>Ga0007854_10000628_pt1 | contig 22758 bp, 22 predicted proteins | sample CryBogCBH12Aug08_FD_60382 | JGI IMG/M metagenome (GOLD analysis project Ga0007854, IMG submission 60382) | Freshwater microbial communities from Crystal Bog, Wisconsin, USA - CBH12Aug08 | ecosystem: Environmental > Aquatic > Freshwater > Lake | place: Crystal Bog, Wisconsin, USA | collected... | reverse complement strand
TCAGGTCGCGGTTTTGTGCTCGTCCGCCGGCTGGTTCAAACCCGTAGGGGAGCAGTACCCCGCCGATGGGCTCCTCGACCGGTTCGTGGCGGTGGGTGCTGACTTCACAACGGCGAGCGATGCTCACAACACCGAGCGGGTTGGCGCCCGTAGCCAGGATCTCGCCGCGCTTCTCGAAGCCCGTGGCGTGCACCACCTGGCCAGCTTTACGAAGCGAGAAAAGTCACTACAACCATTGCGGAGTCAGTCATGAGCACCTTGGTAGAGATCGCGGAGCATCGGACCACGCTCACGGAGCACGACATTGATCACCTGCTGCGATTGACGGCGTCATGGTCACTTTTGGCGGACTTGTCCTTCTCGGACATGGTGTTGCTCACGAAAGACACGACCGCCGACGACAGGTTTGTGGTGCTCGGTCAGATTCGCCCAAACAATCGCTCGACCATGATTGTCGATGACCTGCTGGGCGCCACCTTGTCAATGTCGGAGTGGTCGGTTGCCCGTTTGGCGTGGTCGAGCGGCACGCGGGTGGTGGGTGAGGTCGAACTCAACGACGTCGGTTCCGTGCCCGTCTGGTGCGTGCCCGTGCGCAGTGGTACCGCCGTGGTCGGCGTACTCGTTCGAGTGCAGGGACCTCTGCGCGGACCAGCCTCACTCTATGAGCAGGCCTACCTCTCCGTCTTCGAACGCTTGTGCGGCATGGTGTCGGAAGCAACCTTCCCCTTCCGTGAGGACGCGGTAGCGGGGCCGGGGACCCCGCGCGTTGGTGACGGCATTATTTTGCTGGATGAGGTGGGGCGTATTGAGTTCGCGACGCCCAACGCGACCAACGCCCTGCACCGATTGGGTATTTACAGCTCATTTGAGGGTCGCAGCTTTGCGGAAGTGGGCCTCCCGATTCGGGTCGTCGACCGTGCGCTGCAATACGGGCTCCCGACTATTGAAGAAGTCACGGGTGAGTATGACGTCGCGATCACGTTCCAGTGTGTTCCGCTACTCGAGCACCTCGACGTCACCGGCGTTTTGGTCCTGGTACGAGACGTTTCTGACGTCCGCCAACTGAACCGAATGGTGCTCAACCGTGAAGCCGCGGTACGCGAGGTGCACCACCGCGTGAAGAACAACCTGCAGACCATCTCCTCGCTCCTACGACTTCAGGCTCGTCGCAGCGAGGAGATTGAAACTCGTGTCGCCCTGCAAGAGGCGGAACGGCGCGTGCGATCGATTGCGGTCGTGCACGAGGTGCTGTCACGCGAACCAGGTGAAGAAGTTGTGTTCGACGAAATCATTCGATCGATTGTCGTCTTGGTGGAAGACACCGTTCTCGCGATTCACCCGGTTGAAATCGTGGTCAATGGTGATCTCGGCACGCTCGCTACCGACACGGCAACACCCCTCGCACTAGCTCTGACGGAGCTGCTGACCAACGCCGTGGAGCACGCGTTTATTGGTTTCGGTGGACCAAACAATGATCACGTCGGTGTGGTGACGCTCAGTCTGTCGTTGCAGGACAACTGGGCGGTGGCGGAGATCCGTGACAATGGTCGCGGTATTGCGGAAGACTTCTCCCTCGACGTCGCGACGAGCCTGGGCCTCTCCATTGTGCGCGACCTTGTCCGTGCGCAACTCGGCGGCAGCATTTCGATGCAGCCGGTGTCCTACGCCGACGGTGGGGGAACCGCAATTACCGTTCGTGTACCGATCGGTCGAACGAGGTAATTAGGCCTGAGCGCGACGGCGGGCAGCCAGCCACTGCTTCCGCAGCTTGCGGCGCTCGTCTTCGGTCGTTCCGCCCCACACGCCAGACTCCTGGTTGGTGGCGAGAGCGAACTCGAGGCACGACTTCTGGGCGTCGCAGTTGGCACAGACCCGCTTGGCGGATTCAATCTGGTCGGTAGCCATGCCGGTCGTGCCGACGGGGAAGAACAATTCAGGTTCGGTGTCGCGGCATGCAGCGACTGAACGCCAGTCGGATTCGTCCCAGGCGTGCGTGCGGTTCCAGATGAGCGACATAGTAAAAACCTTTGAATTGAGGGGGATTTCCAATAATTACCTGTCATCAGGTAATTGAGTAGAGTTTCAATTTTAGAGGTCGAAACCCTGATAATCAAGGGAAAATATTGCCCTGCCGAAAAAACCTGCGATGATTCGGCATATTCGACCAGGGTGGCGCACTCAATCGCCTTATTTTCTTTAGGCTGGAAGGCTATGAGTACGCCCCCGTCCCCCGCGCGCCGTTGGTGGACGCTGTGGACGGTGTCCCTGGTCCAGTTCATGGTGACGCTGGATATTACCGTGATGAATATTGCGTTGCCCAAGGCCCAAATTGACCTTGGATTTACTACCGCCAACCGGCAGTGGCTGATCACGGCCTACGCCCTGGCCTTCGGGTCGTTGATGTTGGTGGGTGGCCGTTTGGCGGACTTGTGGGGCCGACGGACCGCGTTGATTATTGGCCTAGTCGGATTTGGCCTGGCCTCGGGCGCCGGGGCCATGGTCCACACCTTCACCGAACTCGTAGCGGCCCGGGCCGCTCAGGGCGCCTGTGGTGCCCTGATGGCGCCGAGTGCGCTCGCCCTGCTGGCCACGTCCTTCAGCGATCGTCACGAACGGGCCAAGGCCTTCTCCCTCTTTGGGGCCGTCTCGGGCTCCGGTGCGGCGTTAGGTCTGATCATTGGTGCCGCGCTCACCCAGTACGCCACGTGGCGCTGGTGCCAATGGTGCAACGTGCCGGTGGTCATCGTGGCCCTGCTTGGCGTCATGGTGAGCACGCCACACGACTCGCCGTCGTCCCGGCGGTCGCTTGATGTTGTCGGTGCCCTCTTGGGTAGTAGCGGTGTGTTCTTGATCGTCTTTGGATTTGCTAACGCCGTGAACGCCGGCTGGGCCAATCGTCAAACCTGGCTGTCGCTCGCGGGTGCTGTCCTCGTCGTCGTGGTCTTTTTCTGGCGTGAGCGTCACGCCACCGCTCCGCTACTAACGCTGGCGACGTTGCGCCAGCGCACGCGCCTCGGCGCCTTGATCGCGCTGTTCGTCACCTCGCTGGGCACCTTTGTCTTGTCACTCCTCTTGGCCTACTACCTCGAAAATGTGCTGCACGACAGCCCCATGATGACGGGACTGCTCTTTGCACCTTTGGTCGCAGCACTCTTGCTCAGTGTCTCCGTGGGAAGTGCTCGACTGTTCGGCCAGGTCGGTCCGCGCCCCCTGATCCCGGTGGGCTTACTGCTGATCGCAATGGGCATGGTGCTCCTCACCCGGATCACGACGCAAGCGGACTACGTGGTGAACGTATTACCCGCACTCGTCCTCACCGGACTCGGCCTGGGACTCGTTGTTGCTCCCGCCACGGCCAGTGCGGTGCACCTGGTAGAGAACGAGGACGCCGGGGTGGCCTCAGGTCTCGTGAACACGACACAGCAGGTCGGGGGAGCGGTCGGCGTGGCGTTACTCAACACGATCGCGGTCTCGGTGAGTCGGCGCTACTGGGACGCGCACCCGGCCCTCACGGCGTATCAGCAGGGCGTGGTTCGCGGCGACGCCGTCGCCTTCTGGTGGACGGCTGGTTTTTTCGGAGCCGCCGCGGTAGCGACATTCCTCTTGCTGGAATCTGACTTCGTCGACGGTTAGATCAGTGGCCACGGATAGGGCGGCCACTCGGCGTCCTCGTCCGGCTCGGGGTAGTGCTTCGTGCTCGCGAAGTGCTGGGCGCGAGACATGATCGCGGCGACTTCGTCACCCGAGAGAAAGTAGCCCAAGTGACCCGTGTCGCCCGCAGCAACGCGCGCGAGCCGCTCCAGCCATTCGCGTGAAATTTCGGTCCCGGCGTACTCCCAAATCACGGTGCGCAATTTGTCGTCTTCGTGGAAGGTAAGGCCATTGTCGATGGCCCAGCAACGCGCGCCATCAAACAATACGTGCCCGGCTTTGCGGTCAGCATTGTTCGCGAGCGCATCAAAGATGGCCAAATCACCGAACCACGTTTCGAGTTCGGGTCGCTCGCGCAGCGTGAAGTAGTGATCGTCCGTCGCGTCATCAACCCACCACTGCAACGATCCAGGACCATACGGGGCGTCATCGCGGGCGATGGTAGTGGGGACGAGATCGGTGCCGAGGAGTCGGTCGAGTTCGTACGTGGCGACCTCGCGACGCCAGAGTCCGTCGCCGAAGTCCCAGAGAGGTCGTTCGCCGAGCTCGGCTTTGTAGCAGGCGCGCGCCTCGACGCCGTCGAGCGTGAGCGTGACGAGCAGCGCCTGGTTGGACGAGTCAATAATGCGACCTTCGACCTCAATGGCTCCTTCGAGCAAGATGGTCGACTGTTCGTCGCGCGTGAGGGCCATTGACTAGCGAATAGGCGGACGGTGCCCGTTGGTTCGTGGGCAGTCGTGACCACGAGGGTCGAGTGGCCCCTGGCACAGGGGGCACGGTGGGCGTCCCGACTCAATTAGGCGGGTTGCAGCAATGGCGAGTCCACCAGCCCACTCCTTGGTGAGTGAGATGTTGGCGGTGTGCTCTTCGTTGATGTCCTCGAGCGTGAGTTCAATGACCTGACGTTCTTCGTCGAGGGCCATGGCGATGTCACCCACGGCGAAGTCGATTTCGTATTCGGGCTCGAGCGTGAAATCATCGGGGAGGTGCCCGGGACGGCCCAAGGCCTCCACGGTCTGGCCGACCCACTGCGCGAGTTGGGCGAGCTGCATCTTCTCGATCTTTACGATGAGGAGACGGCGCTCCTGACGCACCTGCATGAGGAAGAGTCGATTGCCCACTTCGCCGCGGGTGCCCACCATGATGCGATCGGGCTGAGGAAAGTTATAAATCATGACGGTTGAAGCTCCTTCAGGCTGCTGGTGTTATTCACGCTTAAGACGACGGGGCTGCCCGTTCCCAGCATGAGCGCCGAAACGGAACAGGTCGAGATGACGGTGCGCTGGAACAGGTCCAGCGGAACGCCCTGGGCGTAGGTGACGGCCGCCTTGATGGGGTCGGCGTGGGAGACGGCGACGACCGTCTCGCCGCGGTGACGCTCGGCAATCTCGCAGAGGGCGTCCCAGATGCGACGCTGCATGTCGGTGAAGGACTCTCCATTGGGGAATCGAAAGGCACTCGGCGCCGTCTGTACGGTGCGCCACTCGGGCTTCTTTTGGAGTGCGCTGAGTTGGGCGCCCGTCCAGTCACCGAAGTCACACTCGATGAGTCCGCGATGGATCTGCGCCTTGAGCCCCAGGGCCCGGGCGATGGGCGCCGCAGTCTCTCGGGTGCGCTCGAGCGGTGATACGTAGAGTGCGGTGGGCTGCTTGGACAGATCCGCAATACGGGTCGCTGCCGTTTCGGCCTGCGCGATCCCCGTCTCGGAGAGGTGTAGTCCCTTGGCTCGACCGGGCAGCACTTTGCCGGTGGAAGAAGTCACGCCGTGGCGGACGAGCAAGATAGTGGTCGACGTTTGCTTGGAACTCACAAGAGGCAGGCTAGGAGATTTTGACGGGAATGCGTCGCGGTCCGGGCGCTGCCGTTTCGGGCCAACGTTTACGGGAGAGCTGCGCCAACTTGTGCAGCAGCGCAATGGCGCCGGGGTCGTCATCCCCGGGGCGAGTGGCAATGAGCCCGGCGTCAACGAGTTTGGCGATGAGCTCACGGCCCTGCTCAGTGCGGACGATGACCAGGGTCCAGTCATTGAACGCTCCGATGCCACCAGCCGAGATGTCGGCGTGTTCGGCGGCGAAGTCGGGGCAGTGCGTGCACCCCTCGCGCGTGAAGGGGTGGGCTTCCTTCAGCGGCACTTCGTGGAAAGCGCCGTCGCGAGTCCAGATCTGGAAGACGCCCTTGATGTTCATCTTGATGATGTCCGCACGCTGAATGCCGTACTGCGCGGCGAAGAGTTCCTCGAAGATGCGATCGTCGAAGGTCTTCGAGCAGAGTAGGCCAATGGTCAGACTCAGACGGCGAGCGATCTTGCCCGCCTTACGCGTCTGCATGGCGCCTGGTGCCGAGGCCATGCAGCCCGTACCGACCACGGCGATGCGCTCGGCACCTTCGGCGATGGCGGCCGGGTAGGCCAAGAGGTTCGGGCTGTAGGTGTATCGCGACTTGGCGGTGTCGAGAATCTCGGCCCGGGTTCGCGCCACGCGGGGCTCGGCACGCCAGGTAGATCCATCACCTTCGAGGCCGCTGACCAGTGCAGCGTCAATCAGGTCATGTTCGAGGGCGTAAATGAGCAGCGTAGACACGAAGCCACCGTCTTGCCCATTTTCGATGAGGCTGGCATCCGTGGACTGAGCGAGGAGCACATCGCCGATGCCGAAGACTTCGTCATCGGTGCGCTGTCGAGCGAACTTGTGCTGGTCAATCTCGTCCTCCCAGTTACGGAAGCGAGGGCAGGCCCGGGTGCACATGGTGCAGCCCTTATCGCCGTGGGTGCAGTCGGTGGCACCACCATCGATATCCAGATGGAACGGCTTGTAGGCACCCTCGGCGGCGGTGTAGTCGAGCACGTCGTGGGGGCACGAAATCACACACGCCGCGCAGCCAGTGCACAGTCCGCTCGTCACGACTTCGCTAAAGAGTTCTTTCCAGTGTGGTTTTTCGAGGGCCATCTACCAACCTTACTAATGAACGCATATTCACGGTAACGTGCGATTCGTGCCTGAGATCCTCGAAGTTGAGTCGTATCGCCAGTTGTGTGACCACGTGGTGGGTGCCACGGTGGCCAGTGGTTGGTCGGACGCCTACGCCGCCAAGAAACTCTCCTCGCCCTCACAGTGGGCGCGAACCGTTCGTGGTCTGACGATCACCGGCACCGGTCGCAGGGGCAAGCTCATGCTGATTGAAACGTCAGGGGTGCCACTCGGAATGCGATTTGGCATGACCGGAGTGCTCCTCATTGATGGTGACGCCGGCATTGACGGCTTGTTTTACGGACCGCATCGATACAAGAAGGACTGGGTGCGTGCCGGCCTTACCTTCACTGACGGCCGGCAACTGCTCCTGCACGACCCCCGACGCCTCGCTCGCGTCGAAATCGATCCCGACCTTTCGGATCTGGGTCCAGACGCCTTGACGTTGACCCGCCCCGAATTCGACCGAGCACTCCACGTCGAGCGTGGCGAGGGCCCGGCGATTAAAGCTCGACTGCTCGATCAATCGAGCATTGCCGGTGTTGGCAACTTGCTGGGTGACGAAATGTTGTTTCGCGCCGGTATCGACCCGCGCCGTGGCGTGGCCACCTTGTCGCCAGCGGAGCGAACAGCGCTCTACAAGGCCCTCGCACTCACCATGCGTACGCTCCAGCGCCGCGGCGGGTCTCACCTCGGTGACCACATGCTCGGTCGAACCCCAGGCGGGGTGTGCCCCAAAGATGGCGGCACCATGCTGATTGCGACCATTGGCGGGCGAACGACGTATTTTTGTGCCAAACACCAAAAATAGGAGTCGCGTGACCACACGTTGTGGTCTGGCTCGGGGAGAATAAGAGAATGCAATCCTTTATCGTTAGCCACGGCTACCTCGCCCTCTTCCTGCTCGCCGTTCTCTCCTCGGCCTGCATCCCCGTTCCCTCGGAAGTCGCCTTCGCCTACGGCGGCTACCTCTGTACCACCGCTGGTGGTGGCGCCCACCCGTTGACGATTGTGACCACGATTCTGGTGGGTTCACTCGGTTCCCTGGTGGGATCAGAAATCGCCTACGAAGTTGGTCGCTACGCCGGTCGGCCCATCGTCGACAAGTGGGGTAAGTGGATTCTTCTCTCGCACAAGGATCTCGACTACGCCGAGCACTGGTTCGCTTGCTTCGGCGATGTTTCGGTATTTGTTGGTCGCATTGTGCCCGTTATCCGTACCGTGATTTCATTCCCTGCCGGTGTCGCCGAGATGCGTCGCGGACGCTTCTTGATGCTTTCGGCCATTGGCAGCGTGCTCTGGGTCACGGTGTTGACGTACCTGGGTCGCGACGCGGGCAAGAACTGGTCGCACGTGTCACACACGGTGCACCAGTACCAGACGCCCATTATTGCGCTCTGCGTACTGATCGTGGTTGCCTTCTACGTCCTACGCTTCCGTGCGGTGCGTCGCGAGTCGGCGAACTAGCTTCGTAACGCTTTGAGTACGCGACCGGCGTGACCGTCGGTCTTCACGCTGTACCACGCGTGTTCAATGCGTCCATCGGCGCCCACCACGAACGTCGAGCGGATCACGCCAACAATGGTCTTGCCGTAGTTGAGCTTTTCACCGTAAGCGCCGAAGGCTGCCATGGTCATCTTGTCGGGGTCGCTCAGGAGATCAAAGGTCAAGGCGAACTTCTTGCGAAACGCGATGTGCGACTCCGGGGAGTCGGGTGAGACGCCAAACACCTGGACGTCGAGGTCGTTAAAGCCGGAAAGTTCATCATTGAACTGACAGGCCTCACGGGTGCAGCCCGGCGTGTCATCGGCGGGGTAGAAGTAGAGGACGTACCGGGTGCCTCGCAACTTTTTTGACGACACGACCGTGCCGTCGTGATTCGGTAGTTCAAAGGTGGGGGCGAGGTCGCCGACGTTCAGTTTGGTCATGTTTACCTCTCGTGCTCGGAAAAATCGATGGGTAGACCTAGACTAAGGGGGATGCTCGATGAATGAGCGTGGGCCCTCCTTCTGTTTGCCGGTTCTGGGTCCGACCGAGAAACGAAGTATGCCCGTGAGCGACCCCACTATGGCGGAAGCCCCCGCCGATTCCTATAACGCCAATAAGACCTTCGCCGAACTCGGTGTGGTTGACGGACTGGTGCAGACACTTGCCGCACAAGGCATTGTGAACGCCTTTCCGATTCAGGCAATGACGATCCACGACGCACTCGCAGGTCGAGATGTCTGCGGCAAGGCCAAGACCGGATCGGGCAAGACGCTCGGCTTCGGACTACCGATGCTCCAGCGTGTCGCCGCCGACACCTCCTACGTAGCGAACCCCAACGGGCCAGCTCGCCCTCGCGGTTTGGTCCTGGTTCCCACCCGTGAACTCGCCGTGCAGGTGCACGAAGTGCTCGAGCCCCTAGGTGCAGCGATTGGCCTCCACGTCAACGCCGTTTACGGCGGTGCCGACATCGAGAAGCAAGTCAAGTCGCTGAAGCGCGGCTGCGACGTCATCATTGCGACCCCCGGTCGACTGATTGACCTCGGCGACCGTGGTGAACTTAACGTCGAGGGACTCGACGTACTAGTCCTCGACGAAGCCGACCGCATGGCTGATATGGGATTCATGCCCCAGGTTGAGTGGGTGCTGCGTCGCATCGCCGAACGTCCCCACCAGACGTTGCTCTTCTCTGCCACGCTCGACGGCGCAGTCGACCGCTTGGTCAAGCGCTACCTCACCGACCCGGTCTTCCACGAAGTCGTGAGTGACACGCAGACGGTGTCGTTGATGGTGCACCACTTCTTGACGGTTCACCAGATGGACCGCGTGAAGGTGACCGCCACCATCTGCCGATCCTTCGACAAGACCATCATCTTCTGTCGCACCAAGCGCGGCGCAGATCGTCTGGTGGAGCAGCTGGAAAAGGAAGGCGTCAATGCCGCCGCCATTCACGGCGACCTGCGACAGAGCCAACGCGAGAAGGCCCTGGCTGATTTCGGAGCCGGGAACCTCGCCGTCTTGGTCGCCACGGACGTCGCCGCTCGGGGTATTCACATCGATGGTGTGGACTGCGTCATTCACTTCGATCCGCCAGAAGACCACAAGGCCTACCTGCACCGCTCGGGCCGCACCGCCCGCGCCGGTTCCACCGGTGTGGTCGTCTCGCTACTCCTGTGGAATCAGACCATTGAAGCGGAAATTATTATGAAACGACTGGCCTTCAAGCGTCCCATTGTCGAGGTCTTCTCGAACAATCCACACCTGAAGGACCTGGCCAACTGGGACCCAATATTGGAGCAAGCATGATTGACGGCGCTGAACTCTTCACCGGTGACGAGGAAATTACGAAGGCGCTCTTCGTGGTCGCGCACCCCGACGACATTGACTTCGGAATGGGCGGCACCGTAGCGGTACTCACCAACATGGGCGTCCACGTTTCGTACTGCCTCGTGACCTCCGGTGACGCCGGCGGTGATGCCTCGACCCACACCAAGCCGGAACGTGCGGCGATTCGCGAGCGCGAGCAGCGCGCCGCCGCGGCCGTTCTCGGCGTGCACGACCTGACGTTCCTGGGATTCGCCGACGGCACCGTTGAGGTGACGCTGGAACTGCGCAAGGAAATTGCCAAAGTCATCCGTACCGTTCGCCCTGACCTCGTCGTGACGCAGAACCCCGAGCGCAACTGGCAGAGCATCTACGGGTCGCACCCCGACCACATGGCGGCCGGTGAGGCAACCCTGCGTGCCGTGTACCCCGATGCTCGCAACCCACACTTCTTCCCCGAACTACTCGAGGAAGGTTTCGTGCCCCACACGGTGCCGCAGATGTGGGTCGGCACGGCGACACCGAACTTGTTGGTCGACGTCACGGACACGATTGAGCAAAAGATTGCCGCATTGCGTGAACACGACAGTCAAGTTGGTCACCGCGACGACCTCGCCGACACCATTCGTGAATGGGGTGCCCGCAATGCTGAGACCTGGGGCCTCGAGGGCGGTCGACTCGCTGAGGGATTCCGCAAGATCTCGACGAAGTAGCCTCGCGCTTCTCTTTTCGTAAAGACCTACGTCATCCTCAGAGGAATTTAATAAACGCTCCGTATCGTTAGTTGGGTAGTCCCCCCCATCCGACGAACACAGGAGTGACCAATGATTACCATCTACATCTCAGCAGTACTTATTACCCTCGCCGTGGCAGCGGTCTTCGCACCAATTCTGTTGGCTGCCCACTTCCACCACAAGGCCCACGCAAACGACCTACGCGCACAGCTGCACGCAGGTCAACAGCAGGTGGCTGAAGAGGCGACGCCAGTCCTCGTCAACGTGGCGTAAGCGACATAGAAAAACCCCCCTCGAGCGACACGCACTCGAGGGGGGTTTTTCGTTGGGGATTTAGCTTCGAGCCAACTGACGCAAGACGTAGTTGAGAACGCCGCCGTGGCGGTAGTACTCAGCTTCGGTCTGGGTGTCGATTCGCAGGCGAACCTGGAACTCCACAACCTCACCGTTGCTGCGTACAGCACGAACGGTGACCATCGGCACCGTTTCGCCACGGTTGAGCGGCTCAAGGTCCAGGATTGAGAAGGTCTCGGTGCCATCCAAGTTGTAGGTAGCGGCAGACTCGCCGGCTACGAACTGGAGGGGCAGGACGCCCATACCCACCAGGTTGGAGCGGTGAATACGCTCGAAGCTCTCCACCAAGACAGCCTTCACACCCAGGAGGCGCGTGCCCTTGGCGGCCCAGTCGCGACTCGAGCCCGAGCCGTACTCCTTGCCACCCAAGATCACGAGTGGGGTACCCTCGGCCTGGTACGCACGCGAGGCCTCGAAGATTGACATCTGGGTGCCTTCGGGGAACTTCAGCGTGACGCCACCCTCGGTGCCCGGGGCAATCTGGTTGCGCAGGCGAATGTTGGCGAACGTACCGCGCACCATGATCTCGTCGTTACCGCGACGTGCGCCGTAGCTGTTGAAGTCGTTCTGCGCGACGCCCTTTTCGGTTAAGAAGAGTCCAGCAGGAACGTTCGGACGGATGTTGCCCGCTGGCGAGATGTGGTCGGTGGTCACCGAGTCACCCAACTTGGCCAGCACGCGAGCACCATCGATGTCACTGACGTGACCGGGCTCCATGGTGAGGCCCTCGAAGTATGGTGGCAACTTTACGTAAGTCGAATTCGCGTCCCAGTTGTAGGTCACCGCGTTCGTCGAGGGAACGCCAGCCCAGCGCTCGTCGCCAGCAAATGCTGCGGCGTAACGTTCGGTGAACATCTCGGGCGTGAGCGAGGCACGAACCGCCGCGGCGACGTCGGCGTCGGTGGGCCACAGGTCGCGCAGGAAGACGGGGTTGCCGTCGCTGTCCTCGCCGAGTGGCTCCGTCGTCAGGTCGATGTCGATGGTGCCCGCGAGGGCGTAGGCGACAACGAGTGGTGGGGAAGCCAGGTAGTTCTGCTTCACGTCGGGATGGATACGACCCTCGAAGTTGCGGTTACCCGAGAGCACCGAAACGACGGAGAGGTCGTGATCGTTGACGGCTTCAGAAACACCATCGAGGAGTGGGCCCGTGTTGCCGATGCACGTGGTGCAGCCGTACCCGGCGAGGTAGAAACCCAGCTCGTCGAGTGGGTCAACGAGGCCAGCCTTGTTTAGGTAGTCCATGACGACGCGTGAACCAGGGGCAAGCGACGTCTTCACCCACGGCTTCGACACCATGCCGCGCTCGACGGCAGCCTTGGCGACGAGGCCGGCGGCAATCAGCACCGATGGGTTCGAGGTGTTGGTGCACGAGGTAATGGCGGCGACGGTTACCGCGCCATCGCGGAGGACCTCGGCAGCGTCAGTACCCTGCACTTCCTTCGGGTCACGACCAAGGGCATTGCGGAATGCGCCACGAGCGCCCGACAATGAGACGCGGTCCTGCGGACGCTTTGGTCCCGCCAGGCTGGGCTCGACGGTGGCCAAGTCGAGTTCGACGTACTCGGAGTAGATGGGCTCGACGGCATTGGCGTCGTGCCAGATACCCTGCGCCTTGGCGTAGGCCTCAACCAGGGCCAACTGGTCGGCGGGGCGACCGGTAAAGGCCAGGTAATCAATGGTGACGGCGTCGATCGGGAAAATCGTGCAGGTCGCACCGTACTCGGGGGACATGTTGCCGATGGTGGCGCGCGTCTCGAGGGAGAGTGAGGTAATGCCGCTGCCGTAGGCCTCGACGAACTTGCCAACGACACCGTGCTTGCGGAGCAGCTCGGTAATGGTGAGCACGACGTCAGTGGCGGTCACACCTTCGCGAGGTGCGCCAACGAGTTTGAGGCCAACAACTGGTGGAATCAGCATCGAGGTGGGCTGGCCCAACATGCCGGCCTCGGCTTCAATACCGCCCACGCCCCAACCGAGGACGCCCAAGCCGTTCACCATGGTGGTGTGTGAGTCGGTGCCGACCACGGTGTCGAGGTAGGCAACGCCCTCGTGCTCAAACACGACGCGTGCCAGGTGTTCGAGGTTGACCTGGTGGATGATGCCCATGCCCGGTGGCACGACGCGGAACTGCTTGAGCGAGTTCTGTGCCCACTTCAAGAAGGTGTAGCGCTCAATGTTGCGGTCGTACTCAATGTCGACGTTCTCTTCGTAGGAACGTGGGGTGCCCGTGTGCTCCAAGATGACCGAGTGGTCAATGACCAGCTCGACGGGGACGAGAGGATTGATCTTGGCGGGGTCACCACCGAGCGCGATGATGGCGTCACGCATGGCGGCGAGGTCCACCACGGCGGGCACGCCCGTGAAGTCCTGCATCAGCACGCGCGCGGGCGTGAAGGCAATCTCCTTGGCGTCGTCGCCGGCGGCTTCACCGTGACGCTGGGGCGTTGCGGCCCAAGCGGCGAGAGCGGTGATGTCAGCGGCCGTAACCTTGGCGCCATCTTCGTGGCGAAGCAGGTTCTCGAGCAGCACTTTGATCGAGTAGGGGAGGTGCGCAATGTCGTGTCCCGCGAGGCCGCTCGCGTTCAGTGAAAAGTACTGGAGACTACGTCCGTTGACGTCGAGCGTCGAGAGCGCATCAAATGAGTTGGGGTGAGTGGTCATGCTTCTATTCTGCCCGTTTTTACTGACGGAACTCCCGAGCGCACCGTGATAACGCTCATCACATGAGAGACTAGGAACATGGGTTCCACCTACGACATCCTGTTGGCGCGTTTTCAGGCAGCATTTGACGCGGTGGTGCCGGGTGCTGACCCCGTCCTGCGCCCCTCAGATCGCAGTGATTATCAGGCAAATGGCGTGATGGCGATTGCGAAATCGCTCGGACGACCGCCCCGGGACGTGGCCGAGGAAGTTCTCGGCAACTTGTCGATTACGGACATCGCGACCGTCGAGATCGCCGGACCTGGCTTCTTCAACATTTCGCTCCACACAGGGTTCCTCTCGGACCAACTCCAGGCCCTCAAGGGCGATGCCCAGCTCGGGGTGTCGCAGGTACGCGACCGAACGGCCGTTATCGACTATTCGGCCCCCAACGTGGCCAAAGAAATGCACGTCGGCCACCTTCGTTCCACCGTCATCGGTGACGCTCTGGCTCGGATGTACCGGTTCAAAGGCTTCACCGTGATTGCTCGCAACCACGTCGGTGACTGGGGCACGCCATTTGGCATGTTGATCGAGCACCTGCTCGACCTGGGCGAAGATCAGGCCGTTACGTCGTTGAGCATGGGTGACCTCAACGATTTCTACCGCGCAGCGCGTGCCAAATTCGACGCGGATGATGCCTTCAAGGAGCGCAGTCGTTTGCGGGTGGTGTTGTTGCAGGCCGGTGATGACGAAACCCGTCGCTTGTGGCAAATCTTGGTGCACGAGTCCGTCGCCTACTTCACCGAGGTGTATGAAGCACTCAACGTGACGCTGACGCCCAACGACGTCGTCGGCGAATCTTTCTACAACGACATGCTGCCGGCCGTCGTTCGTGACCTTGAAGATGCCGGCCTCATCGTGGAGAGTGACGGTGCGTTGTGCGTCTTCCCCGACGGCTTTGTTACCCGCGAGGGTGAACCGCTCCCGGTAATTGTGCAAAAACGTGACGAGGGATTTGGCTACGCCGCGACTGACCTGGCCGCGGTGCGCGATCGCATCGGTAATCTCGGCGGCACCGATTTGCTCTACGTGGTCGGCGCCCCGCAGGCGCAACACTTCCAGATGGTGTGGGCCGTTGCGAAGGCCGCTGGGTGGATTCCCGACGATGTGCGCATTGAGCACATCGCCTTCGGGAGCGTGCTGGGTCCGGACCGCAAGGTCTTTAAGACTCGCAGTGGCGAAACCGTCAAACTCATTGGTTTGTTGAACGAAGCAATTGAAAAGGCTGACGCGGCGCTGGTCGCACGTCATTCAACCCTGCCCGAAGAAGCGCGACGCGAGTTGGCCACGCAGATTGGTCGCGCGGCGATTAAGTACGCCGACCTTTCATCAGACCGTCAGCGCGACTACGTCTTCGACATCGACCGTATGGTCGCTTTCGAGGGCGACACTGGCCCCTATCTGCAGTACGCACACGCTCGTATTCAGTCGCTGTTCCGACGAGCTGGGGCCGATGCATTGCCCGCCATCACGTTCGGGCTCAAGGAGCCAACCGAACGATCGCTGGCGTTGGGGCTGCTGGGATTCCCTGAGGCCATCGACGCGGCCGTGGCTTCGTGTCACCCGCACCGACTGTGCAACTACCTCTTCGACGTCGCGCAACGGTTTACGTCGTTCTACGAGGCGTGCCCCGTCTTGCAGGCCGAGCCGGCGGAACGAGCGGAACGCCTGGCCTTGTGTGCGCTGACCGCGACCACCCTCGCGACGGGACTAGCACTCTTGGGGATTGACGCGCCGGACCAGATGTAGCGTATACCCCATGGGGTATACTATGCCCATGAGCTCCGCCAACGCCCACGTGCTGCAGGACACCGCAGCAATCGACATCATTACGAAGCGCTTGCGACGCGCCAACGGGCAGATGGGTGCGGTGGTTCGCATGATGGAAGAAGGACGCGACTGCGAAGCAATCGTGCACCAGATGGCCGCCGTCAGTAAAGCCGTGAATACCGCGGCATTCACACTGATCGCGGCGAGTCTGCGCGAGTGCCTTGAACAGGGCACGGAGAACCGTGCTGACGTCGCGTCGCGTCTCGAGAAAATGTTTTTGAGCTTGGCCTAATCGGCGAGCAAAGAGAGGAATCACTATGTGCAGCAAAACAACGTGTCGGAAGTGCTCCAAGGCCACCTGGTCGGGATGCGGTCAGCACATCGAGCAGGCGCTGGCTGGCGTACCCAAAAACCAGCGGTGCACCTGCCGTGAAGAGAAGGCAGCGGCGAAGGCGTCATCGACCTCTACCGGCTTTTTCGCCAAGCTGTTTGGTCGCTAAAGCGACGTTCTGGAAGCGTCCCCTTTTGCTTTTTGCTGGGCGGTGGCTGCGTTGTAAGGTTATGGAGCCTTCGGTCAGCGAAGTTGGTGCGAGTCCAACGCTGTCGCGCAACTGTAAGTGGGAAACCATAAGCCAGATCGCCTGAACGAGGGAGATGTGTAGACAGCCCTCGCGGTCCGGGCGGTCGAAGTGTTCGTTCGCGCTCTTCGCCCACTCTGTGAGGCGAAGGAGACGAAGGTGACATCAACGATGTTTGTAGCGAGTGGAGCTCGCATCGTGGCGTGTCGGTGTTCCTAATGAGTCATCACATCCCCTCTCGCCGTCGCGTGCAATGGTTCGCGGTGAGTAGCGTGGCCGTCCTCATCATCGCCATGGTGACGGGCGTCGCCGTTGGTCCGACGTCTATTGCGGTGTCGCAGGTACTCGCTGACATTGCCCATCACTTCGGGTTACACGTTGGTCACGTCAGTTCGCTGAATGACACCATCATCTGGCAGATTCGTGCACCGCGCATGGTGCTGGGTGTTCTCGTCGGGGCGATGCTGGCCGTGGCCGGTGGCACATACCAGGGCATCTTCCGCAATCCACTCGCTGATCCGTATCTCCTGGGCGTTGCGGCCGGTGCCGGACTTGGTGCGACCATCGCGCTGGTCCACGATGGCGGGGCGGTGACACCGCCGGCGTGGACTCCATGGCTCGCCTTTGCCGGTGCCATTTTCGCCGTGACGTTGACGTGGTTGATTGGTGGCCAAAGTGTTCGTGCCACAACGGCGACGTTGATTCTTGCGGGGGTGGCGGTGGCGGCCCTCCTCACCAGTGCACAGACGTACCTACAACAACAAGCTTCGGCGCAGTCCATTGCGCGGGTTTACATCTGGCTACTTGGCTCGCTGGCCACGGCGAGTTGGTCATCGGTGTGGCTGGTATTGCCCTACGTCGTCGTCTGCGTCACGGTGTGCGTCGCTGCTGGTCGCGCGCTCGATGCCCTCAGCGTGGGCGAAGAAGAGGCCAAAACTCTCGGTGTCCCGGTGCGACGAATCCGCCTCATTGTGATCATTGCCTCGTCGCTCGGCACCGCGGCGGTCGTCTCGGTGGTCGGTCTCATAGGTTTTGTCGGCATCATTGTGCCCCACATTGTTCGACTCGTAGTGGGCACGTCGTATCGCCGTATTTTGCCGCTCACCGTCGTGGTCGGTGGCGCATTTGTCGTCGGTGCTGACACCATTGCCCGAACGATCTTGTCGCCATCAGAACTGCCGCTCGGCGTAGTGACCGCAGCTATTGGCGCGCCGGTGTTTGTTTCAGTGCTGGCCTGGCGACGGGGGGACCACGCATGAGAGTGGTGGTCGACGCACTGTCGGTCCGCGTGGGGAAGGCGCAGTTACTCGAGGACATCTCCTGCGTCGTCGGCGAGGGCCAGTGGTGCACGGTGGTTGGACCCAATGGAGCAGGGAAGACCACACTGCTCAACGCCATTGCCGGCACCCATCGACCCACGTCGGGAACCGTCAACATCGACGGCCACGACGTGCACGCGCTAGGGGAACGAGAACGTGCCGGCCGCGTCGCCTTCGTCCCCCAGACGCCAATTATTCCGGCCGGCATGTCGGTGGCTTCGTACGTTCTCTTGGGGCGCATCGCCACGACGGGAGTCATGCGCGCGCCATCGACCTCGGATCGCGCGCTCGTGGACAACGTGTTGGACCGATTGGCGCTTCGAGCCCTCGCGGAGCGCGACGTGGCCACCCTGTCGGGGGGCGAGCGCCAACGCGCCGTGATTGCGCGAGCGTTGGCCCAGAACACGACGACCGTGATCCTCGATGAGCCAACAACGGGTCTCGATATTCGACATCAGATGGATGTCCTGGAGTTATTGCACGTGGAAGTTCGTGAGTGCGGCCTCACGGTCATTGCTTCACTGCACGACTTAACGCTCGCCGGCCTGTACGCCGATCACATGCTGCTCATGCGAGAAGGTCACATTGCTCTGGCTGATACTCCGTCTCGGGTAGTGCGCAGTGAAGCACTGGCGGCTGCGTACGAAACAACCTTGCAGGTCGTGACCGTTGACGGCCGTGACATTGTGATACCCGCGCCCGCCCGTTAGGGCGACCTACTTACGTCGGGGTAAGGCGCCAAATTCACTCGCTGTTCACGTACGGACCAAATCGTCTGCCTCATGCGAATTAGAATGGGAGGACACTAACGAAGGGAAGTATCGTGCGACGCACGCGAATCGTAGCCACAATCGGACCAGCATCAGAAAGCAATGAGGTCCTGAAGGGCCTCGAAGAAGCCGGCGTTGACGTATTCCGCCTCTCCATGGCGCACGGCGACATCCCGTCGTGCATCGAACGCCTTCGCCGCGTTCGTGCCGTTGCGCCGAATGTCGCCATCATGGTCGACATCCCCGGACCCAAGATTCGTGCCGGATCGTTTGGCACCTCGCCCGTCGCCCTGGTTATTGGCCAGGAGATTGAGCTCGTGGAAGCCTTTGGCGAAACCTCAACGGGTGCACGCATTGCCGTAGAGCGTGAGGGTGTCTTGTCGGCACTCAAGGTCGGTGACCGTGTGCACATTGGCGACGGCGGTACCTCACTGCAGGTAACGGCCGTTGGCGGCAAGGTCGTGGCCGAAGTCGTGGCCGGCGGCGCCGTCATGGGTAAGCCTGGCCTGTCGCTGCCTTCATCGATCCTGAACGACCAGTTGCCAACCGACGATGACCGTGCACGCCTCGAGGCGCTGCGAGACGAGTCGTTCGAAATTCTCGCGGTGTCCTTCGTCCGTTCGGCATTCGACATGATTTCGGTGCGCACCGTGTTGTCGCGTCCTGACGTGATGATGATGGCCAAGATCGAAACCGGCGAAGGCATCGAAAACCTCGAGGAAATCGTGATGGCGTCAGACTCCATCATGGTGGCCCGCGGTGACCTCGGTGTCCGCATGCCTATTGAAGAAGTGCCTCACTTCCAGAAGCAGATCGTCCGTCTCGGCGTCCGATACGCACGCCCCGTGGTCGTGGCGACGCAGATGCTCGAATCAATGACGCACGCCCAGGTGCCAACCCGCGCCGAGGTGACCGACGTCGCTAACGCCGTCTTGGACGGCGCGAGCGCAGTCATGCTCTCGGGTGAAACGGCCATTGGTGACGACCCTGTCGGCACCGTGCGCACCATGGACCGTATTGTCCGCCGTGCCGAAGCATCGTTCGACAACGAAGCGTGGGGTAATGGTCTCGACCTGCACCAGGCCATCGCGTACGACAACGCGGCTGCCCGCATTACCGCCGCAATTACCGGGGCTGCGTGGCGCGCATCGCTGCAAGAGCACGCCGCCGCCATCGTGGCCTGCACGCGTTCGGGTATGACGGCCCGCGCCATCTCGCGCTTCCGTCCGCCAATGCCGATCGTGGCCATCACGCCACAGGAGTCGACGGCGCGTCAGATGCTCGTGTCGTGGGGAGTTGACGAAGTTGTCGTTTCGCCAGCGAATGACATCGATGACTTGTGCGACGTTGCCGTCAAGCAGGTGGTGAAGTCAGGTATCGCGAAGTCGGGTGACACCATTGTTGTGATGGCTGGTTCATCATCCGGCGGCGCACAGGTGACGGACACCGTACGCATGGTCGTTGTTCCGTAAGGAATCCAACTGGCTCTCTTTAAAGAAATCCCCCGCCGAGGCGGGGGATTTCTGCTTTAGTGCTACGGACGGAATCGAAAGGCCGACAGCATCGCCACGATGGTGAGGGCAGCTTCGACGGTCATCGCCATCGGGACGACGTGGACACCGCCGTGGGCCACGAGACGGCTCACGACCCACGGACCGACAATGCCGCCGAGTCCCATAATCATGATGATGAGTGAGAGTCCGTCGCTGTCGTAAGGATTGAGTTCCGCGAACCACATCAGACCCATAGGGAACGACATTGACACCGCGAGGCCAATCAAGACGAAGACTACGGGGGCAGCGGCATGGATGAGGGCAAAGGGGCTCAAGACCAATGCGCTTGACACGCACGCCAACACAATGTTGCGGGTGGGGAAGCGACGGTGGAAGGTGCCGCCAAAAGATCGACCCAAGGCAAACGCACCCCAGAAGCCGGCGGTGACCAGACTGCCGACGGAACTGGAGTATCCGTAGCCGTGGATGGTGCTCGCCGCCCATCCAGTGCAGGTTGACTCAAGGGAAAGGTACAAGGTGTAGGCCACGATGAAGGTGGCCAGCACCGCGTTGCGGTGCGGCAGATACTGGTGGCCTTGTTCACTGTGTGCGACCCGTGAGGCCGGTGCCTGCATGTCTCGATAGAACAACGTGGCAATGAGGAGCAGTGGCGCGAGGCACCAGTAGAGCAGTCGGAAGTTGTGTGGTTCGAAGGTCACGACCAGTAATGGTCCGATGACTGCACCAACCCCGAAGATTGCATTGCCGAGACTCAGTCGCTTGGCCCTCCCGAGCACGGGGGTGCGGGCAAGTGTCGTGTTGAGGCAGATGTTGAGGGTGCCAAATCCCATTGCGCCCACGAAGTTCGAGACGTTCCAGAGGACCCACGAATGAATAATCGCAACTCCAAAGACGCCGAGCGACATGGCGATGAGGCCGGCGCGCATGACAACGCGACCTTCGAGTTCGCGAAGTCCGAGCCAGGCAATTAGGACACCGGTCGAACCACCAAAACCACCAACGCTCAAGGCCACCCCCGCTGACGCCAACGAGATATGGAAGACCTTGGAAAGCTCTCCGAGCAGTGGCCCGATCATCGACGAGAGGATGCCCATCAACACGTAGGTGGCCAGTGCGGCACGTTGTGAGGTTGGTCCGTAGAGGACCTGTGCGGCGTGTTCGTCTGACGTAGAAGTTGTCATGAGTGACAGGCCTCCGGCACTGATGAGGGGACTCACTTAGCGTACCGAAGAAAGTCGCTATGACTACTGTGTTATGCGGGAGAAGTTTACGTGGCTGAACCTTTGATCTCGACGAGCTGGTCGGGCGACGGAGAGGTATTCAGTATGGAATTCACGAGCGAACAGTTACGACGGGCGAGGATTGCGCTCACCATCGTCTTTATCGGCAACGGCATGTTTTCGGGTGCCATGACGGCCCGTTTGGTTGATATCAAGGATGGCCTGCACTTATCGAACGGCGCTCTCGGCGTCGCTCTCGTCTTTTCATCGGTTACCAGTTTCATTTGGATGGCGCCGGTGAGTCGATTGGTCGGTCGCTGGGGAAGCGCCAGGACCACCATGGTCGGTCTCTATACGTACGTGATCACGTTCCCGCTCTTCGGTATTTTGCTCTCGCCGCAGTTTCTGTGGCTTACCTTCGTGCTGTTCGCCATTGCATTGACCACGTTGGAAGTTGCGATGAACTCACACGCCGTGGCGCTTGAACACGCGTACAAGCGACGAATCATGACCGTGTTGCACGGCACATGGTCACTGGGTGGCCTCGTCAGCGTAGGTATTAGTGGCATCTTGGCGCAGTCGCACGTTCCAATATTCGTGAACTTTCTCGGCTTCTCCGTGCTCAATTTGGTTGCAATTTTGCTGGTGCGAACGTGGCTGTTGCCGAATGAGGTCGATCGTCAGCCATCGGTGCACAAGGTGGCTCGCACCGGGCGCCGCCGCTTCTCCCTCTCGCACGTGCCACTGTTTTTCATCATTCTGGGACTCCTGGGCCTGTCTGAACAGATTGGAGAAGGGGCGGCGGGCAACTGGGGCGGCGTGTTGGCCCGCGAGAGTTATCACGCGGGGCCGTTTGTCTCCACGTTGCCCTTTTTGGTGTTCTCCGTCGTTATGGTGATTGGTCGGTTCTTCGGTGACGGCTTGGCCACTCGATTCAGTACCCGAACAATCCTGTCGGCCAGTGGCGCCTTCATTGCGGTTGGCTTAGGCGTCGGCATGCTCATCAATACGTTGACGAGTGAAATTGTGGCGTGGGTGTTCTTGGGAATTGGTGCGTCCAACGTGATCCCGTTGCTCTTTAGCGCCGCCGGGCGAGCGGCTCGAACACGAGGCAATGGCGTTATCAGTCCCTCGACAGCGCTGGCGTTGGTAACGGCCATCGCCTACTCCGGCTACCTAGTAGGACCACCCTCAATTGGCTATGTTTCGGACGTTACCTCGCTCCACGTGGCCCTCTTGATACCCGCGGCGCTTGGAGCGGTGTTGTGCGTCGGCACGCTCGTTGTCATGAAGAACACGGATGATGTCGCCGACGTCGCGGTCGACGGTGCTGCTACTGCGCTCGCGACGGACTAAGAGCCTGTCGGTAGTGTGTCTGTAGGCAGTCATTACCAAAGGGGTTGTATGTCAGACGTCGAATTCCGATCACCAATTTTCGCATTGGCCCACGACATTGTTGAGCACGATGCAGCGGCCGACCCAATGTTCGCGACGGCGTCGGGCATCGCGGGGTACGACCACCTCTTGACCGACTTCTCTCCCGCTCGTGTGCCCGGTGAGATTGCCTTCACCAAGAACGTCCTGGCCCAGCTCGCAGCCCTGACGCCGATCGACGACATCGACGCAGTAGCGAAGTCATTGATGGAAGAGCGCCTGTCGTCGCGCCTGCAATTAATGGAGACGGGGGAGAGTCAGCGCGTCTTTTCGGTGCTGTCATCACCGGTCGCGGAAATTCGTCAGGTCTTTGAAATCATGGACACGAGCGATCCCGACGTCGTCCGCCAACGTCTGCTGAATGTCGGTCCGGCCTTGGATTCCTGGAAGGCAACGCTGGAAGAGTTGCGTGCAGCAGGAACGCTTCCCGCAAAGC
>Ga0007854_10000627_pt1 | contig 22793 bp, 20 predicted proteins | sample CryBogCBH12Aug08_FD_60382 | JGI IMG/M metagenome (GOLD analysis project Ga0007854, IMG submission 60382) | Freshwater microbial communities from Crystal Bog, Wisconsin, USA - CBH12Aug08 | ecosystem: Environmental > Aquatic > Freshwater > Lake | place: Crystal Bog, Wisconsin, USA | collected... | reverse complement strand
GCCGCTGCTGACCGCCAGTCCCTTGATTCCCATAATCAGTGATTCACCCTCAACATAGTTAAAGCTCATGTTGAGGTTGTGCGGAACGCGGCGCTCAGCGTGTCCGTTGATAAACACCTGCTCAATATCCTGCAGGCCGGCCACCATGCGATCGTGCAGCTTTTTGATGCGGATGTTTTCCTGCGCCATCTCCGCTTTGGCAATGCGATAGGCTTCGCCCATGCCAACGATCTGGTGCGTCGGCAAGGTGCCACTGCGCATGCCACGTTCGTGCCCGCCACCATGCATCTGGGCTTCCAGCCGCACGCGCGGTTTGCGGCGTACGAATAGCGCACCAATACCTTTGGGGCCGTAGGTCTTGTGCGACGTCAGGCTCATGAGATCGACAGGCAATGTGGACAGATCGATATCGACCCGGCCGGTGGCCTGGGCTGCATCCACATGCAGCAGGACACCCTTCTCGCGACACATGGCCCCGATGGCGGCAATATCCTGAATGACGCCAATTTCATTGTTGACCAGCATCACGCTAGCGAGAATAGTGTCGGGACGAATAGCGGCACGGAATACATTGAGATCAATCAATCCGTCCGGTTGCACGTCGAGGTATGTAACTTCAAAGCCCTGACGTTCGAGTTCGCGACAGGTGTCGAGTACTGCCTTGTGTTCGGTCTTGACGGTAATGAGGTGCTTGCCGCGGTCTTTATAGAAATGGGCAGCACCTTTGAGTGCCAGGTTATTCGACTCGGTGGCGCCAGATGTCCAGACTATTTCGCGGGCGTCGGCGCCTATTAGCGCCGCAACCTGCTCCCGGGCATTTTCAACTGCTTTTTCGGCCTCCCAGCCCCATGCGTGGCTGCGCGAGGCCGGATTGCCAAAATGGGTGCGTAACCACGGCAACATGGCGTCTACAACCCGATCGTCACACGGGCAGGTTGCGCTGTAGTCCATATAAATGGGAAAGTGCGGTGTGGTTTCCATGGCGGGACCTGACTGGTTCAAAAAAAATCAAATAAATAAGGGCAAAAGGAATCAGCTCTTGGTGAGCGCAGTGCCCAGCACATTGCCTAACGCGAATACCGAGTTAGGGGCGTTTACGCGAATAGGCTGCGACACCGGCATGGCGGAAATAGCGCGCTTGAGACTGGGTTTTTCCTCAACGTGCAGGCCCTTTGCAAGCTGCTCGTCTACCAATCGTTGCAGTGTTATGGCGTCCAGAAATTCCACCATGCGGTTGTTCAGCGCGGCCCAGAGGTCGTGCGTCATACAGCGCGCACCCTCGCCCATACAATTTTCCTTGCCCCCACACTGGGTGGCATCGATCGGTTCGTCGACCGAAACAATGATGTCAGCCACCGTAATTTCGCTGGCATCCCGGGCCAGCATGTAGCCGCCCCCTGGCCCCCGCGTCGACTCGACGAGTTCGTGACGGCGTAATTTGCCGAACAATTGTTCAAGGTAGGACAATGAAATCTGCTGGCGCTGGCTGATGGCCGCCAACGTCACCGGCCCGCTGCTCTGGCGCAGTCCAAGGTCGATCATGGCGGTAACCGCGAAACGGCCTTTGGTTGTTAGACGCATGACATACTCCTTCAGTCGATTTGGTTGACTAATGTAGTCAAGTATAGCAAAAAACCCACCAATCTGCTCGGGTTAATTGACAAAGCGACTTTGAGAGGGCAGCCAGACGTCAGGCGGCGGGGGGTGGGTCGATCAGATTGTCGATTCCAGGGGCTCCAAAAACCTGTTGTTTCAGGATGTGAAGTTGATCGCGCACCTGCGCCGCCTGCTCGAATTCCAGATTGCGGGCGTGTTCCATCATGCGCTTTTCCAACCGTTTTATTTCGCGGGCAATGTCTTTTTCGCTCAATTCCTGCGCCTGAACCCGGGCCTGTGCATCCCGCTCCAGACGTTCGGCCTCTTTGCCAGCCTTTTCGCTGTACACGCCGTCAATCAGGTCGCGCACCTTCTTGACAATCGCCCGTGGCGTGATGCCATGCCGCAAATTGTGTTCAATCTGGCGTTTACGCCGTCGCTCGGTCTCTCCAATAGCGCGCTCCATCGAATCGGTGATGCGATCCGCATACAAAATAGCGCGCCCCTCCAGATTACGCGCTGCACGTCCGATGGTCTGGATCAGCGACCGCTCGGAACGCAAAAAGCCTTCCTTGTCAGCGTCCAGAATAGCCACCAGTGAAACCTCGGGAATATCCAGCCCCTCACGCAGCAAGTTGATACCCACCAGCACGTCAAAACTACCCAGACGCAGGTCCCGCAATATTTCGACCCGCTCCACGGTATCCACATCGCTGTGCAAATAGCGCACCTTGACACCGTTTTCGGTCAGGTATTCGGTGAGTTGCTCGGCCATGCGTTTGGTCAGGGTGGTAACCAGAACGCGCTCATGCTTCAACACCCGAATCCGGATTTCCTGCAATACGTCATCGACCTGACTGATTGCGGGGCGCACCTCCACTTCAGGGTCGACCAGACCTGTTGGACGCACAACCTGTTCGACCACTTGGCCAGCATGCTCTTTTTCCCACTGCGCCGGTGTTGCCGAAACAAAAATAGCCTGCCGCATCCGGCTTTCAAACTCCTCAAACTTGAGGGGACGGTTGTCCAGCGCACTGGGCAGCCGAAAACCATATTCCACCAGCGTGGTCTTGCGCGCACGGTCGCCGTTATACATTCCGCCAAACTGGCCTATCAGCACGTGGCTTTCGTCCAGAAACATCAGCGCATCGGATGGCAAATAGTCCGTCAGAGTGGCCGGAGGTTCGCCGGGTGCGGAGCCGCTGAGATGGCGCGAATAGTTTTCAATTCCCTTGCAGTGCCCCACCTCGGACAGCATTTCCAGGTCGAAACGGGTGCGCTGTTCCAGACGCTGCGCCTCCACGAGTTTGCCTTCAGATACAAACAGCTTCAAGCGCTCGGCCAATTCCACCTTGATGGTTTCCACAGCCTGCAATACCTGCTCGCGCGGCGTCACGTAGTGGCTGCCCGGATAGACCGTAAAGCGGGGCAACTTCTGGCGCATCCGGCCTGTTAGCGGATCGAACAACTGAAGGGTTTCTATTTCATCGTCGAACAGCTCCACACGGATAGCCATCTCGCTGTGTTCTGCCGGAAAAATATCGATCGTATCGCCCCGCACGCGGAACGTACCACGGGAAAAATCCATGTCATTGCGCTGGTATTGCATGCGAACCAGTTGCGCAATCATGTCGCGCTGGCCAAGCTTGTCGCCACTGCGCAAGGTCATCACCATGCGGTGATAGGCCTCGGGCTGGCCAATGCCGTAAATAGCCGAAACGGTAGCAACGATGACTACGTCACGCCGCTCCAGCACGCTCTTGGTACAAGATAGGCGCATCTGTTCGATGTGCTCGTTAATAGCCGAATCTTTTTCTATAAACAGGTCCCGCTGCGGCACATACGCTTCAGGCTGGTAATAGTCGTAATAGCTGACAAAATATTCCACCGCATTCTTGGGAAAAAACTCCCTGAATTCGCTATACAACTGAGCGGCCAAAGTCTTGTTGGGTGCAAACACAATAGCGGGTCGGCCCAGGCGCGCAATCACATTGGCCATGGTGAAGGTCTTGCCCGACCCCGTAACGCCGAGCAAGGTCTGAAACACCTCACCGTCCAGAATCCCTTCCACCAGCTTGTCGATCGCGGTCGGCTGGTCCCCTGCCGGTGGATAGGGCTGAAAGAGTGCAAACGGAGAATTTTCAAAATGCACAAACTCGCCATTGGCCGGTGCGCTAACCACCGCCTCATCGTCTACCAGCAGATGTTCGGCGGCCGGAACGGGGACCGGAACACCCGACTCAGGCAATGAAATTGTGGAAGATCCACCAGGGCGAACAGGGGCTGCGGAATGGGGCGACATGTGGAGCTTTTTATGCGATCAAAACAAGGACTGTAGACCAGACAAGCCAAACACCACAGAGACTGTGGGCGCGGTAAAATGTCTGGTTTTCCCATTCATTACCTTCAGGATCAGCACATGTCACTATTCTCCGCGGTCGAAATGGCCCCACGCGACCCGATTCTTGGTTTAAACGAACAATTCAACGCAGACACTAATCCCAACAAAGTCAATCTGGGCGTAGGCGTTTATTTTGACGACAACGGCAAGCTGCCGCTTCTGGAGTGTGTCAAGGCAGCCGAAAAAACCATGATGGAGAAGCCCACTGCACGCGGATACCTTCCCATCGACGGCATTGCGGCATACGACGCAGCGATTAAAGACCTGGTTTTTGGCGCCCAAAGCGAGCCCGTTACCTCCGGGCGCGTAGCAACCATTCAGGCTATTGGCGGCACCGGCGGACTCAAGGTTGGCGCCGATTTTCTCAAGCGACTGAGCCCCAATGCGACCGTGCTTATTTCTGATCCCAGCTGGGAAAATCACCGCGCGCTTTTCACCAACGCAGGCTTTAACGTCGACACCTACGCGTACTACGACGCAGCCACACGCGGCATTAATTTTGACGGCATGCTGGCCAGCCTCAATGCCGCTGCGGCAGGGACCATCGTGGTGCTGCACGCCTGCTGCCACAACCCCACTGGATACGACATCAGTGCGGCCCAATGGGATCAGGTTATCGAAGTTATCAAAGCACGCCAGCTGACCCCGTTCCTGGACATGGCGTATCAGGGCTTTGGCTATGGCATTAGCGAAGACGGCGCAGTCATCGGAAAGTTTGTCGCGTCCGGCCTGAACTTTTTTGTATCAACCTCTTTCTCCAAGAGCTTCAGCCTATACGGCGAGCGCGTCGGCGGCCTGTCGGTACTATGCCGAGACAAGGAAGAAGCAGGACGGGTCCTCAGCCAACTCAAGATTGTGATTCGCACCAACTATTCCAACCCGCCAACACACGGTGGCGCAGTGGTTGCAGCGGTTCTCAATAATCCGGAACTGCGCGCCTTGTGGGAGCGTGAACTCGGCGACATGCGTCAGCGTATCAAGGGCATGCGCCAAAAGTTGGTGGATGGATTGAAGGCAGCCGGTGTTGCGCAGGACATGAGTTTCATCACAACGCAAATAGGCATGTTCAGCTATTCCGGCCTCAGCAAGGATCAGATGGTGCGCCTGCGGTCCGAATTTGGTGTGTACGGTACCGACACCGGACGCATGTGTGTAGCGGCGTTGAACAGCAAAAATATAGACTACGTTTGCGCAGCTATCGCCAAGGTTATATAACGACGGGCTAATTTTCGGCCCCGCACTAACGCCGTTAGTGCATCCCGATCGGATGCAATACTTAGTGCGGGTTATCCAATGTGATAGCCCTATTCCTGTTATATTGCACTGCAATAATTGATTATCGGAGAGTGTCACATGCTTTATCAGCTCTATGAAACCCAGCGCTCCCTGATGGAGCCCTTTTCGGACATGGCGCAAGCGGCTGCGAAGGTCTATTCGAATCCTCTGACACTGGCTGGCCAGAACCCTTTCGCACAAAGGCTATCCGCCACTTATGACCTGATGCACCGCTTGGGCAAAGACTACGAGAAGCCCGAATTCGGATTGCGTACGATTGATTGCGACGGTGTTGACGTTGCAATTCATGAGCGGGTGGAAATCAACAAACCATTTTGTGAACTGCGTCGCTTCAAGAGATTCAGCGATGATCCCGCAACGCTGATGCGTCTGAAAAACCAGCCGGCAGTACTGATCGTTGCGCCGCTTTCCGGGCATTACGCAACCCTGTTGCGCGACACGGTCAAGACCATGTTGCAAGACCACAAGGTCTATATTACGGACTGGAAAAATGCCCGTCTGGTGCCTTTGAGTGACGGCACTTTCTATCTGGATGACTACGTAAATTACGTTCAGGAATTTATTCGTCACCTGCAGAACCGCTACGGTAACTGCCACGTGATGAGCGTTTGCCAACCCACCGTTCCGGTGCTGGCCGCCGTGTCGCTGATGGCCGCGCGTGGCGAGAAGACACCGCTGTCGATGACCATGATGGGCGGCCCGATTGATGCCCGTCGTTCACCAACCGCCGTGAACAACCTGGCCATGAACAAGAGCCACACCTGGTTTGAAAACAATGTGATCTACCGCGTTCCGTCCAATTTCCCCGGAGCCGGTCGGCGCGTCTATCCAGGCTTCCTGCAACACACTGGTTTTGTTGCGATGAACCCGGATCACCACGCCAAGAGCCACTACGACTATTTCAAGGACCTGATCAAAGGTGACGATGCCAGCACCGAGGCACACCGCAAGTTCTACGACGAATACAACGCCGTGCTCGACATGGACGCTGAATACTATCTCGAAACTATTCGGGTCGTATTCCAGGACTTCTGTCTGGTCAACGGGACCTGGGACGTGCGCAACGAAAAGGGTGAGGTGGAGCGCGTGCGTCCGCAAGCTATCACCAATACAGCGCTGCTTTCTGTAGAAGGTGAACTCGACGATATTTCCGGATCCGGACAAACGCGCGCCGTGCACGATATCTGCAGCGGCGTTCCCAAATCCAGGCAGCACCATTACGAAGCTATGGGGGCAGGCCACTACGGCATATTCTCGGGACGGCGCTGGCGTGAAAACGTGTATCCGGTGGTGAAGGCTTTCATTCTTGAAAACCAGGCTGGGGCTGAAGTATCAACAACAGCAATTGCGAAAACCACTGCGACTACAAAAGCCGCGGCTGCCAAAAAGCCGCGTGTAGCCAAAGTGGCAGCGCCCCAAAAACCGGTCACTGTGAATTCGACCGCAGCCAAGGTCAAAGTGGCGGTAGACGCCGCCTCCGACAACAAGTGACGCAAGAGGCAGCGTCGGGCGATGCACTGGAGCAGCGCATCCTCGACGCGTTGCCCCAGACGCAATGCAAACGTTGCGGCTATCCGGACTGTGCCGGATACGCGCATGCCATCGTTCAGGGTGAGGCGGATATCAATCAGTGCCCGCCGGGTGGGATGCAGGGCGTTCTGCGCCTGCAGGAACTGACAGGCAAGACCGCCGCAGCCCTCAATCCGGATTACGGCGAGGAGGGCCCGCGCACGGTTGCATACATCGACGAAGACTGGTGTATAGGCTGCACCCTATGCATTGCGGCCTGTCCGGTCAGCGCCATCGTCGGCACCAACAAACGCATGCACAGCGTGTTGGAAGCACATTGCACAGGCTGCGAGCTGTGCTTGCCCGTGTGTCCCGTCGACTGCATTCTGCTGGAGAACGTAACGGGACAAAATACTGGATGGAATGCGTGGTCTGCCGATCAAGCAGCAGCAGCGAGATTGCGTTATAGCCAGACTGTTGAGCGCAGGGAACGTGCAGCTATTCGACTGGAACAAGTGCGCGAAGAAAAAGCGTTACGCAAACTCGCTGACCTGCCAGGCGAGTCGCAGCATACCGACCCCGCCATTCTGGCCCAAAAGCGCAAGGTCATCGAGGCCGCGCTCGAACGCGCGCGGGCACTCAGAAGCCAGCAGAACTTATAGCCCTAAAAGCCTTAATAGCCCTAGTAGCCCGGATAGCCCCGTTCAGGCAGCCAATTGCGAAAAAGCCTTCACCACTTCGGGTGGTGCCTGCACAAGCTCTATCAGAACGCCTTCACCCGCAATCGGAAACTCTTCGTTCGATTTTGGATGCAGGAAGCAGATATCAAATCCTGCCGCACCCTTGCGAATACCGCCCGGCGCAAATCGAACGCCGTTCGCGGTCAGCCACTCCACCGCTGTGGGAAGGTCGTCAATCCACAGGCCGATGTGATTCAGCGGAGTGGTGTGAACAGCAGGTTTTTTTTCCGGATCCAGCGGCTGCATCAAATCGACTTCCACCTTGAACGGGCCCGAACCAATCGCGCAGATGTCTTCATCGACATTCTCTTTTTCGCTGCGAAAAGTGCCCGTCACTTCCAGCCCGAGCATCTCGACCCAGAGCTTTTGCAGGCGCAGTTTGTCGGGGCCGCCAATCGCTATTTGCTGAATACCCAGCACCTTAAAAGGCCGCTTCATTTATACAAACTCCACGATCGGTTGATCCACTGTCAGGCTATCGCCTTTGGCCGCCAGCACCTTGCCAACCACGCCATCGGCCACGGCAACAAGTACGTTCTCCATTTTCATAGCCTCAATCACAGCCACCCGTTCACCGGCCTGCACTTTTTGACCGGCCACAACAGACACGTCGACCAGAAGCCCCGGCATGGGTGACAACACATAACGACTCATATCCGGCGGTGCCTTAAAGGGCATCAGCGCGTATAGCTCGCCATTGCGCGCAGACAAAACCATGACGTCAAGACGGCGTCCGTTGTGCTGCACACGCAGAGCCAGCGGGTTCGTGGGGGTGCCACGCTCCACCTGCGCAGTAAACGGCCGGCCGTTTACTTTTCCGGTAATGACGATGTCATTTAATCTGGAACTGCTGGATATTTCGTAGCTGCTCGAACCCACCGTGACACGAGCCGTACCGCTCATATCGGGGTACTCACCAACCCGCACCGGCACACCGTGCTTGCTGCCATCTGGCGCAACCGTAATGACCATATAGTCCTGCGGCACATGCGCTGCGTAGCCGGGCAACTGACCGCTGATCGCGGCCGCGCGTTCACGTGATTTGCGTCGTATAAAGGCCGCCAGCGCCAACAGGAAATCAGGATCCTCGTGGGGTACACTTTCCGCGCGGAACCCCTGCGAATAGTGCTCAGCTATAAAGCCCGTGTTGAACTCGCCGGTCACAAATTTTGGATGCGCGAGCAAGGCCGACTGAAACGGAATATTGCTCGACACGCCCCTGATCACAAAACCGTTGAGCGCTTCACGCATCTTGGCAATAGCGTCGTTTCGATCGGTGCCATGGACGATCAGTTTGGCGATCATCGAATCGTAATACATCGGGATTTCACCGCCGTCCTGCACACCGGTATCAACCCGCACGCCCAGCAACTGCACCGTATCGCCTTGCCACATGGTTTGCGGCGGTGGCAGAAACCGAACCAGCCGACCCGTGGACGGAAGGAAGTTACGGAATGGATCTTCGGCATTGATACGGCATTCAATAGCCCAACCCTGGCGCTTCACCTCGGCTTGTGTCAGCGGCAATTTTTCTCCCGCAGCCACGCGAATCATCAACTCAACCAGATCGAGCCCGGTAATAGCTTCTGTAACCGGGTGCTCAACCTGCAGGCGCGTATTCATTTCCAGAAAATAGAAACTCTGGTCCTTGCCCACCACAAACTCAACAGTACCGGCGCTCTGATACTTCACGGCCTTTGCCAGTGCAACCGCCTGCTCGCCCATTGCCTTGCGCGTGGCATCTGAAATAAAAGGGCTGGGCGCCTCTTCAATCACCTTCTGGTGGCGTCGCTGAATAGAGCATTCGCGCTCATTGAGGTACAGCACATTTCCGTGCGAATCGCCAATCAGCTGAATTTCGATGTGACGCGGCTCTTCGACAAACTTTTCTATGAATACGCGGTCGTCGCCAAAACTATTACGGGCCTCGTTACGGCAACTGGTGAAGCCGTCATAGGCTTCCTTGTCGTTATAGGCCACACGCAAGCCCTTGCCGCCACCGCCGGCGCTTGCCTTAATCATCACCGGATAGCCGATCCCCTTGGCTATTTCCACTGCCTTTTCCGGATTTTCGATGGCGTCGTTGACACCCGGAATGCAATTCACACCCGCTGCGCCAGCCAACTTTTTCGACTCGATCTTGTCGCCCATGGCTGCGATCGAATAGTGTTTGGGGCCAATGAATGCGATGCCCTCTTCTTCAACCCGCTTGGAGAATTCGGCGTTTTCGCTCAAAAATCCGTAGCCCGGATGCACTGCCTGAGCCCCCGTCTGCTTGCAGGCTGCAATTATTTTTTCTGCCTGCAAATAACTCTCACGGCTGGGCGCCGGGCCGATATGCACGGCCTCGTCTGCCAATAAAACGTGGCGGGCATCGCGGTCCGCATCGGAATATACGGCAACCGTCTGAATGCCCATTTTTCGCGCTGTAGCGATCACACGGCATGCAATTTCGCCACGGTTGGCGATCAGAATCTTGGTAAACATTTTCTGGTCCTCAATTTATTTTTCGATTAACGGTGCCAGTCAGGGCCGTCATTTTCTCTGCGCAGCAGACCTGTCGTTAGAGAGGAATATTTCCGTGCTTGCGCCAGGGGTTTTCCAACTTCTTTTCCTTCAGCATGACCAGACTGCGACAGATGCGCTTGCGCGTTTCATGGGGCAATATCACGTCGTCGATGAAGCCGCGTGCACCTGCAACAAATGGATTGGCAAAACGTGCTTTGTATTCGGCCTCGCGTGCGGCCAGTTTTTGTGGATCGCCCTTGTCTTCGCGGAAAATAATTTCTACTGCGCCCTTGGCACCCATCACTGCAATTTCAGCATTGGGCCAGGCAAAGTTGACGTCGCCGCGCAGGTGCTTGGATGCCATCACGTCGTACGCGCCGCCGTAGGCCTTGCGCGTAATAACCGTTATCTTGGGCACCGTACATTCTGCGTATGCGTATAGCAGCTTGGCACCATGCTTGATGATGCCGCCATATTCCTGCGAAGTACCCGGCATGAATCCGGGCACATCTACAAAAGTAATCACCGGAATATTGAAGGCATCGCAGAAGCGCACGAAGCGGGCAGCCTTGATAGAACTCTTGATATCAAGGCAACCTGCCAGCACCAGCGGCTGATTGGCTACCAGCCCCACGGTCTGTCCGTCCATGCGGGCAAAGCCGATCAATATATTTTTTGCGTATTCTGGCTGCAATTCAAAGAAGTCGCCGTCGTCGACCGTTTTGACAATCAGCTCCTTCATGTCATACGGCTTGTTGGGGTTGTCTGGCACCAGCGTGTCAAGGCTGCGGTCCTGCCGATCACTCGGATCGCCGCTGTGACGATAAGGCGCTTTCTCGCGATTGCTGAGCGGCAGATAGTTGTAAAGGCGACGCAACATCAGCAACGCCTCAACGTCATTCTCGAACGCAAGATCGGCAACTCCGCTCTTGGTGGTGTGCGTGACAGCGCCACCCAGTTCTTCGGCAGTAACCTCTTCGTGCGTCACGGTCTTGACCACTTCCGGACCCGTCACGAACATATAGGAACTATCTTTGACCATGAAAATAAAGTCGGTCATGGCCGGGCTATACACAGCACCACCGGCAGAGGGCCCCATGATCAGGCTGATCTGTGGAATAACGCCGCTGGCCATCACGTTGCGCTGAAATACGTCGGCATATCCGCCCAGCGAAGCAACGCCTTCCTGAATACGGGCACCGCCCGAATCATTGAGGCCGATCACGGGCGCGCCAACCTTCATCGCCTGGTCCATCAGCTTGCATATTTTTTCCGCATGCGCTTCGGACAATGCACCACCAAAAACCGTAAAGTCCTGACTGAAAACAAACACCAGTCGACCATTGATCATGCCGTAGCCGGTTACAACACCGTCGCCCGGAATCTTCTGATCGGCCATGCCAAAGTCAACACATCGGTGTTCGACAAACATGTCCCACTCTTCAAAAGTGCCTTCGTCCAGCAGCACTTCGATGCGCTCGCGGGCGGTTAATTTGCCCTTGCTGTGTTGCGCATCAATGCGCTTTTGTCCACCACCCAAACGAGCGAGCTGGCGCTTGGCTTCCAGTTGTTCAAGAATGTCGTGCATAGTTTCTTTCTATTTTGTTGTATCGATCAATCTATTAGTTGATGTGGGTTGATAGGGTTGTGTATTGAAATATCCATTGATAAAAAATCAGGCCGTGTTCAGCCGCTGGCGCGGTAGTGAAGGTATAGCAAATTGCGGGCCGCAGCGCTGGCAGGCATCTGGCCCGACTGAACTGCCTCTATACAGCGGGGCAATTCCTCACGGAGCGACGGGTCGTTGCGAAACGCCTGCTTGAGTCCGGCATCAATGCGATCCCACATCCAGGCCAGCGATTGCTCGCGCCGACGTCTGGCCAGTTGGCCGTGCGCAGTCTGCAGGCGCTGAAACTTCTCCACGGCGTCCCAGAACCCCTGCAGTCCCTCGTTCTTCAGAGCGCTGAGGCGCAACACCTGAGGCTGCCAGAAACTGTCGATGCCGCTTTGCCCAGCGCTTAGGGCGTCCATTTCCGCTTCGCCTCGCGGGCGTCCGAGGTTTCCCTGCAATCCCAGCAAACGTAGGCTTGAAGTGATATGCGCCTGCGCGCGCATTGCGGCATCGGCGTCTATATCTGCCTTGTTGATAATCACCAGATCGGCCAGTTCCATCACACCCTTTTTAAGAGCCTGCAGGTCGTCTCCGGCATTGGGCAACTGCATCAGTACAAACATATCGGTCATGCCGTGCACCGCCGTTTCGCTTTGTCCGACACCAACCGTTTCAACTATTACGATGTCGTATCCGGCCGCTTCACAGACCAGCATGGCCTCGCGCGTTTTCTCCGCCACACCGCCCAGAGTGCCGCTGCTCGGGCTGGGCCGGATATAGGCCCGCTCGTGCATCGAAAGTTGCTCCATGCGTGTTTTGTCGCCCAGAATAGAACCGCCGGAAACGCTGCTGCTGGGGTCTACCGCAAGCACCGCGACACGATGGCCGCGGGCTATTAAATACAAACCCAAAGCTTCTATAAATGTGCTCTTGCCAACGCCTGGCACACCACTGATTCCCAAACGCAGCGCCTTGCCGGTGTGCGCTAATAGCGCGGTCAGCAAGGCGTCGGCCTGTGCCCGGTGATCGGCGCGGGTCGACTCCAGCAACGTAATAGCCTTGGCAATTGCGCGGCGCTGCACCGGCCCCTCCTGGGACAGGATGCCAGCCACCAATGCGGCGGGTGCTTGCACCACAGACGATTCAAAAGGCGTTGTCATCAGCATGGACGCGAGCGCAAGCTTTTTTAATCCTGCAGCGCAATCTCAATTTGCTTGAGCACTTCGCGCGCGCTCACCGGAATCGGCGTACCCGGTCCAAAAATACCTTTTACGCCTGCAGCGTATAGAAAATCGTAGTCCTGGCGTGGAATGACGCCGCCCACAAAAACAATGATGTCGTCGGCGCCCTGACGCTTCAATTCGGCAATGATTGCGGGCACCAATGTCTTGTGGCCTGCAGCCAATGTTGAAACTCCAACCGCGTGTACGTCGTTTTCGATAGCCTGACGCGCGCATTCTTCCGGCGTCTGGAATAGCGGCCCCATGTCAACGTCGTAGCCCAAGTCGGCAAAAGCGGTGGCAACTACTTTTGCACCACGATCGTGGCCGTCCTGCCCGAGCTTGCTGATCATGACGCGTGGACGCCGGCCTTGCCGCCCGGCAAAGGCCGCAATGTCTTTCTTGAGCTGCTCCCAGTATTCCATGGTGTCTGCCTGCGCGCTATCGTAAGCGGCGGCGTATACGCCGGTTACTTTCTGCGTATCGGCCCGATGGCGCCCAAAGGCTTTTTCCAGCGCATCGCTCACCTCTCCCACCGTAGCACGCAGGCGAATAGCCTTGATGGAAAGATCGAGCAGATTACCCGTATTTTGAGTCGCAGCGTCGGTCAGTGCGGCCAGTGCAGCTTGCACCGCCGTGTTGTCGCGGCTGGCCCGAATAGCCTGCAGTCTGGCAATCTGGCCTTCGCGCACGGCCACGTTATCGATATCGCGGGCCTCGATAGGTTCTTCCTGCTTGAGCTTGTATTTGTTGACGCCAACAATAACATCGCGGCCCGAATCTATACGCGCCTGCTTGTCGGCCGCCGCTGCTTCAATTTTCAGCTTGGCCCAACCACTGTCTACCGCCTTGGTCATGCCCCCCATGGCCTCAACTTCTTCGATGATGGTCCACGCTGCGTCGGCCATGTCCTGCGTCAGCTTTTCCATCATGTAACTTCCCGCCCACGGGTCGATCACGCTGGTGATGTGGGTTTCTTCCTGAATGATGAGCTGCGTGTTGCGCGCAATGCGGGCGCTGAATTCAGTGGGCAGCGCAATCGCTTCGTCAAAACTATTGGTGTGCAGCGACTGGGTGCCGCCAAACACTGCTGCCATGGCCTCTATCGTGGTGCGAACCACGTTGTTATAGGGGTCCTGCTCGGTCAGGCTCCAGCCGCTGGTCTGGCAATGCGTGCGCAACATCAGCGACTTCGGATTTTTGGCTTCGAAGCCCTTCATGATCCGGCACCACAGCAAGCGCGCTGCGCGCATCTTGGCCACTTCCAGATAGAAGTTCATGCCAATCGCCCAGAAGAAGCTCAGACGCCCTGCAAACTCGTCTACGTCGAGTCCGGAAGCAATAGCAGTCTTGACGTATTCCTTTCCGTCGGCCAGCGTAAATGCCAGTTCCAGCGCCTGATTGGCACCAGCCTCCTGCATGTGATAACCCGAGATGGAAATCGAGTTGAACTTGGGCATATTTTTGGCGGTATAGCCAATAATGTCGCCAATGATGCGCATGCTCGGCGCGGGCGGATAGATATAGGTATTGCGGACCATGAACTCCTTCAGAATATCGTTCTGAATGGTTCCGCTCAGCTTGTCCTGACTTACGCCCTGTTCTTCCGCAGCTACAACATAACCCGCCAGAACCGGCAGTACGGCGCCGTTCATGGTCATCGATACCGAGACCTTGTCCAGCGGTATTTCGTTGAAAAGAATCTTCATGTCCTCAACCGAATCAATGGCAACCCCAGCCTTGCCCACGTCTCCCGTGACACGCGGATGGTCGGAGTCATAGCCACGGTGCGTCGCGAGGTCGAACGCCACGCTGACGCCCTGCCCACCCGCCGCTAGTGCCTTGCGGTAAAACGCATTGGATTCCTCGGCGGTGGAAAACCCGGCGTATTGCCGAATAGTCCACGGGCGCACCGCATACATGGTTGCCTGAGGGCCGCGCAAATAGGGCTCAAAGCCTGGCAAGGTATCCGTATAGGCAAGGTCGCGCGTGTCTGCTGCGGTGTACAGGGGCTTGACTGATATGCCGTCTGGCGTGAGCCAGTTCAGGGCATCTACGTTGGAACCTGGCGCTGATTTTGCGGCCGCCTTTGCCCAGTCTTCCAAAGATGCAGACCGGAATTCAGGATTTTTTTCTGTCATAGGATCAATGTCTTTTGCTCTGATATAAACGAGTTTACATTATTTATAATTATTGATTAGCAAATTAGCTGGATGCTTACAGCCAACCTCAATGTCCACCCCGCTCCCTGAATCCGCCCCCGCAAAGCCCGGTTCGGCCCGGCTTTCGCCCAGAGCGCTGTATGAAGAAGTGGCTGAATTGCTGCGGCAACAAATATTCCACCGGGAACTTGAGCCCGGCAACTGGATCGACGAATTAAAAATAGCCCGCGAACTCGGCATCAGCCGCACTCCCCTGCGCGAGGCATTAAAGGTGCTGGCGGCGGAGGGGTTGGTCACCATGAAAGTGCGGCGCGGGGCCTATGTAACCGAGGTGTCGACGCAGGACCTGACGGATGTATACCACCTGCTGAGCCTGCTCGAGAGCGACGCCGCCGGTGTAGTCGCCCTCACAGCCACGCCGCTCGAATTGGAGGAATTGCAGGCCCTGCACCAACAACTTGAGGAAAGCGCCTTGCCGGGAACGAGCAACGCCGATGCTTTTTTCGCCCTCAACGAAAAGTTTCATATGCGGCTATTACAGATCGCCAATAACCGCTGGCGGGATCAGCTGGTAGCCGATCTGCGTAAGGTGATGAAGCTAAACCGGCACAACTCGCTGCTCAAAGCGGGACGCATGGAAGAGTCGTTGCGCGAACATCGCGCCATCATGCAGGCGATTACAGCGCGTGATTCGCAAGCCTCGATACATCGCATGCGCGAGCACTTTGCCAACGGTCTGCAGGCCGCCGGTTAAGTTGGCACAGAATTAAGTCAGGCGTGCATGAGCGTGACGCCGCTCAGGGCTAATCTTTGCATGCTGTTGCTGCCATCGATGCCCTGCGCGCTCTCGGGCGCGTTCCAGTACTGTCGGGCAATCTGGGCAACCTGCCGCGCGCTTTGCGACTTCAGGCGATGATCGCTCCACACGCGGCGCCACTTGCGCGCTGAGGGCAGCCCCTGGCGCAAGCCCAGCATATGGCGCGCGATACTGGACCAATGGGTGGCGTTTTCGGTGGCCTCACGCTCCATATATTCGACCATCTGCGACTCCACTTCTTCGCGCGTCAAACCGTTGGGCGCGTCGCCAAAGAAAGCGCTGTCCCATTCGGACAGCCACCACGGCGAGTGATAGGCCTCGCGCCCCAGCATGACGCCGTCCACCTGTTGGAGGTGGTCTGCAACAGCGGCAGAGGTCGTAATGCCACCGTTGATGGCAATGTGCAGGTCTGGAAAATCGCGTTTGAGCTGATAGACGACGGGATAACGCAGCGGCGGGACTTCGCGGTTTTCCTTTGGACTGAGCCCCTTCAACCAGGCATTGCGCGCGTGGACGATAAATATCTTGCAACCCGCTTCGGCCACCGTGCCAACAAAGTCGCGCACAAACGCGTAGCCTTCCAGATGGTCGATACCAATGCGGTGCTTGACTGAAACGGGAACATCCACGGCGTCGCGCATGGCTTTTACGGCTTGCGCAACCAGACCGGCTTCAGCCATCAGACAGGCACCAAAAGCTCCACGCACGACACGCTCGGACGGGCAGCCACAATTGAGGTTGATCTCCTGATAGCCCCACTGCGCGCCAAGAGCGGCGCAGCGGGCCAGATCATTAGGCTCGCTGCCCCCAAGTTGCAAGGCCAGCGGATGCTCGCACTGCTGGTACTGCAGATGGCGCTTTACATCTCCGTGCAACAAGGCGCCTGTGGTCACCATTTCGGTATAGAGGCGCGCTCGGCGCGTTAACAGGCGGTGAAAATAACGGCAATGACGATCGGTCCAATCCATCATCGGGGCGACGGATAATTTTGACACATCGTTGGGGCGAACCGTAGCCCCTGCGGCTGTCTGAATCTGACTCATTGACCTGTGTTTCTGCCTGGACGGCACAGCGGGCACATGGCCCAAAAAAATGTCAGAACGTTGTCCCGAACATGGCGGTGATACCCTCGAGCGTCTTACGGGCAACTACTTCGTCGGAATGCATGGCAATAGCGCGCATGAGTTCTGGCCGCAGGTACCATAACTCTCCGAGGTCTTTTGCAAAACGAAGCGTCATTTCAAGCGCCATGTGCTCTTTCTCGGCATGCCCTTCAAGGGCACTTAGCATGGCGGCACGAACAGCCTCTACGACTTCTTGCGGAGCCGCAGTTGGTTCCCGTTGCCCGAGAATAGCCCACAGACTGTCTTTAATTCGCTTCAATTGTCAAACCCAAACGGGAGTCAGCCCAAATAACTCCAACCCTAACCCGATCACCAACAGGCCATTTAGCCCGAATGATGTTTAATCCATATTACACCGCTACACAGTTACGTTGTTACGCACCAGGGGGCAGCATTGTGCGCAATACCCATCCACAGGGCCCAGCCGGCGCTGACTGCCAAAGCTGCACCTGCTAACCGCACGCCCCAACGGCCTGCACCTGCACCGCCGAAAATCACCGTATTGCCGTTTACTGCCTTTCCCGAGCTTCCCGCAGTTCCGGCCTTGCCCATATTGCCAAGGCGTAACCAGAGCCAGGGAATTGCCGTCATGGAAACGCTGGTACCCACAGCAAACGCTGCCATTATCGCACCACCAGCCAGAGGTCCGGTAGAAATTGCGGCGACTAATAGAGCCGAATAGAGTAATCCGCACGGTAAAAGAGACCACAATATGCCCAAAGCGGCGGGAGCGGCAAGGTGCATTGTCCTCACGGAACGGGCACGCTGCCAGATACGCCGACCGGCCACGTCCAGCCAGACCGGTTGTTGGCCCCGTACAACAAGTACCAATCCCAAAAGAACCATAGCGACGTGCAGTAGGCTCCAGACCGGGCGTAACGCAGCCGAATGGATAGTCAGCCAGCCAAGCCCCTGCATCGAGGCAGCGGCAATGGCGCCCAGCAGGCTATACCCAACCACGCGCCCCAGTTGAAATACCAGCAATGCGGCGTTATTGCGCGCGCCACCGGCGCCTCCCAAACCGGCACAGACTGCGCCACACATGACGACGCAGTGCGGTCCACCCGCCAAACCCATTAATAGCGCCGTCAGCGCGAGGGAAAGTTGCATTCCCCGATGCTAAATGATCTTGGAGAACTTAGCGCGCGTGCGGTCGGTCTGCAAATAGCGGTCGAATGCCATGGCCACGGCCCGTACGAAAAACCATCCTTTGGCGGTCACCTGAATTCCGGTCGAATCCAGCGTAACCAGACCCTGCTCCTGCTGCACCTCGAGGGACTGCAGTTCGTTGGCGAAATAGGTTTTGAAATCTATCAGGTAGGCCAGATCGATCGACTCGAACACCACGCTGCCCTGACACATCAACGCCATGATGACGGCACGGCGCACCAGATCATCGCGACTGAGGGCCAGACCGCGCACCACTGGAAAACGGTTGTGATCCAGAGCATCGTAGTATTCTTCGAGCGTTTTGGCGTTCTGGCTGTACGTAGCGCCAATACGGCCAATACTCGAGACCCCGAGCGCCACCAAATCGCAATCGGGCTGCGTGCTGTAGCCCTGGAAATTTCGATGCAGACGCCCTTGCCGCTTGGCCACCGCGAGCGCGTCGTCCGGCAAGGCAAAATGGTCCATGCCTACGTATACGTAGCCGGCGTCCATAAATTTTCCAAGCGACCGCGACAGCATGGAAATCTTGTCGCCTCCAGTAGGCAACTCAATGCTGTGAATACGACGTTGCGGCTTGAAGCGCTCCGGCAAATGTGCATAGGCGTATAGCGCAATCCGATCGGGCCTTAATTCCACAACCTGCGAGAGGGTGCGCTCAAAAGATTCGGGGGTCTGCTTGGGCAGGCCGTAAATCAGGTCGACGTTGACTGACTCAAAACCCTGCGCACGTGCCGCTGCAACCAGATCAAAAACCTGCTCAGCCGGCTGCACCCGATGGACCGCTTTCTGAACCGCAGGGTCAAAGTCCTGAACGCCAAAACTCACTCGGTTAAAGCCCAATTCGGCCAAGGTCGCCAGGCGGCCGGCATCTACCGTGCGAGGGTCGATTTCGATGGAGTATTCACCCCCGGGCACCAGCGTGAAGTTGGACTTCAGCATCCCCATCAGGGAACGCAATTCTTCGTCGCTTAAAAAAGTGGGGCTGCCTCCGCCCAGATGCAACTGGCTTACCGACTGTCCGACGCCCATCACGGCGGTGTGCAGCTCTACTTCGCGGCTGAGATAGCGCAGGTATTCGGCAGCCTTGTCGTGGTGCTTGGTAATAATTTTGTTGCAGGCGCAGTAATAGCAGAGAGATTCACAGAATGGAACGTGCACGTAGAGCGATAACGGCAGTGCCAATGCGGCAGCACCGCTGCGGCGCTGCGCCAGGGCCTGCACATAGTCGCCCGCGCCAAATGCCTCCACGAAACGGTCGGCGGTGGGATACGACGTATAACGTGGTCCGGACACATCGTATTGACGCAACATGTCTTCGGTTACCAATGGGGCGGCAGCATTCATATATTCTCCGATACAGGCTCCGCTAATGTGCCGCAAGCCGAATTTTGAGGTTTGATGTAAATCAAATTATATTTTGTTCCATTTTGGTTCATAATTGACCTGCATCAGAGACCTAACACTACAAAGTGCCGCACGATGGTAAACACTGCCTCTATAGCGCCCACGACGATCGAAATTCATCCGTCAGAACACGGCCATGACTGCAGTGTGCAATCACAGGCCTTCAAGGTGGCCTGTTCAAATTGCAATTTACGCGAATTGTGTATGCCGTTGGGCCTCAGTGCTGTCGAACTCGAACGCATAGACAACGTAGTGGCCAGCCGGCGCAAAATTAAACGCGGCGGCATCCTGTTTCGCAACGGGGAAAAATTTAACAGCCTGTACGCAATCCGGACCGGTTTTTTCAAGACTTGTGTCACCTCGGAAGATGGTCGTGATCAGGTTACCGGCTTTCAGATGGCCGGGGAAATTGTAGGTCTCGACGGCATTGTCAACGAGTCGCATACCTGCGACGCCGTAGCTCTGGAAGACGCCGAAGTCTGCGTCATGCCCTTCGACCGCATCGAAGAACTCTCACGCGAAGTAAGTGCCCTGCAACGCCACGTGCACAAGATCATGAGCCGTGAAATTGTGCGTGAAAACGGCGTTATGTTGCTGCTGGGCAGCATGCGGGCCGAAGAACGACTGGCCGCCTTTTTGCTCAATCTGGTGCAACGACTGCACGCCCGAGGCTTCTCGCAGTCAGAGCTGATATTGCGCATGACGCGTGAAGAAATTGGCAGCTATCTGGGACTTAAACTGGAAACCGTCAGCCGCACTTTTTCAAAGTTTGTGGAAGACGGAATCGTGGAAGTGCGCCAGCGGCACGTGCGCATCCTGAACCCGGATGCGCTCAAAGACATCGTCAACCCCAAAGTCTGTTTTTAAATCAGGGTTCTGAGCGAGGTTGCGGAACGCCGGTTGCCGCGTGATTTCGGGCCTGCTCAGCGGGAGCCAGACTGGCTGGACTGACGCTCTGTGGCTTATTCGGGTCCATCACATACTGATAGGAATGAATATCCATTACCGGATCGGGACGTGTAACGGCCAGATATAGCGTTACAAAACTGGCAACAACGACAATCGCCGGGCCGCCAAAAACCATCCAGACATGGGGAAATTTCCACCACGGTCCACTCGACGTTTTGGCATCAGATGCAACGGGGGACGCAGTTTGACGCATGAAATTTCCTTGTTATTTATACGACCGGAACCAACGACTTGACCACCGGCTTGAATTAACCGGTATCTGGCAGATTACCAGAGCACCGGTTAACCCTGACAACGACAGGCTATTTGGCAGCCGCGTTGTTGCTCAAGCCCCAGACATAAGCGGCTAGAACGCGAATTTGAGCTTCGCTGAACTTGCTGCCATGTGCAGGCATGACGTTGATCTTGCCGTTGTTGACCATGCGGATGATGGCGTCTTCACCAAAGCCATGCAACCACAGATTGGCCGTAAAGTTGGCCGATCCAATTTGCTGGTTACCCTTGCCATCTGCCCCGTGGCATGCTGCGCAGACTGCCAGGAATTTGGGCTTGCCCAATTCAGCACGGACAGAGTCATGCGGATTGCCGGAGATGGCCAGCACATAGTTGGCGACGTTTTTAACGTCGTCACCAGAGCCAACAGCAGCGGCCATAGGAGGCATCTGACCCACGCGACCCTTGGTAATGGTCTCGATGATATTTTCAGGTTTGCCACCGTGCAGCCAGTAACCGCTGGTCAGGTTGGGGAAACCCTTTCCGCCACGTGCGTCAGAACCATGGCAAGGCGAGCAGGTGTTCATGAACAGGCGTTCGCCGATTGCATGTGCTTGCGGATCCTTGGCAATTTCTTCGACCGGCATGGCCTGGAACTTGGCATAAATAGGTGCAACTTCGGCCTCACCCTTTGCCATTTCCTGCTCAAACTGGCCACGTGAAGTCCAGCCGTATTTGCCTTCGCTTCCGCCCAGGCCCGGATACAGATAGAGGTACACGGCAGCAAAAATAATCGTGATGATAAACAGTCCGACCCACCAGCGTGGCAACGGATTATTCATTTCGCGAAGGTCGCCATCCCAGACGTGACCAGTTGTATTGTCGGTATGTGTATTTGCCTTGGCCCGACCGCTGAACCACAGCAGCAATGCGCAGGCAGCGATCGAGAAGATCGTGATGCCGGCCACATAGACCGACCAGAAATTACTTGTAAAGTCGCTCATTTTTATTCCTTGTCTGTGGATTCAGTCCTGCTCAAAAGGCAGGTTGGCTGCTTCCGAAAAGTCTTGGGCGCGCCGCTTGGAATACGCCCATGCCATGATCCCAATAAACAGCACAAAGCTTGCAAGGGTTGCAGCTGCGCGGAGAACATTGATATCGATGTCCATATCGTGCTCCTTTGTGCTTATTTCAGGGCCAGACCCAGCGCTTGCAGATAGGCGATAACGGCGTCGAGTTCGGTCTTGCCTTTGACTTCCTCAGAAGCTGCAGCAATTTGCTCGGGCGTATAGGGAACGCCCACGCGACGCAAAGCCGTCATGTGTGATGGCAGGCTATCAGCATCGACCAGATTCTTCGACAGCCACGGATACGCAGGCATATTCGATTCCGGAACCACATCGCGCGGATTGGTCAGGTGAATACGGTGCCATTCGTCACTGTATTTGGCGCCGACACGGGCCAGATCCGGACCGGTGCGCTTGCTACCCCACTGGAAGGGGTGGTCGTAAACCGACTCGCCAGCCACCGAATAGTGACCGTAGCGGAGGGTTTCAGCACGGAACGGACGAATCATCTGCGAGTGGCAGTTGTAGCAGCCTTCACGGGTGAAGACGTCGCGACCTGCGAGTTGCAGAGCGGTATACGGCTGCACGCCAGGAAGCGCCTCAGTGGTCGACTTCTGGAAAAACAGTGGAACAATTTCCACCATGCCGCCAGCCAGCAAAGTGACCAGAATCAGCACGATCATCAGGAAATTGCTGGTCTCAATCTTTTCGTGAGACAGGCCGGAAGTATTGTTGTTTGCCATTTTTAGTTTTCCTTCAAGCGTGCGCAGCAACTGCGGGCACTTCGACTGCAACAGCGCGACCGGTAGTAGCCGTCATGATCGTATTCCACAGCATGACGATCATGCCTGTGAGGTACAACAGACCACCCAGCAGACGCAACACGTAGAACGGATAGGTTGCCTTGACTGCCTCAACAAAGGTATAGGTCAGGGTGCCGTCCGGATTGATAGCGCGCCACATCAGGCCCTGCATCACACCGGCA
>Ga0007854_10000625_pt1 | contig 22824 bp, 21 predicted proteins | sample CryBogCBH12Aug08_FD_60382 | JGI IMG/M metagenome (GOLD analysis project Ga0007854, IMG submission 60382) | Freshwater microbial communities from Crystal Bog, Wisconsin, USA - CBH12Aug08 | ecosystem: Environmental > Aquatic > Freshwater > Lake | place: Crystal Bog, Wisconsin, USA | collected... | reverse complement strand
TCATCCTAAGCACCTAGGAGTATTGAACGCAGTTGCTGAAAAAGCCGGTTGGGGTAAGCCCACTGCTGCGGGGAGACACCGCGGAATTGCTCAGTTCATGGGCTACGGCAGTTACACTGCAGCGGTTGCTGAGATATCAATCAAAGGCAATGAAATTAAGATCCATAAACTGGTACTCGCAACCAACTGTGGTCACGCAGTAAACCAACGTATGGTTGCTGCTCAAGTCGAGGGATCAGTTGCCTATGCGCTAGATACCCTTCAAAGTGAAGTGACCATAAAAGACGGTAGAGTTGAACAATCCAACTTTGATACCTATCCAATAGCAAGACTAAAGCAAATGCCTCATATTGAAACTGTGATTGCGCCTACCTTTGATTTTTGGGGTGGTGTGGGTGAGCCAACTATCTGCGTAGTAGCTCCAGCAATATTGAACGCTATTTACAAAGCCAGAGGCACTCCAATTCGCAATTTGCCTTTGAAAAACTCGGGACTAAAAATTGTTTAATTTTTAATCTTACTTTTTTAAGAGCCTATTGCTGCCTGTATAAGGGGTGATAGGCTTTTTTTCTGAAATGAAATTAAAACCGAACCGATTTTTAGTAGTGTTTCTTTGGCTTGTATTGGTCTGCGAATCCCCTTTGGTCTGGGCGGAGTCGTTAAAGGGCCCAGAAAAAGTTGAATTATTAAAGTACGTTGTAATTGAAGACTCAGTAAAGGTCGCGTTGGGGGGGCTAATTGGAGATCACAAGCGGGGCGAGCAAATTGTGCAGACCAGCGAAGGGCAATGTACGCTTTGTCACTCTATTCCTGGTTTTACTGGACAGGTCGGAAATTTAGGTCCTAAACTGCATGGAGTGGGATCAAGGTACAGTGTGTCTCAAATCAGGTTGAGAATAATTAATGAAAGTTTGGTAAATCCTCAAACGATCATGCCAGCGTTTTATAAGGCAGATGGATTGGTTGGTGTAGATCCCGTTTGGCAAGGGAAACCCATTTTGAACGCTCAACAAATTGAAGATGTTGTAGCTTACCTCTCTAATTTAAAATAGGACATTGAACTTTGACTAATAAAGACATCGTTGTGAATTCTTATAAAAACAAGAGAGCTATGATTGGCTTTTTCGCAAAGTATTTGGCGGCTAGGTGCTCTGCAGGATTTGTTGGTTTGGCTTTGCCGGTGAGTGCAATCATTGCAGGAGTACAAAGCAAAAATGCTGCGGCTCAATCTAACAACATTGCATCAGGTTCCAAGCAAGATCAAACCCCTTTTGAGATCCTTTACAAAGAAATTACAAACTCTCAACCCGTGTCTGAGGGGGGAGTCGTTATTGAGACTCCCAGGCTTGCAGATAACGGTCACTCGGCAGCTCTTCGGGTTTATGTTGACAGTCCTATGTCCAAGGATGATTTCGTTAAAAGCATCTATCTTTTATCAGATCGAAATCCAAGACCTTTTATGGCGAGATTTGATTTGAGTCCTCTTAATCCGAGGGCTGAGATTTCAACCCGGGTTCGGTTGAACGGTTCTCAAAATGTATATGCTTTAGCGCTTACATCCAAAGGAAAATGGCAAAGTGTTCATGTGCCAGTCGAGGTTACCGAGTCTGCCTGTTTGGATGCGAGCTAAATTATGGTCGCAAGAATTATTGTTCCCGCAAATATTGCTGCTAATGAACCTTTTGAGGTTCGTATTTTGATCCAACACCCTATGGAGACTGGCTTTAGACAAGATATGATGGGTAGCTTGATTGCAAAGAATGTGATTCGCAGTTTGTCCGTTACTTTTAATTCGGAGTTGGTCTTTAAAGGATCTTTGGGGACTGGGATTGCTGCAAATCCGAGTTTGCAATTTTGGATGAAAGCCAGTGAATCAGGTACCTTAAAAATGGTTTGGGAAGATGATTTGGGTGCGCTTGGTGAGGTGGAGAAAAATTTAAAGATTAAAAATTAAAGTTTAGAGATCTTTTTAGATATGAAAGCTGAAACTTTTTAAAATACCAAGCCATCTACCTAAAAGTGAAAAAACTTTTGAATTTACAAACCATCACCCTGCCTTGCTGCACAACGTCATTCATTACTAAAAAAGTTATTCATGCTGTTAGGGCATGTCTGCTTTTGGTCTTAATCACAATTACAAATGCTTTCATACACTCTAGCGTTGCTTTAGCTAACTCCAATGAAATCAGTGTCAATGACCAGGGTGCAGATTTCACAAGAGTAATCCCCTCAAAGGATCTGAGATCGGGTTCTACATTTATCAGCAACGATCTTAAGTCCATACAGAGTAATGACGACCTAAATCCAGCTTTTCTTTGGGTCCTACAAGGAGAGGCACTTTGGTCAAGCGTTGCAGGGAAATCCTCCCCCTCATGCGCAAGTTGCCACGGCGAGTCCAACCAGGGGATGCGCGGCGTTTCAACGCACTATCCCCAAATTGATAAAGAGTCAGGTGAACTTATTAATCTTGAGGCACGTATTAATCTTTGCAGGGTTCGACATCAGAATTTAGATCCCTTAAAACTGGAATCTGATCAGATGTTGGGCATCACCGCTTATGTAGCGCTGGCCTCTAGGGGACTTCCCATGAATATCCGTGTGGATGATCAAAATATGGAGCATTTCTTAAATGGGCGTTCAATTTATTACAAAAGACTAGGACAGATTAATTTGGCTTGTACTCACTGCCATGAACAAAATTGGGGCGCTAAACTTCGAGGCGAGACGATCAGTCAGGGCCATATTAATGACTACCCCGCCTACAGGCTTGAGTGGCAGCGTATGGGCTCTCTTCATAGAAGGCTTAGGGCATGTTTAAGTGGGGTTAGGGCTTATATGTACCCGCTAGGCTCGAAAGAGTTATTGGATTTGGAGCTTTTTTTGGGATGGAGAAGCTCCGATCCAAAAATTACAGTTGAAACCCCTGGGGTAAGACGCTAGAGGAAATTATAAAATTTTGGTTAAAAATACAAGTTATATATTTTCTACTTTTTCTTAACAAATACACACAATTAGGAGGCATGAAATGCATAAACTTTCATCACTAGAGATTGTCCGTTATGTAAAGCGCATGACTATTTGTGCGCTCGTCCTGAGTTGTGCAACGCTTGCTCAGTCTCAGCAGGCTAAGATTGTTCGTGTGCCTTTGCAAAACCATGACTTGTCCATACCAGACAAAGTGATGGTTCAGGTGCGAGCAGAGTTTGCGGAGACCGCTACGTCGGGTCGTCATACTCACCCAGGTGAGGAAATTGGATATCTTTTAGAGGGGCAGTTAGAGCTAAAAGTGGATGGTCAACCTACACGAATTTTGAAGCCAGGAGATGTGTTTTTTATTCCGGCAGGCGTTATTCACGAAGGTATAAATACATCCTCTGGGACTTCAAAAGTAATTGCGACCTACGTTGTTGAAAAGGGCAAACCAGTTGCGAGCCCCGCGAATTGAAATTATCTACTCTTAAAGGCTATAAATGAAAGCTGCTTGGTATACGAAAAACGGATCTGCTGAGGACACTTTAATTCTGGGCGACTTAGAAATACCGGAGCCAGGTGCGGGTGAGGTAAGGATCAAATTAAAAACATCCGGTGTGAACCCGTCCGATGTTAAATCAAGAATTGCCAGGCCGCTTAACGCACCTCTTATCATCCCTCACAGTGATGGTGCTGGGGTTGTTGATAAAGTAGGTGAAGGAGTGAGTGGATCAAGAATAGGGGAGAGGGTATGGATTTGGAATGCACAGTGGGCTCGTCCGCACGGCAGTGCTTGTGAATATATTGTTTTAAAACAAGATCAGGCAGTACATCTTCCCGATGGAACTAGTTTTGAAGAGGGGGCTTGTCTGGGTATACCATTTTTAACCGCCCAACAAGCGGTAAATCTATGTGGTGAATTAAAGGGAAAAACAGTTTTAGTTACGGGTGCCGCATCTAGTGTGGGGCATTACGCTGCTCAACTTGCAAAACTTGCTGGTGCTCGCGTGATCGGAACTGTTGGTTCAATTGAAAAGCAAGCCCACGCAAAGGCAGGGGGAGTAGATGCTTGTATCAATTACAAAACTGAAAATGTTCCCGAACGAATCAAAGCGTTGAATGAAGGCAAAGGTGTAGACGCTGTAATCGATATGGACTTCTCAACTACTAGCCAATGGTTGGCTAGTGGTGCGTTGAAGGCTCACGGGGTGTTTGTTTGTTACGGCTCCAACATTGCAGGTGAGTTGCAAGTGAATTTTAGGCCAATGCTTTTTAATTCATTCACATTTAAGTTTTTTCTTGTCTATGACTTAACACCAGAGGACAGATTAAAAACCTTGGAGCAAACAAAATCTATACTTGAGAAAAAACTAATTAAACACACCGTTGCTAAGGAATTTTCACTCGCTGAGATTGTTACTGCCCACAAAGCAGTTGAGCAAGGACTTTATATGGGCAATGTTGTTTTGACTATTTAAGAATTCTTTCTGCCTCAGTTTTTTACTTGTGTTATTTGCGGGTTAATACGGAGAGGTAAAAATTACTTTTGATCGTTTTTAGTAAATAATCAGTGTTTAGCTTAATTGGTCAATCTTTTTAGATAAATTGCTCAATATTTTGCAAACAACTTGTTTCATATCTCAAGATCTTATCCATCTCGCATATCTGAAATAACTTCAAATTCCTTTTTATTTTTCATTAACTTTCCTTTAAATTTACATAACTTAAATCATGCGTTTTATCAGTTTCGATCACAAAGGCCATTCCACAGTCGGTGTTGTTTTAGACGCCAAATCAGATCAATTTGTTGACCTGTCGATTCTGGGTACCTCCCTTCCAACAGAATTAGCTGCCTTAATTAGCACGCCCAATGGGTTAAAGGACGCATACGCTGCAGCCCAATCTGCACCAGCAAGTGCGCTCAAATCTATCAAGAACGTACATTTGTTACCGCTAATTACCAACCCCAGTAAGATTGTTTGTATGGGGCTTAATTATGCGGATCATGCAAAAGAAGGCGGTAATGCGAGACCCGAATTTCCGAGCTTTTTTCTAAGAGGTCCTTCCTCCATGGTCGGCCATCATCAGCCCATCATCAGGCCTAAGGCATCAAGCAAACTCGATTTCGAGGCGGAGCTTGCTTTGGTGATCGGTCATAAAGCTCGCAATCTAACTCCAGATAATGCGCTGTCATGTATTGCTGGATATTCTTGTTTTAACGACGGTAGTATCCGAGACTTTCAAAGAAAGTCTTCTCAGTGGACTTTGGGTAAGAATTTTGACGCCACTGGTGGGTTTGGTCCGTGCTTGGTAACACCAGATGAGCTACCTCCAGCCGCAGACGGTCTTAGGATTCAATCCCGCTTGAACGGCCAGATAATGCAAGACGGTAACACCAAAGATTTTCTATGGGGAGTAGTTGAGTCCCTTTGCATCATCAGCGAATGTATGACTCTCGTCCCTGGGGATGTGATTATTACAGGTACTCCGGCCGGTGTAGGCTACGCTCGCACTCCTCCAATATGGATGGCGCCAGGCGACATTTGTGAAATTGATATTGAAGGTGTTGGTGTATTGGTTAATACGATTGCAGATGAGCAATAACCGATTTCATTTTGGGATATGAAAATATTCTTTTATGCAAGCGATTTGTTGGTATGTAGTTCTAAATTTCACGATTTAAAAATCAATCAAGGGAGACATAAAGATGCAGAATAATAATCGACGTGAACATCTAAAGCAGTGGGGTGGATTGATTGCTGGTGGCCTAAGTGCAGTGGCGCCAATGGCCTCTAAAGCTCAACAAAATGCTCCAATTCCTCTTGAAGGAATAGGCCATAAAATAAATCATATCTCTTACTCTGATTTGGGCGGACGCCCTGATAGCGTCCAAGTCATGAGAAACAAGGGACACATTTATGTGGGTCATATGCACAGCGATGGGGTCACAATTTTGGACGCAGCAAATCCAAAAGATCTAAAGCCTGTTAACTTCTTTACTGCTGGAAAATACACGCGAACCCATCACCTTCAAGTCGCTGAGAATTTACTCTTACTTGCCAATGGCGCAAACATTGTTGCAATGCAGTCCTATAACGACATGAGGGGATATTTTGAGAACAATCCTGCTGATAATTTAACAAATCGTAAGAAATTTCGCTCAGGATTGTCGATTCACGACATCTCAGATCCAAAAGAGATGAAAGAAATTGCATTCTTAGAGATGCCAGGGATCGGTATCAATAGACTCTGGTGGGTCGGTGGTCGTTACGCTTATATTGCGGCACACTTGGACGGCTTTACGGATACTATTTTGATCACAGTTGATCTTCAAAACATAACCAAACCTGAGATTGTCTCTAAATGGTGGATGCCTGGTATGAACCGCGCTGCGGGAGAGGTCTCCAAGATGCCTAAGGGCAAAAGGATGGCTTTGCATCACATGATTACGTCTGGAAACAGAGGTTACGGTGCCTGGCGTGACGGTGGATTTACTGTGCACGACTTAAGTGACCCAGCTTCACCCAAATTACTTTCACATATCAATTGGTCACCCCCTTTCCCAGGTGGCACTCATACAGCACTTCCACTACCCAAAAGGGGCTTGTGTGTGGTCGCAGATGAGGCTAACGCAGAGAAGTGCGCTAAAGGAATTTTTTACACCTTCGTACTTGACGTGAAGGTATCAGAAAATCCAATCCCTATCTCCACGCTGCCAACACCTAAGGACAGAGATTTCTGTGGGCTTGGCACGTTTGGGCCCCACAATTTGCATGAAAATAGGCCTGGCTCTTTTCAAAGTGAGGACACCATATTTGCGACTTACAATAATGCAGGCGTAAGAGTTTTTGATATCGCCAATGCTTTTGAGCCCAAAGAGATTGCATACTGGGTACCCCCTTTGCCTCAAAAAATGATGGATCCTCGCCCCAACATTGCATTTGCAGCCAAAACTTGTGATGCCTACGTCACCCCAGAGGGCTTGATGTATGTGACGGATTGGAACGGCGGATTACATGTCTTGGAATACAAGGGCTAAATCACAGGCACATACTTGTAACTTTTTTAAATTGGAGTATTTAAATGTCACTTCGTATCAACGATACTGCACCAAATTTTGATGCACAAACAACCCATGGAGCTATTAATTTTCATCAATGGATAGGTGACAGTTGGGCGATTCTTTTCTCTCACCCAAAGGATTTCACCCCTGTTTGCACGACCGAGCTAGGTTATATGGCCAAAATTGAGCCAGAGTTTACAAAAAGAAATTGCAAACTTATTGGCCTTAGTCTTGATCCTGTTGATCGTCATGGTAGTTGGGCCAAAGATATTGAGGAAACTCAAGGCGCTGCGGTCAAATATCCGATGATTGGAGACACTGATCTTAATGTGGCTAAACTTTACAACATGTTGCCAGCGGATGAGAGCGGGTCGTCTGAGACTCGAACTGCTGCGAACAGTGCAACTGTTCGCTCAGTATTCGTAATTGGCCCGGATAAAAAGATTAAACTTATGATGACCTATCCAATGACAACGGGGCGTAACTTTGACGAAATTTTGAGAGCTCTTGACTCCATGCAGCTAACGGTCAAGTATAAAGTCGCGACCCCTGTCAACTGGAAAAATGGTGAGGACGTAATCATCGCTGGATCTGTAACTGATGAAGATGCCAAAACGCTGTTTCCCCAAGGATGGAACACGGTTAAGCCTTACCTCAGAGTTGTCAAGCAACCTAAATAGTTTCTCAATAGAATTTAGACCTAAATTTAGGGCTGCCGGATAAATCTGGTGGCCTTTTTCTATTTCTCCGCACAATATAATGAATCTTGAATCTGTATTTTTAGATCGTTTTGATTGTTTGTATAAGATAACGAACTAATTTAGGTGCTTTATTTTCTTTTGACAATGGTATTTTTGTTACTTTTAAAAGGTTGCTATGCACGACGTTGAATCCATTACCAAATTGCTAGACCCATTATTTCCTGGTCTATTCGGGGTAAAGGTGACTGAGGTCGGTATTGATAAAGTCTTGGGCGAGCTAGAACTAAGAGAGGACTTTATCTCTGTTGGAGAGATTATTCATGCAGGTGCTTATCTGACCCTTGCAGACACGCTATGCGTGGTTGGAACTCTCATGAACTACCCCGACAGCCAGCAGGTCCTCACAAAGGACACCAGTACGAAATTTTTAGCTAATGCAGAAATGGACTCAGTGCTAAAAGCTGAAGCTAGAGCCTTTCACAGAGGTAAATCTACCATGGTTTGGCAGGTGAGTTTACAAAATGACCAGGGTAAATTATGCGCTATCGTTACTCAGACAATGCAAGTACTCGACCCCGTAGATCAGGAGATTCCTCTGCCGCCCATTGTTCCTCCAGTACCGCTGACTCCACCGCCGCCCCCACCGCCTCCCGCGCCCAAGCCTGAGGTACCGCCAGAGGGTGAGGTTTCCCCAGAACCCGCTAAATAAAAGATGTCTGATTCAAGGAGTAACCGCAAATGACTGCATTCATAAGAGGTGTAGTTGCCGCAACGGCAACTCCTGTCGACGAGCATTTCGAGCCAGATACGCCTCGACTCATTAAGCACATTAAGTTTCTTTTAGAAAATGGTTGTGACGGCATCAACTTGCTAGGTACAACCGGGGAAGCAGCTTCCTTTAGTACATCTCAAAGATTAAAAATAATGAAGTCTGTAAAGGACGCGGGCTTGCCAATGAGCCGTATGATGGTTGGTACTGGAGTCTCCTCACTAGTTGAAACCCTGGAGCTTACTCGTGCTGCTGGTGAATTGGGTTTTAACGGAGCTTTAGTGGTCCCCCCTTTTTACTACACAGGAATAGATCACCAAGGACTCACCCAGTATGTTGATCAATTTTTAAAAACGTTAGGAAGCATCAAACTCCCTATTTATTTGTACCACATCCCACAAAACACGGGCGTGCCTTGGCCTATTGAAGTGGTCAGCGATTTGGCCAAGCGATATTTAGGTAAAGTTGTGGGCATTAAAGATAGCGCTGGGGATATTGAGTACTCAAAGGCTGTGGTGAAAGCTATCCCACAATTTCAAGTCTTCCCAAGTTCTGAGGCTACATTGAGCTCAGCTAATGAGGAAGGCTTTGCTGGTTGCATCTCTGCGACTACAAACATTACGTCCAAAGATTCTCAAATTGCTTGGTCTAAGCAGGGGACTCAAGAAGGTACCGCAGCTGGTAAAAGAGCTACAGAGCACCGTGCTATTTTAGGTAAAGACTCCTTAATTCCAAGTGTTAAAGCTACTTTATCCGTTATTCATTCGGATCCTGGATGGGCTAGAACCCATCCACCCATGTCACAGCGAACACCTGAGCAAACCTCAATATTACAAAGTAATTTGGCACAAGCTGGCTACTTATTTTGAAGTTAAACTGATTAAAAATCAATTAAATCAAGGCCTTATTTAACTCACTAACTTTAAGCAAATGGGGGTGTTGACGAGTTATTTTATTCCTCTACAATGCGCAATCTTTGGCTCTAAAGTAGTTTATGTCACTTAGCAATCCTGAGTTCTCCCAGTCTAAGCAGCTCCCCCCAGTAGATATCAAAAACAACCATGGTCACGGTCGAGGCAGTTTCGCTGCCTTAACGCTCGCTGCAATTGGGGTGGTGTTTGGGGACATCGGTACGAGTCCCTTATATGCTTTAAAAGCATGTTTTGATCCAACAAACGGTATACCCCTTACACACGACTCCATCTTCGGTGTGATTTCAATGGTGTTTTGGGCATTTGTTTTCGTGGTCTCTTTAAAGTATGTGCTCTTTGTGATGAGAGCCAACAACCACGGCGAGGGAGGGATTTTGGCTTTAATGGCGCTTGCTATGAGAACAACCAAAGTAGGCACAAAAAGAGCAATGACGTTAACTATCGTTGGAGTCCTAGGGGCTTGCCTCTTTTACGGAGATGCAGTGATTACTCCAGCCATTTCTGTGCTTTCTGCTTTAGAGGGATTACAAGTCATATCCGATGGCTTAGCCACTTACATCTTGCCTCTGACAGTCGCTATTTTGATTGCTTTGTTTATATTTGAGAAAAAGGGAACTGCAATCGTCGGGGGACTATTTGGTCCAATTATGGTTATTTGGTTTAGCGTTATTGGTTTGATGGGCGTTTATCAAATTATCAACGCTCCTGAGATTCTTGCTGCCTTTAACCCGCTCTACGCTTTTAATTTTATGAGGCAAGATCCGGCAATCGCCTTTACAGTTACGGGATCTATTTTCTTAGTATTGACCGGGGCAGAAGCACTTTACGCTGATATGGGGCATTTTGGTATCAAGCCTGTTCAGTTCTCTTGGTTCTTTTTGGTTATGCCTTGTTTGCTTTTGAATTATTTCGGACAAGGTGCGATGTTCCTTGTGAATCCCGCTTCAATTTCAAACCCATTTTTCTTGATGATCCCGGAGAGTTTCTCTTTGTTTTTGGTCATATTATCTACCGTAGCAACTGTAATTGCTTCACAAGCCTGTATCTCCGGTGCGTACTCCATGACCAGTCAGGCAATTTTGCTAGGATTTTTACCCCGTATGAGAGTGCTTTTCACCTCTGAGAGAGAGATTGGACAAATCTATGTTCCCTTCATCAACTGGGTTCTTTGCTTAATTGTTGTAATGGTAGTACTTGCATTTAAGAAGTCAGATAACTTAGCTGCAGCCTACGGAATTGCGGTTTCAACCACAATGTTGATGACAACGTTTTTGGCCGCTGTAGTAATGAAAGTCGTTTGGAAGTGGAACCCTATTTTAGTGACAATCGTTATCAGCGTATTTATGATTGTCGATTTTGGATTCTTTGCTTCAAACCTCGCAAAAATATTAGAGGGTGGTTGGTTCCCCTTGGTCATCGGGGCAATATGTTTTGTACTGATGATGACTTGGTTTCAAGGTCGACAACTGCTTAGACAGCATGCGGTTGAAGGTGGTATTCAGATTGAGGATTTCCTTAAGTCATTGATGATCCACCCGCCAGTTCGAGTAGAAGGTACGGCCATATTTTTAACTGCGCATATTGATTACGTACCTGCAGCTTTACTTCATAATCTTAAGCACAACAAAGTTCTTCACGAGCGTGTTATCTTCTTAAAAGTCAGCGTTTGGGATGTGCCCCGTGTTGAAGACGCTAAGCGTATCGCTTTGAAGGACCTTGGAGACAATATGTTCTTGGTCAGAGCTGTGTACGGTTTTAAAGAAACTCCTGACATAGGTCATATCTTAAAGTTACTTAATACCAATCATAAAGTTAATTGTGTAGTTGAAGAGTCCTCGTTTTTCTTGGCTAGAGATTCTGTGGTTGCGCACGAAATTCCTCAGATGTCTATGTGGAGAGAGCATCTCTTTATCTCGATGATGCAAAATGCGTCTCGTGCTGCGGACTTCTTTAAAGTAGATCCAGGGCGTGTCATTGAATTAGGAACAATGGTAGAGCTCTAGTAATTTGGTTTTTAATTGAGAAAGCCAAAAGCCTGTACAAATCATTTTGTATGGGCTTTTTCTTTTGCCTTTGGGCCTAAGGATTAAATTAAATTCTTAGGCTTGCTTGTTCACTTCATAAGCCATTGACAAATCGGTCCCCACTGATGGAGGTCTTTTTCTATTTTGGACGGAGTCATATCAAATAGACTAAGCCCGTGAGCGGCCATATGGACATAATACTGTGTGCTCCTGACGTTGCCGATGTGCTCAATAGGTAGGCTGCCCAAGAATTCAGCTAATTTAGCTGCTGAGATTGTTCTCTCATCTACTCGCATTCCAATAATTGCGATATCAAGTGATTTCGACTGCTTCATGTCCAGCAGTGTTTGAATAAAATGCTGTGTTGCGAATATATCAAATACGCTTGGTTGAATTGGGATGATGACTTTGTCAACCACCTTCAATACTTTTTTGAGTCGCTTTTCATCAAAGCCAGCAGGAGTATCAACTACTGCGTTACTAAATTTACCTAATGAGCCCTTTGGATCCTCTTCGTCGTATTCCCAGGTATCGATATGCTGAGCGGCAGGGGGTCTGAGGCTTAGCCACAAATGTGAGGACTGCTGTGGATCTAAATCAGCAATGGCGACTTTTTTGCCTTGTGATGCAAAAAAGCCTGCAATATTGGTGGAGATCGTAGATTTTCCGACTCCCCCTTTAGGATTCGCTACCAAGCATACTGGCATAACTTCTCCTTATAGATTGTTATATTTATTAATTCTAATTTGTTTTGCTGGCTGTTGAAAGGTTGTCTTTGCTCGTTTGGGCTATTGAATAGGCATTAGAGGTTTTCGGGATCGAAATAAATTAAATTATGCTTATAAATTATAGATTTAGGCTTAATTGTTAACCATACTACTGTGCAATAATTGACAAATATTCAAGAAAATCTTTGAGACAATCTCAGTATCAGATTTTTAATTATTTTTAAAAAAATATAAAGAAAGTAAGCATGGGTGATTACACAAATATGTCGGCTTATTATGATGTCATCATGACATCTGGTTATTATGATTACAAATTAATCGTTGATAATTTATTAGAACACGAACCGTATCAGCATGTTTTAGAAATAGGTTGTGGTACAGGTCTAATTTTGGAGGAACTGGCAAAGAGAAAGCACGTTGAAAGCATTATGGGAGTTGATCTAACCCAGTCTATGCTCTCAATCGCACACGAGCGTTTAAAGGGTTTTAAAAACCTTACGCTCTCCAATCAAAACGTAACTGAACTTTCTTTGGATAAACATTACGATTTGGTATTTTCATATGGAGGAGTTTGGTATTTTGTTATCGACGGTGATCGTGAACCTTTTCTTGTAAGTCACATCGCGGACCCAGTTGCGAATGAGCAAGGTTTTGCTCAACTCTCTAAATTCATGGTTAAGGGCTCTACACTTCTCTTAGGTATACAGGGCCCACATTTTGATTATGAGAAAGCCATCTCAAATGGAATGATTTATTCACAAAAAATTGATCCTTGTGAGGATGGATTTATCAAACATTATTACTTGGCTGATAAAGGCCAAAACTTGATGGCTCAGACAGTTCAGTACCGAACATATGATTTTAAAAGTGCACAAAAATTACTTGGTACCTATGGGTTTGAATACCAAGTTGAATCACACAAAGATAAACTCTTTCTGCGTTTTATTAAAGTAAGTTAATTACTTTTGTTTTTTTACATTGCTCTGCTCTCAAATTGGCAGCTCAAAGCTATAGGTTTTATGTTTTGAAACTCCTTTTTTCAAAATTATTAATTCAATATTAGGATCCATCTCTGCATGTCTACTAGTGATAAACCAAAGATTTTCTTCATCGGTGTGGGCAACATGGGCAACCCCATGGCGCTTAACTTGATCAGAGCAGGCTATATATTGACGGTTTATGACCAAGATCCCAAGAAAGCTCAAAATTTAATAGATAACGGAGCAACGTGGGTCAAATCCTTGAAGGAGGGAGCAAGTTCTGCAGACGTAGTAATGGCCTCACTCCCCGGGCCACCTCAGGTCCGAAGTGTGATGTTAGGAGAGGCCGGCGTACTGGAAAATTTAAAGAGTGGGACTACAGTGATAGACACCTCCACCAGTGCGGTTGATTTGGTTCAGGAGTTGGTTGAGTTGGCAACAAAGCGCGGCATTGACTACTTAGAAGCGCCTGTTACCAATGCTGTTGATTTTGCAGCGCTTGGCAGATTGTCCATTTTTGTTGGAGGCAATGAAAAGGCATTTGAAAAATTCAAACCCATTTTTAATGTAGTTGGAGAGAAAATCTTCTACGTTGGCAAGCCTGGAAATGCTGCAACTGTCAAACTCTTGACTAACCTTTTATGGTTTGTGAGTGCAGCAACTATTGGTGAGGCTTTGATGTTAGGCGGCAAAGCGGGGGTACCATTAAATACGGTATGGGAGGCCATTAAATCTAGTGCTGGTAATAGTTGGGTTGCAGAGCACGATGTTCCGTCAATTTTTGCGGGTCATTATGATCCCAGTTTTTCCCTTGATTTGTGCGTTAAAGACTTAACTTTAGTCAACCAAATTGCTGAGTCTCAGGGGTACTCCCTCACGATGGGGGGAGTTGCGAAGTCATTGTTTGAGCAAGCCCGGGCAACCTACGGAGGAGGTGTAGGTGAGTTACATGTAGCCAAGCTTCTTGAGGACCGAGTTGGGATGTTGCTGCGACCGCCTCACGGAGTTGAGATAGAAAAGACTTCTATTAAAAAAATAAACAATTTGGACCAAGAAGCCATCCATGATCGCTCTGTTCAAGAGTCCTTGCTCAAACAGTCCAAAGAAGTTATGCCACAAGGAGTTGCTGAAAATTATAGATACTGGGGAGATGATCACACGGTATTTGTAGATAGTGCTAAGGGTTGTTACTTTACAGATGCAGATGGCCGAACATTTGTTGACTTTAGATTAGGATACGGCCCGATCATATTGGGCTACAGAGATGTACGGGTTGATAGGGCGGTCATAGAGCAGATTACCCAACGCGGGACTTTAACTGGTTTTTCTACATCGCTTGATGCGAAAGTTGTTCAACAAATTAAGGATTTGTGCCCCAACATTGAAAAGATGAGATTTGCGAACTCAGGCACAGAGGCCGTAATGGGAGCCGTTCGCACTGCAAGGGGATACACAAAGAGGAAACGTATTGCGATTGTTGAAGGAGGTTTTCACGGTCTTTATGATGAGATGATGTGGAAGTCCGACGTTGAAAGTTGGGATCCTAAATCCTCATTAGATCCCTTAGTCATTCCCTTTGGCGCTGGTATCCCTCAAAAAACCAGGGACCTTGTGGACGTAATCCCCCTCAACAGCGATGAGGCACTTGAAATGCTCTTTCAACTGCGGGGTGAAGATTTGGCGGCCGTTGTGTTGGAGCCTATTGTGGGTAATTGCGGTAGTATTTCTGCTTCCCATGCTTGGCTCACTAAACTAAGAAAGCTTTGTACCTCAAACGGCACGATGCTCATCATTGACGAAGTTAAAACTGGTTTTAGAGTTGCCAAAGGTGGTGCACAGTCTTTGTACGGTATTCATGCGGACTTGACCAGTTATGCGAAAGCGATGGGTAATGGATATCCAGTTGCCGCTTTTGGTGGGCGCGCTGATGTGATGGACTGCGTCGGGGCTACCAAAGGTATGGTGGTACACGGGGGCACTTACACGGCCAATTTAGTGGCCCTCAGTGCGGCTCATGAAACTCTTAATATTTTGACCCATACCTCTGCACTAGAAACTGTAGACAGGGTGGGGCATGAAATTCAAGCGTTATTAGGCCGTGTGTTTACAAAAGCCGGTATTGAGCATGCCTTTGCTGGACCACCTGCAATGTTTGGTATTCACTTTACACCCACTGTACCTACAAATTACAGGGATTGGAGATTGACCAATAGCTCGCTTTATCAGAAATTTGCCTGGAAGTTGATCGACTTTGGGGTGATGCTAGAACCCGACTCAAGAGAGCCTTGGTTTATCTGTGAAGCTCACCAAAATCTTGACCTCGCTTGGTTAGAGGAAACCGCTCACAAAGCTATGAAAGCTGTGCTTTAAAGCTGTGTTGTAAAGCTGTTTGTTGCTCCTTTGGGCACGGGTCCTTGGGACTAAAACAATCCAACAATTTTGCCATCTGGCAGTAAGTCGATATGGTCCGCAGCAGGGATTTTTGGTAGCCCAGGCATAGTTAGGATATCTCCGCAAATGGCGATAATGAATTCTGCTCCCGCAGACAGTCTTATCTCTCTAACCCCTAAGACATGACCACTCGGAGCACCTCTAAGAGACGGGTCGGTTGAGAATGAATACTGGGTTTTCGCGATACAAATGGGCAGGTGTCCGTAGCCCTGTTCCTCTAGGGAGGTCAAGCGTTCCAATATTTTTTTATCTGCATTAACACTTGATGCTCCGTAAATTTTAGTTGCAATTGCTTTTATTTTGTCAATCAGGTGTTCATTGTCCTCGTAGACAAATTTAAAGTCATTGGGCTGCTCGCACATTTTGACGACCGCGTGTGCCAACTCCTCTGCTCCCTTACCCCCTTGTGCAAAATGTTTTGCAAGGATCACTTGGGCTCCGTGACTTGCACCGGTTGCTTTTAATAGATCAACTTCAGCTGGTGTGTCCTCGGTGCGGTGATTGATAGCAACTACACAGGGAAGCCCAAAATGATTTGTTATGTTATCGATATGACGCTCTAGATTAACCAAACCGGCTTTGAGTGCCGATAAGTTCTCCGCTCCAAGGTCTTTGACCTCAACACCGCCGTGGTATTTGAGGGCTCTTATTGTCGCAACTAAGACGACAGCAGAAGGCCTTAATCCAGATTTTCTGCATTTGATATCAATGAACTTCTCGGCTCCCAAGTCTGCACCAAAACCAGCCTCCGTCACCACGTAGTCAGCTAGTTTCAGAGCCGTTGTTGTTGAGATAACTGAGTTACATCCATGTGCTATGTTGGCGAATGGACCACCGTGAATGAAGGCGAGATTGTTTTCTATGGTTTGAACAATATTGGGTGCAAAAGCATCTTTGAGGAGGGCAGTCATCGCACCTTGAGCGTTCAAATCGCTGGCTTTAACAGGCGTTTGGTCTCTTGTGTAGCCAATGACGATCTTTCCCAAACGTTCTTTTAAATCCTCAAGGCTTTTACTTAAACAAAATATCGCCATCACCTCTGAGGCAACAACGATATCAAATCCGTCCTCTCTAACAAATCCATTACCAGGACCACCTTGGCCTATCGTTATCTTTCTGAGCGCCCTGTCGTTCATGTCCAGCACGCGCTTCCAAGTGATACGCCTGGTATCGATGTTGAGAGCATTACCGTGAAAGATGTGATTGTCAATTAATGCTGCCAACAAGTTATTGGCTAAAGATATGGCATTAAAGTCACCCGTAAAGTGAAGGTTGATATCCTCCATGGGAACAACTTGAGAGTACCCGCCTCCGGCTGCCCCGCCTTTCATGCCAAAAACTGGCCCTAGTGAAGGCTCTCTAAGGCAGATCAGTGCTTTCTTGCCGATGTGATTTAACCCGTCACCAAGGCCCACGGTTGTTGTCGTTTTGCCCTCACCGGCTGGGGTAGGGGAGATAGCTGTCACGAGGATTAATTTGCCATCTGGCTTGTTTTTTAAAGACTCAACGTAATCAAGTGAAAGCTTCGCTTTGTAGTGCCCAAAAGGCTCAAGTGCATCATCTGGAATAGATATTTTTTCTTTAACCAAATCGATGATACGGCGTTTTTTTGCGGCTTGTGCAATCTCAATATTACTTGGCATGATGGATCAGATGGGTTGACTCCGCACTGGGAGGTTTGAGGTTAAATTAATTCTAAACAACGGGCTTGAAAAAATAACAGGCGAAATGAGAAGGGCTTGTCGACCAATAGAATTTCAATACAAATTTACTTTTTTGTTTACTTCATCAATACTTGAACGACACCATAAAAACCACCCAGCCAAGCACTGATGCTTGCTAAGGATGAAATCGCGAATCCCGGCCCTCGCTTCGCAGGATTTTCAACATAAGCTATGCCGTACCATAATCTTCCAACCAGCCAAATAATGCCAATCGCAAAGGCACCTTTATCATCGATAAAGAACGCATAAATCCATAATGCTGGAAAGAAAATCAATACACTTTCGATTGTGTTCATTTGTACCCGGTAAGTGCGCTCAAATATTTCGTTGCCTGTAATTGCCGGTGCCTTGACTCCGTATTTACCTCTTGCACGTCCAACCATCATTATGTTTGCGAACATATAAAGCAAAATCATTAAGGAAATAAGAGATGTCAGGGGTAGGAAGTTCAAGGGGAACCTTTCTAATTTAGAAGTGAATTGGTGGCAAGCACAGTGAAATTGAATTCTTAGGTGCTGCCTCAGCCTCAGATTGTAATGTCCATTAAAGGTACTCTATACTGTTGAAGTTACCAAGGTCTCCTTGTAACTCATTAGTGTTTTCACTAGCATTTGGCTCTGCTTTGCTCATAAATTTTGCTCTGATAGGTTTTAAAAATTAAACAATGGCTTTAGTACCCCCACAGTTACCTAAAAAATTGGCTCAACTATTTCAAAAAGCCAATCAAAGCCATGTCGCAGGTGACTTAGAAGCCGCGAAAACCGGTTACAAGGAGGTACTGATGCAGAGTCCAAAATTCTTTGAGGCTCTTCATTTGATGGGGGTCCTTTCTTGTCAAATTAAAGACTTCTCGGCAGCTGTTGGCTACATTGATAAAGCGATCAAGCTCAGCCCTAATCCCGTTTTTTATTTCTCAAAAGGTGTCGCTCTTCAAGAGCTTGGGGAGACCGAACTTGCAGAGAACGCTTACCTGCAAGCTCTTAAACTTCGACCCAAGTACCCAGAGGTCAACTACAACCTGGGAAATTTAAGGCGATCGCAAAATAAACATAAAGAGTCCCTAGAGTTCTACGAGCGAGCGGTCTCTCAAATGCCAGGGTATGTTGACGCACACTACAACAAAGCAAACGCTTTAAAAGATATTGGAGATTTTGAAAGAGCTTTGCAAACCTATGATGATGTTATTTCCTTGAATAAAAACTATGCCCCGGCATATTTAAATAAAGGGATGGCCTACAAAGAAATGATGCTCTATGACCAGGCCCTAGAATGCTACAGGCAAGCGTTGCAGGCTAAGCCTAATTACGCAGATGCTTACTCAAACATGGGTATTTTGTATACAGAGCTAAAACTTTGGCGCGAGGCTTTGGTGAGTTTTCAAGAAGCTTTAAACCTAGATCCAACGCACGCACAGGCCTTGTGGAATAAGTCACTATTACTTTTGCTTCACTCGGACTACAAGGGGGGCTTTGGTTTGTACTCCAATCGTTGGAGAAAGGAGGTGATGATCTCTCCAATGCTGAGCTCTCACAGGCCTTGGTTCCAAGACCACTCTGCTAAAGTCTCTAGACTGCTAATTTGGCCAGAGCAGGGTATTGGGGATGAGGTTATGTTTGGTAGTTTGCTTAACCAGGCGCATAGCCTCGCCGATCACTTGATTGTACAAATGGATCAGAGATTGATTCCACTCTTCGAGCGCTCAAACCCGGGAATTACATTCAAGCCAAAACATGAAATAGTGGATGAAGGGTTATACGACGCTCATCTACCCATAGGACAATTGGCAGAAATCTTTTGCCATTCGATAGAAACATTCAATACCGTTAAACCCAAGTATATTTTGAGCAATACGGCTCGAGTGGATCTTTTGAAATCCAAGCTCCCTCAAAACCGCAGGCCTACCATCGGGCTCAGTTGGAGTAGTAAAAATGACAAGAGGGGCAAGGATAGAAGTCTTGCGCTTGCACAGTTAATTTCTGCGATCACAGGCCGTGGCCTTATTGACAATCGTGTTGTTGGCGAAATTAAAGAGAACCTCTATAACTTTGTAAGTCTTCAATACGGGGAGGTGACACAGGACTTGGAATCGGTTCGGTCTCAATTTGGCATTGAAGTCATTTCATTTTCAGACATAGACAACTATTCTGATATTGACGGCTTGGCTGCACTGATACAAATCTGTGATCTTGTAGTCTCCATTGATAACTCAACCGTTCATTTGAGCGGTGCACTGGGCAAAAAAACTTGGGTTCTCTTGCCCTATAGTTGCGATTGGCGTTGGGGGTTGGACAGCCAAGAGAGCAACTGGTACCCAAGTTTGAAGCTCTTCAGGCAGGAGCGAGCAGGGGATTGGTCTCAGGCTTTTATCAAACTAAGTGAGGCCATAAAAAGCTTCTTTTAAAGTTCAACTACCTCAAACGCCCAAAATTTTATGAATCCTTGTGGAGGCTGTCGTGTACTCTGTAGGGACAGTTTTACCGTCCATTAGTTTTGAGGCGATGGAGTATGCGGCAAGCGTCGCTTCATGAAAGCCACACAGTATTAATTTTCTCTTGCCCGCATAGGTATTGATATCTCCTACTGCGTAAATACCTTGAGCACTTGTTTCAAAATTTTCAGTGTTAACTTTTAGGTTTTTTTTCTCCATCTCTATACCCCAATCTGATATCGGACCGAGTTTAGGAGAGAGTCCGAGGCTTTCAATTAAATAATCACACCTCAGATTTTGATCCTCGCCCTGGGAATCTGTGATAACCAGGTGAGTTATTTGCTGCTCATCATCGGACAGTTTGAGTCCGGTTATCTGCCCTACTTTAAATTGAATTGAGTTACTTTGAAGAGATGATTTCAACTGCGCTTTGAGTGAGTCATCTATTTCAAGTTGCTCTCGTCTGTAAACCAAGCAGATTGAACCATGATAAGGGGTTTTCTGTGGTGACGTTTGTTGCTCGAGTATTTGATTAGCTCTCAAGGCGGCCCGAACTGCTGACTCATTACCCCCGTAAATGATTATGTGATCAGCCTCTTCCAAGGCCACATCTGGGAACTCATTAAAAATCTGAGTCTTTTGTTTGACGCTGGAGTTGGGGGGAATTTGATCAATAGATGATCTAAATGATGATCTGAAGGGGTTGAGATCGCTTAAGGGTAACTGTTTGTGAACAAATGCACCAACCCCGCCTGCAATCACTACATATTTTGTTTCAAATATTAACCCACTCTGCGTTGTTGCTTCATATCCGCTGGGTATAGCCTTCAGGCTTTGCACCCACTGGTTTAAGTGAAAGTTGGGTTTTAATGGCTCAATTTGCTTGAGCAGTTGGTTAACCAGTTCTTGGCCTGTTATTTGGGGCGTTGCTGGTATGTCGTATATCAGCTTATCAGGGTATAGAGCGCTGCATTGCCCGCCGATCATGGACAGACAGTCAACGATATGAGCACTGATACCAAGAAGTCCAAGCTGAAAGACTTGAAAAAGTCCAACGGGGCCTGCCCCAATGATCAATACATCTGTTTGAATGGTCTTTTCTATTTTTAGGTTTGAAATAGACACAGATTTGTGGCAGAGTAACTTAAGGCTTTTAAGTTAATTTAAATTTAGTAAAAAATCAGCGAACCAACTCACTGAGCTTTCCTTCTTTGTCCTTCCAGTCGTCAGCATCGGGGAGCGGCGCCTTGCGTTTTGTGATGCTAGGCCAACCGATTCTTGATAGCTCAGCATTCAAAGCAGTCATATGCTCTTGATCGCTTGGAACGTCTTCTTCTGCGTAAATTGCGTTGACTGGGCACTCTGGAATACATACAGCGCAGTCGATGCATTCATCAGGATCAATGGTGAGAAAGTTTGGCCCTTCCCTGAAGCAGTCAACGGGACATACATCGACACAATCGGTATATTTACAGCGGATACAAGATTCAGTTACTACGTGGGTCATGACAGTTAGAGATAAATGATCTGAAATAAATTAATCAATCAATGCAGTGAGCGAAACTATGATCAAGGAAGTCAATTAATTTTTTGTTGTGCTAGTATTTTAGTTCAAAACCTTGACTCTGGCATTAGAGGCTTGGTTAAGTTCGTTTTTAAGCATCTGTGCGGGCAAATGCGGGCTTAGGGTTGATGACATCGCCCTGATAAAAGCCTTTAAAGTGCTTTAGCAAACGCTTACCATGTTCAATGTCTTGATCGGCTCTAAGCTCTGCGCTGGTGAAACCTGTTCTGGCCATTTGAATCAATTGATCAATTAAAACCTCTCCGGTTGCGCAGATATCACCCTTAAAGCCCCTTCTTTTACGAAGCATTACTGCTTGGCTAAATGCGCGGCCATCGGTAAACTTGGGGAAATAAAGACGGACGCTGTTAACCCCCTCAAGAGCGAGCTCAAGAGGATCCGCATCGTTGCTGAGTTCAACCACTCCAGCTTTAAGAGGGGCTGGTACTGAAGCGTTTAAGTGGTAAAGGTTAAGTTCCATAAAAAATATTCAGTAAGGTACTTGTAATTGCTAGTTTGAAGCAAAAGGTTAGTTTGTACAAATTAAGTAGTCGATTAGCTTGTCATTGCATCAGCCGGAGCTCGACTGAGCCGAGCGGCATTGGCAACCCCTTTGAATGATTCAAATCCAACTCTTTTTAGTGTGTCTATGAAGGGTTCAAGCTCTAAACGGTTTTGAGTGTAAAAGGTTAAAACTTCCTCGATTACCCCGACCACCTCATGAGCGGAGAAAGAGGGGCCAACCACTCGCCCAGGGGTTGACACACCGCCTAAGTTGCTGCCGTCTGAGCCCCCAAGAGTGATCTGATACCACTCTTGACCATCCTTGTCCACGCCCAAGATACCGATGTGTCCACTGTGGTGGTGACCGCATGAGTTGATACATCCACTGATGTGCAAGTCAACTGGGCCAATATCAAGCACTTCATCTAAATCCTTGAATCTCTCGGTGATTGACTCAGCGACTGGAATAGAGCGAGCGTTTGCAAGCGCGCAGTAGTCTCCTCCAGGGCAAGCGATCATGTCGGTCAAGAGCCCAATGTTGGGGTCCGCCAAGCCAGCCTCTTTTGCGGCGAGCCACAGGGAGTGAAGATCTTTTTTGTGAACCCACGGGAGCACTAAATTTTGTGCGTGAGTGACCCTAACCTCTGAGCAAGAAAACTTCTCACAAAGATCCGCAGCTAGCTCAAGTTGCTCAGCGGTTGCGTCCCCTGGAGCTTGACCCCGTCTTTTAAAGGAAAGCGTAACTATTCTGTAGTCATCCAATTTGTGGGCGCTGACGTTTTGTTTGAGCCACCTTGTGAAGCCATTTGCGAGTTCGCCGGCTAAAGCAGGTTGTTCAATTGATGTTAATGAGGAAATTGCCCCTTGATTACTCCTAACTCTCTCAGGAACTTCAAACAATGCAGAGACTCGAGCCAACTCCTTATCCGTGATGGTGTGCGGCGCATGATCTTCTTTGTGAATTCGCTCAAACTCAGCGTCCACCT
>Ga0007854_10000623_pt1 | contig 22859 bp, 20 predicted proteins | sample CryBogCBH12Aug08_FD_60382 | JGI IMG/M metagenome (GOLD analysis project Ga0007854, IMG submission 60382) | Freshwater microbial communities from Crystal Bog, Wisconsin, USA - CBH12Aug08 | ecosystem: Environmental > Aquatic > Freshwater > Lake | place: Crystal Bog, Wisconsin, USA | collected... | reverse complement strand
TGCTTGTTCACCATGTCCATGAAGATCAGCCAGGCCTCATCGTGCTGGGGGCCCTTGTTGGTGAGGGCGTAGCCGCCCTGCTGGGCCAGGGACTCCTTGGACATGTACTGGGAGTACTCCAGGCCCTTGTTCTCCATGCCGATGTCGTTGATGAGCTGGGGGTCGCCCCAGGCGTTCCGGATGAAGTGTTCCTTCATCTTCTTGACGCCCAGGCCGGCGATCTTGCCGAAGCCCTCGCCGCGGGCCATCTGGTGCATCATCTCGAGGTCGGCCTCGAAGTTGCCCCAGGTGAGGTCCAGGCCGCCGGTTCGCTCCAGGTTCAGGATGCCGCGCTGGTAGCACTCCATGACGAAGGCGGTGAGCGTGCCGTAGGTGATGGTGCAGATGCCGTAGGTGTCGCAGTAGAAGTTCAGCTCGAGCAGGGCGTCGGGATTGAAGACGCCGCAGTTGGAGCCCAGCCCCGCCGCGTTCTCATACTCCGGGCCGTCCACGGTGACCATGTGGCCCTGGTAGGGGCCGGTCTTGAGGACGAGGCCGTCGGCGCCCTTGGCGCAGGCCATGGAGCAGCCGTACCAGCAGCCGTCCACGGTGGCCTGGGTGCAGCGCTGCTGCCAGTAGCTGGAGTCGATCTTGTGGGTCTCGGGGTGGGAGCCGAACTGGAAGTTGTGGACCGGCAGCAGGTCGTAGGCATTCATGATCTCGACGATGTGGGCCGTGCCGTTGCGGCGCATCATGCACTGGTGCGGGTCCTGCTCGCGGATCTCCTTGTGGAACTTGATGCCGGTCTTGGCGATGGTTTCGGGATCCGCCGGATGGTTGAGGTCGCCGGCGATCCTGGGGCCGCGCACCACGAGGGCGCGGATGCGCTTGTCCCGGAACACGGTGCCGATCCCGCCGCGGCCCGCCTGCTTGAAGCGCACGCAGCCGCGCCGACGGTCGTAGAAGGAGAAGTTGAGCATGCCGATCAGGCTGTGCGCGGCGGCGGCGCCCGAGGACACCACCGAGATGTTGGGCAGGTCCGCCTCGTTCTCGGCGTAGAGGTGGGTCAGGACCTCGCCCAGCACGTGGCTGTCCACGGGACCCTCGGGCGCCTCCTCCACGCGGATGATGCCCTTCACGCCGTCGATGAACAGGATCACGTCGCGGTCGGCCTTGCCCTGGAGCTCCAGGGCGTCAAAGCCCGAGAACTTGAGCAGGGGGCCGAAGAAGCCGCCCACGTTGGAGTCGATGGGGATGTCGGTCTGGGGCGAGAGGCTCACCACCAGGGACTTGCCGGTGCCCGCGTACTGGGTCATGCCGCAGACAGGGCCGGGGCTGATGATGATCTCGTTCTCGGGGTCGTTCCACCGGGTGGTGGGCTTCACCGCGTTCCAGAGGTGGTAGAGGCCGAAGCCGCGGCCGCCGATGAAGACGTCCTTCATCTGCTGGGTGACGGGCTTCTCCGTGATCTCCAGGGTGTCCACGTTCACGTAGAGGCTGCGGTTGTTGTAGCCCTTGTCCGGCAGGCTGGGGGTGTAGGCGAGCTCCTTGAGCACCCTGCGGGCGAGCCTGAAGGCCTCGACGCCGTCCAGGTACTCCGTGCGGTGGGTGTAGTCGATGGGCATCACTTTGCTGGGGTCGAAGACAAGCTGGCTCATGACGAAATCCTTCAGATGATCCGGGCGGCCGGCTCGGGGACTTCCACGATGGAGAGGGCGCCGTGGGGGCAGACCTTCACGCAGATGCCGCAGGAGGTGCACTTGTGGGGGGTGATCCAGTCGGAGTTCCGCATGAAGGCCTCCTTCTCGCAGAAGCCGATGCACATGTAGCAGCCCACGCAGAGCTTCTTGTCGATCATCACGACGCCCAGCTTGTTGCGCTTCAGGGCTTCCGAGGGGCAGACCACCACGCAGTCGCCGCACTGGTCGCACAGGACTGCGTGGCCGCCGCCGTCCTCGTAGGCCTTGATCTGGAGGGCGGCCTGGGCGGGATCGTCAACTTTGAAGACCCGGATGGCGCATTCCAGCTCACACTCGTGGGCGCAGTCGCGCCCGGCGTTGCACTTGTTGAAATCAATGACCAGCTGTTTCATGGCGCGAGCGCCTCCGGGCGGGGTGAGGTGGTAAATAAGCAAGGGGCGTACCCTCCGCTCCTCCAGTGAGGCTAGTCCCCGCCCTCCCGGCCCGCAACGGGTCCCAGGTCACGTTTCCGGGGCTGGCTGGCCCGGAGGCCCCGTCCGGATGACATGCACCGCGGTCGCCTTGAACGCCGCCACCACGGGCCGGCCCGGGGCGAGGGCCAGTTCGGCCAAGGATTGCGGCGTAACCCAGGTGGAGAGGTCGAAGCCGCAGTCCAGCTCCACCCGGTGGAAGGGCCCCCAGGGGATGACCTTGGTCACAGTCCCGGGCAGCTGGTTGCGGGCGCTGCTGGTCTTGTCGGTTTGTAAAGACAGGGTGACGTGCTCGGGGCGGATGCCCACCAGGACCGCCTGGCCCACCTCGGCCTCGCCCACGGCGATGAGCTCGTGACCGGCCAGGGCCAGCGTGAGCACCCCCTCCACGGCGGCGCTCACGGTGCACTGCAGGAGGGTCTCCATGCCCACGAAGGCCGCCACGAAGGGATCCCCCGGGTGGTTCATGACCTGCTGCAGGGCGCCCTCCTGGAGGATGCGTCCGTCCCTCATGACGGCCAGGCGGTTCGCCAGGCGCGAGGCCTCGGCCTGGTCGTGGGTGGCCAGGATGGCCGTGGTGCCGGTGTCGGCCAGGATGCGGCCCAGGTCCTCCAGGAGGCCGCCCCGGGTGGGCGGGTCCAGGGCCGAGAAGGGCTCGTCCAGGAAGAGCGCCTCCGGGCGCAGGGCGAAGGCCCGGGCCAGGGCTGTGCGCTGGGCCTCGCCGCCGGAGAGGTGCCGGGCGGAGCGGTCCAGCAGGCCCGCGATGCCGAACTGGGCGGCGGTCGCCTCCACCCGCTCCTGGCGCTCCCCGGCGGCGACGCCGCGCAGCCGCAGCCCCGCCCCGATGTTCTCTCGCACCGTGGTGTCGAACAGGAGCGGATCCTGGAACACCATGGTCACGCGGCGGCGGTAGGCCTGGCGCTGCGCCGCGGAGGCCAGGGTCTCGCCATGGAAGGCCAGGGAGCCCGCGGTCGGTTCCAGCAGGGCGGCCAGGGTCAGCAGCAGGGTGGACTTGCCCGCGCCGTTGGGACCGATGAGCGCCAGCACTTCGCCCCGCCCGACCCGCAGGCTCGGGATGTCCAGTACCGGCGTGTGGCCGCGGTGCACGGCGAGCTCCTGGACCTCCAGCAGGGGCGCGCTCATCGGGGCCGCCGGGTCTGCTGGAGGTGCGTGAGCAGCGCGTTCACGGAGAAGGCGAGGATCAGCAGGAGGAAGCTGAGGGCGAAGGCCACCTCGAAGTTGCCCCGGCTGGTCTCCATGACCGTGGCGGTGGTGAGCACGCGGGTGCTGCCCTTGAGGTTGCCGCCCACCATGATGGAGGCGCCGACCTCGGAGATGACGCCGCCGAAGCCCGCCATCACCGCCGCCAGCAGGGGCAGGCGGGCCTCCCGCAGCAGCAGCCAGACCAGCTGGCGGCGGGTGGCGCCCAGGGACAGGATCTGCAGCCGCAGCTCCGGCGGCAGGTGCTGGAGGGCGGCCAGGCCGAGCCCCGCGATGATGGGAGTGGCGATGACCGCCTGGGCCAGGATGATGGCCGCGGGGGTGTAGAGGATGCCAAGGAAGCCCAGGGGCCCGTTGCGCCACAGCAGCACGGTGACGAAGAGGCCCACCACCACCGGTGGCAGGCCCATGCCGGTGTTCAGCAGGGCGATGACCAGGCGCTTTCCCGGGAACTCGTTGAGCGCCACGGCCACGGCCAGGCCCAGTCCGAGCAGGACGCTGATGAGGGTGGCGACACCCGACACCTTCAGCGAGAGCAGCGTGATCCCGAGCACCTCGGGATCGAGGCCCACCAGCAGCTCCAGCGCCTTGCGGAGGCCGTCCCAGATCAGGTCCATGCCGCAACTCTACCGGAGGGAAGGCGCACGCTACTCCTCTGCGAGGAAGGGGAAGGCCAGGTCGGTGGGGGGCGTGAAGCTCTCCTTGATGGTGCGGGGCGAGGTCCAGCGGATCAGGTTCAGGAAGCTGCCGGCCTTGTCGTTGGTGCCCGAGGCCCGGGCCCCGCCGAAGGGCTGGTGCCCCACCACCGCGCCCGTGGGCTTGTCGTTGATGTAGAAGTTGCCGGCGGCGTTGGCCAGGGCCCCCGTGAGCTGGTTGATGACGTAGCGGTCCCGGGCGAAGATGGCGCCGGTGAGGGCGTAGGGCGAGGTCTCATCCAGGAGCTTCAGCGTCTCCTCCAGCCGGTCGTCCTCGTAGACGTAGAGCGTGACCACCGGCGCGAAGATCTCCTCCTGCATGGTCACGAACTTGGGGTTCGTGGTGCGGATGAGCGTGGGCTCGATGAAGTAGCCCACGGACTTGTCGCCGCTGCCGCCCCAGAGGACCTCGGCCTCGGGCGAGGCCTTGACCAGCTCGAGGTAGCGCATGGTGTTGTCGAAGGCCTTCTCGTCGATGACGGCGTTGAAGAAGTTGCGGAAGTCGCGCACGTCGCCCATGCGGATCTGGCCCAGGAGCTCCTTCAGGCGGGTCTCCAGCTCGGGCCAGCGGGAGGCGGGAGCGTAGACCCGGGAGCAGGCGGAGCACTTCTGGCCCTGGTATTCGAACCCGGCCCGCACGATGGCGGCGGCGGTCTCGTTCACGTCCCCCGAAGCGTGCATAAAGACGAAGTCCTTGCCGCCGGTCTCGCCCACGATGCGGGGGTAGCTGCGGTAGCGCTCGAGGTTGCCGCTGATGGTCTTCCACATGCTGTTGAAGACGCCGGTGGAGCCGGTGAAGTGCAGCCCCGCGAAGCTGGGGTCCTCCAGGACGATCTTGCCGATGAGCGGTCCCGGCCCCGGGACGAAGTTGATCACGCCATCCGGCAGCCCGGCCTCCTTGAACAGCTGCATCAGGTAGTAGTTCGAGAGCACGGAGGTGGAGGCGGGCTTCCAGACCACGGTGTTGCCCATGATGGCCGGGGCCGTGGCCAGGTTGGCGCCGATGGCGGTGAAGTTGAAGGGCGTGACCGCGAAGACGAAGCCCTCCAGGGCCCGGTAGTGCACCCGGTTCCACACATGGGGATCCGAGATGGGCTGGTGGCGGTAGATGTCCTCCATGAACTTGGCGTTGTAGCGGAAGAAGTCCGCGGTCTCGCAGGTGCTGTCGATCTCCGCCTGGAAGGCGCTCTTGGACTGCCCCAGCATGGTGGCGGCGTTCAGGATGTAGCGGTACTTCGTGGAGATCAGGCTGGCCATCTTGTGGAAGATGGCGGCGCGGTCCTCCCAGGGCGTGGCCTCCCAGGCCTGCTTGGCGGCCAGGGCCGCGGCGATGGCCTGCCGGACCTCGGCCTCGCCGGCCTCGTGGAAGGTGGCCAGCACGTGGCCGTGCTCGTGGGGGCAGACCACCCGGTCGAGGCGACCGGTGCGCACCTCCTGGCCGCCGATGATGAGCGGGATCTCCAGCTCGAGGGCGTATTGGCGCGCCAGCTCCGCCTTCAGGAGGGCCCGCTCCCGGGACCCCGGGGCGTAGGGGAGGATGGGCTCGTTGTGGGACTCGGGCAGGCTGAAGATGGCATTCGACATGGGGTGCTGTCTCCGGCCGGTCTCCTACTCCGGGAGCCCGGCATCAGCAAAGAATAAGGGTGAACCATAGAGCGCGATTCCGAAATCTTTGATTCGCGTCTGGACAGCTTTCGCGACCATGAAGTCGGCGAAGGCGCGGCCCCCGGCCGCGTTCACCTTGGGGAACCGGGTGCCGTTCACCTCGATGACGTGGTAGACGTTGCGTAGGGCCGGGTCGCCCTCGTGCAGGATGGGCAGGCCGAGCTTCTTCTTCAGGGCCAGGTAGGTGCCGCGGTCGGCCAGGGTGTAGGCCTTCTTCTCGGCGGCGATGGCGAGGGTCTGGCCCATGCCCTGGCCCGTCTGCTGGTACCAGGCCTTGCCCTCGGGCGCGAGGCCGGCGGCCTTCCAGAGCTTCAGCTCCTGGGCGTGGGTGCCGGAGTTGTCGCCCCGGGAGAGGAACAGGGAGCCCGTGGCGGCGATGCGCTGGAAGCAGGCGACGGCGCCCAGCTTGGCCAGTCCCGCCGGGTCGGCGGCGGGGCCCACCAGGATGAAGTCGTTGTGCATCACGAGGCGGCGGTTCACGCCGGCCCCGTCGGCCATGAGGGCCTTTTCGGCGTCGGGGGAGTGCACCAGCAGCACGTCCGCCTCGCCGCGCTTGCCCATGGCGATGGCCTGACCCGAGCCCACGGCGATGGTCTTCACCACATAGCCCGTCTCTTTCTCGAAGGCGGGCACCAGCTCGTCCAGCAGGCCCGAGTCCTGGGTGCTGGTGGTGGTGGCGAGGATGACGGCCTTCTGCACCGGTGGCGCGGCGGTCAGTGGGGCGGAGCAGAGGGCTGCGACCAGGGCCAGGGCCAGGCGAAGACAGGCGGGTCGGTTCATGGCGTCCTCCAGAACGGTGATTCCGGAAGGATATATCGGTTCGCGGTGGGCGTGGGCCGCCCTCCGCAGATTCAGACCAGCAGCCGCTTCCGGAAGGCGCTCACGTCCGCATCGATGGCGCTGGAGGCCTTGGCCTGGATCTCCCGGAAGCGGGCCAGGGCCTCCTGGCCCAGGGGCGTGACCTGGGAGCCGCCGCCCTGGTGGCCGCCTTTGGCCGCCAGGATCACCGGGGTGCGGAAGCACTTGTTCATCTCGTCCACCATCAGCCAGGCCTTGCGGTAGCTCAGGCCCAGCTCCCGGGCCGCGGCGGAGATGCTGCCGCTCCGCCCGATGGCCTCCAGCAGGTCCGCCTTGCCCTGGCCGATGGCGATGTCCTCGCCGACGGCGATGCGGATGCGGATGGTAACGGAGGAGTTGGCCATGGAAACCTTGTGGACTGTATTTCACCACGATCGTCCACCTGTCACACGCCTTCTTTGAAGGGGCTTCCAGCGAAGTGCAAGGTTGAAATCATTGTTCATAGCTTATGCAATCAATTGATTTGTGATCTTTGTCAATTAAAATTACCTATAGGTAATCAAAGAAGCCTCCTAGATTGATGATGCCTGGATCATCAACGATCGGATCCCGGGACACCTCTGCCGCCCACCCCTCGGGGTCTCCGCCGCACCCGCCTGCCCTGGTCTCCGCAAGCGATGCCCTCCAGACACGAGGCAGCTTTCCAGTGAACCATCGCGGGAACCGCGTTCCCGCCGCCAGCCATCCGGAGGTGGACAGTGCAGTGGAAATGGGGACGAATCGCAGCTCTGGTCGGGGGCATGGTCCTCCTGGCCGGCCTGCAGGCCGCGGAACAGCCCGCGGCGCCTGCTGCCGCCAAGGCCAAGCCGGCCGCCGCGAAGGCCAGTGCCAAGAAGGCCACCGCCAAGCCGGCCAAGAAGGAGGAGGCCGAGGAGGGCCCCCGGACCCTGGAAGGCTACGTGGAGCAGGAGAAGGCCTTCCACGACTTCCTGAAGAAGAATCACCCGCTGTTCACGGACTACGAGAAGAACGGCCGGCTGGTGGGCAAGTACCAGATCAGCGACCGGGAAGAGGAGTTCGTGGAGTTCGGCGGCGGGAAGGACTACGCCGAGAAGAACAACCGCCACGCGGCCATCACCTACCGGCTGGGCATGGAGTCCATCCTGGACCTGCCCAACAAGTTCGTCGGCGCGAAGAAGTGCGGCGAGTGCCACCCCATGCAGTACGAGAAGTGGTCCCGCTCGCGGCACGCCAAGGTGGTGCGCTTCCCGGACGAGATGACTGAGCTCGAGAACAAGGACCTCAAGAAGGGGCTCTACGGCACCCAGGCCGCGGTGCTGCCGGACGGCATCACTCCCGACGCGGTGTTCGCCATCATCGGCACGCCCCGCACGAAGTACGGCTTCCTGGACAAGTGGCTCGTGCGCGGCACCTACCACATCGAGGGCGGCACGCTGAACGAGAAGACCGGCACCCTCGTGGCCGGCGGCAACCAGTTCAGTCGCTCCTGGGCGGAGTCCATCACGCCGGACATGGCCAAGCGGATCGCCTCCTACGTCCCGGGCTTCCCCACGACCCTGGAAGCCTTCGGGGACCAGGGCTCGGCCACCTGGGGCATGACGTCCTACGGCTCCAAGAACCGCAAGAACATGCTCTTCCAGCCCGCCAGCTCCTACTGCGAGGTCTGCCACTCCTTCAAGTTCGACTTCAAGAGCGAGCAGGAGCTCTTCGCGGCCCTCGGCAAGCCCGAGGAGCTCCGCAAGCACACGATCAACAAGGGCATCAGCTGCGAGGAATGCCACGGCGCCGGCGCCCACCTGGTGGGTGCTCGGGGCGCGGGCATGCCCTCCACCTGCGAGCGCTGCCACCAGCGCTTCGCCTGGAACGCCGACGAAGCCGCCAAGGATCCCAAGCACGCCTTCTCGGCCTACTTCAAGAGCGGCCACCCCTCCTGCGGCACCGAGGGCTCCCAGTCCTACTACACCAGCCACAAGGAACACGGCATGGGCTGCGGCACCTGCCACGACCCCCACGAAGTGACCATGAACGACTGGAAGGACCCCTACACCATCCCGGCCCTCAAGAAGCAGTGCCAGGACTGCCACAAGACCCAGGGCGAGTTCTTCGCGAACAACGAGATCCACGGCAACAACCGGTGCGTCAGCTGCCACATGCCGGTCATGGGCAGCTGCGAGAACTTCACCTCCATCCAGTTCCCCGACTACGCCGTGGGCGACACCCAGCGGGCCTCCCACATCTGGAAGATCAACGTGGATCCCGTGGCCAAGACCCTCAACCCGCCCGAAGGCAAGGGCCGGGACTGGAAGGGCGGCGCCTGGCGCCTCACCAAGAAGGATGGCAAGCCCTACATCGACCTGATGTGGTCCTGCGGCCGCACGAGCTGGGGCGATGCGGACCTGGCCCAGACCGGCGGCTGCCACAGCCCCGCCCAGTCCGCCATGCCCAAGGACCTGGCCTTCACGAACCAGAAGATGATCTACGACAAGGTCATGACCTGGGAGACCCCCGTCAAGACCGGGCTCGCCGAGGTCGAAGCCGTGCTCAAGGAAGTGGCCCCCGCCCTGGCCAAGGGCACCCTCGGCAAGAGCGAGAAGGCCCAGGCGCAGCTCATGGTCAACCAGGCCAAGGACATCGTCAAAGCCATCCGCAAGGACGGCTCCTGGGGCGTCCACGCGCCGACCTACACGAGCAGCAAGGTGCAGGAGGCCAAGACCCTCGTCCAGGGCGCCCAGGCGCTCCTGAAGGGCACCGCCAGCGCATCCGTGAAGGGCAGCGCGACCAAGGGCTAGACACCCCGGCCGGACACGAACAGCCCCCGGAGGTTCGGGGGCTGTTTTCGTACCTGGTGGAGCGGGCCCTGGGCCACGGAGTCCGGCGGCTCAGAGGATCCCGGCGCGCTTGCACTCCTGCATGAACTCGGTGGAGCTCATGAGGCCGAAGATGCGGGTCCACGGCCCATCGCGCCGGGTGCGGATCATGGTGATGGGCACCATGGACTCCCAGCTCGGGATGAAGGTGTTGAAGCCATTCATGGCCTTCTCGATCTCCGGCTTGGAGCCCGTGAGGAACTCCCAGCCGGGCTTGGCCCGGAAGCGTCCCAGGTAGGCCTTCAGGGCCCTGGGGGTGTCGCGCTCGGGGTCGATGGTGATCGAGACCAGGTGGACGTGCCTCGGGTTGTCCCCCAGCTTGGCCTGCAGGGTGGCGTAGCCCGAGGAGAGCGTGGGGCAGATGGTGGTGCAGGAGGTGTAGATGAAGTTCAGGACCACGGGCTCCCCCGTGTCCACCAGGGCCTGCAGCCGCAGGCGCTTGCCGTCCTGGTTCAGCAGGGTCACGTCGGGGACCACGCAGGTCTCCTGGCTGCGGCGCAGCGGTTCCGCGCGCGGACCGGCCGTGAGCGCGGGCGCGGCCAGGGCCAGACATGCCACCGGGAGCAGGGCAGAGCATCGAGGATTCATCGTCGGCTCCTCCGGGGCCATCCCATTTCAGCACGGCGCGGCCCGCCTCTGCTACAACGGGAGCATGGATGCCACGCACGCGGACCCTCCTGCGCGACCGGCCAAGGGGTCGCTCCTCTTTCCGGCGGCCCCGCGGGACTTCCACTGGGCCCGGCGGGTGCAGCTGCTACTGCGCAGCCTGCACATCCCCGCCATGGCCCTGGTGGTGGGCGCCCTCCCCTTCGGGGTGGACCACCGCACCTTGCGCGGCGCCATCCTCGCGACGGTGATCACCGGCCTCCTGCTCTTCGCCATCGACCTCGCGAAGGATGCCGCCGTCCTCGTCCAGGGCAGCGGGGTGGCGGTGCTGCTGAAGCTCGGCCTGCTGGGCCTGGGCTGGCTGCAGCCTGATTACCGGCTGCTCTGGTACCTGGTGGCCACCTTCGTGGCCTCCGTCGGCGCCCACATGCCCGGGGCCTGGCGGCACTTCTCCTTCCGGACCTGGCAGGTGGTGAGGTATCCCGACTGATGGCCACGCCCGCGCAAGCCCTCCAGCAGATCCTCGAGCGGGTGGCGCCCCTCCCGCCCGCCCAGGTTCCGCTCAGCGAGGCCCTGGGCCTGGCCGTGGCGGAAGAGCTGCGCTCCACGGCCCAGGTGCCATCCTTCACCAACTCCGCCATGGACGGCTACGCCCTGCGGGCGGCGGACCTCGCCACGGCCACTCCCGCGACCCCCGTGCGTCTGCGGGTGCTGGGCGACCTGGCGGCCGGAGCGATCCCCACCTGCGCCGTGGGACCGGGCGAGTCCCTGCGGATCATGACGGGCGCGCCCCTGCCCGAGGGGGCGGACACGGTCGTGCCGGTGGAGGAGACGCGCCGCGGCGAGGGCTGGGTGGACGTGCTGCACCTGCTCCGTCCGGGCCTCCACATCCGCCACGCGGGGGAGGACCTGCAGCTGGGGCAGCCGCTGGTGGCCGCCGGCCACCGCCTGCGGCCGGGCGACATCGGGGCCCTGGCCGCGGCGGGCCTGGCCGTGCTGCCCTGCCATCCCCGGGCGCGGGTGGCGGTACTCACCACCGGCGACGAGCTGGTGGACGTCTCCGAGCAGCCCGGCCCGGGACGCATCCGCGATGCCAACATCCACGCCCTCTGCGCCCAGGTGGCGGCCAGCGGCGCGCTGCCCATGCCCTTTCCCCGGGTGCCCGATGACCCCGGCACGCTGCTGCGGGTGCTGGAAGCAGCTGCCGAGACGGACCTGATCCTCACCACCGGCGGCATCTCCGTGGGCGACTACGACTTCATGAAGCGCATGCTGGAGGAGCTGGGCGCTCGGCGGGTCTTCTGGAAGGTGGCGCAGAAGCCGGGCGGCCCGCTGGGCTTCTGGCTGCTGGGCACGAAGCCGGTCTTCGGGATCCCCGGGAATCCCGTGGCTGCCATGCTCATGTTCGAGGAGTACGTGCGGCCCGCGCTGCGGCAGCTCATGGGCTTCAGGCAGCTCCACCGACCGGTGGCCGAGGCCGCGCTGGAAGGCGGGTGGTCCGGCAAGGCCGGCGACGGCCGCACCACGTTCCTGCGGGTGGTGGCCCAGCGGGAGGGCGGCCGCCTGAAGGCCCGCCTCACAGGCCCCCAGGGCTCCGCCATCCTGTCCTCCATGCTCCTGGCCAACGCCCTGGCGGTGATCCCCGCCGGCGTCGACCGCATCGAACCCGGCGGCCCCGTGACCCTGCACCTCACCGAAGAGAACGAAGACCACTGAGTCAGGCTGGCCCGTCGAGCTCGGTGAGCAGCTGGCGGGCGACTTCGTGGAGGGGGGGGAGCTCATTCTGGATCAGGTCCCAGACGATGGTGTCGTCCAGGGTGAAGTAGGCGTGGGCCAGCACGTCCCGGAAGCCCACGATGCGCGACCAGGGGATCTGCGGCTGGCGGGCCTTGAAGGAGGGCGGCAGGCGCCGCACGGCGTCGCCGAGGACCTTCAGGTTGTGCAGGACCGCATCCCGCGTGCGCCACTCGTCCGTGAAGGTGTCGAAGTCCATCCCCTCCACAAGCAGGCGGATCTTCCCGCAGGCCGCGTCGATGTCCTGGAGGTAGAGGCCGGGGTCACGCGACATCGAGCAGCTCGGCGAGGACGCGTTCCCGGATGCGGTCCTTGAGGCCCGTGGTGGTCACGAGGTCCACCTTGCGCCCCAGCAGGGCCTCCAGCTCCTCCTTGAGGCCCATGTAGCGGGCGAAGGTGGGCGCGCCGAGGAAGCCCACGAGCAGGTCGACGTCGCTGTCGAGACTCTCCTCGTCCCGGGCCACGGACCCGAAGAGGCCCAGGGAGGTGATGCCGTAGCGGTCCTTCAGCCCGGGGAGGCCTTCCCTCAGCCTTGCCATGACCTGCGCTCGGATCACCGGGTCCTCCAGCCGCAGTATACAAGGCCGCCGCCCGGCCCCCTCAAGAAGGGCTGGGCGGGCTGCTTCTGGCACACTGGGCGGATCCAGGGGTCACCATGAGCCACGCACCAACGTTCCGCGAGAAGTACGCCTTTCCGGCGACCTACTGGAACGCGAACCTCACGGAGCTGTTCGAGCGGGCCGCCTACTACTCCATGGCCAGCTTCATCGTGATCTACCTGGGCCGCCTGGGCCTCGGGGACTACTGGCCCAGCACCCTGAACGGCGTCCTGTGGTTCCTGGTCTACTTCCTGCCCATCCTCAGCGGCACCATCGCGGACCAGATCGGCTTCCGCCGCAGCCTGCTCCTGGCCTGCGTGCTGCTGGTGGGCGGCTACTTCCTCATGGGCTTCCCGGTCTGGTTCGGGGGGCAGACCCTGGCTCTCCAGGCGGGCAAGACCGTCACCGCGGGCGCCGGGGTGATGGTGCCCGTGGCGGCGGCCATCCTCCTCATTGGGATCGGCGGCTCCTTCGTGAAGCCCTGCATCGCCGGCACCGTGCAGCGCACCCACCTGGGGAAGGCCACCCTGGCCTTCGCCATCTTCTACATGGTGATCAACATCGGCAGCGTCTTCGGGCGCCTCACGGCCTTCTTCGTGCGCACCCGACTGGGCCGCCTCGACACCATCTTCGTTGTCTCCATGGTGGCGGCAGTGCTGGCCTTCCTGACCGTGCTGCTGCGCTACCGGGATCCCGACGCCACCCAGGAGCCCGCCAAGCCCCGCCGCACCATTCCCGAGATCCTGCTGGGCATGGTCCGGGTGCTGGGCAGCGGCCGCTTCGCCCTCTTCCTGGTGGTGAGCAGCGGCTTCTACTTCATCTACAACCAGGTCTACAACGTGCTGCCACTCTACGTGAAGAAGACCGTGGAGCTGACCCCGGCCATGGACCTCTACACCATGGCCAATCCCATCACCATCGTGCTGTTCCAGCTGCTCATCACCAAGGCTTTCGGGAAGCTGCCGCCCATCAAGTCCATCATCGTGGGCACGGTCATCATCGGGCTCTCGATGCTCATCAACGTGGCGCCGCTGTTCATGGCGGGCGGGGTGACCGCGAAGGCGCTGCTGCCTGTGGGCAGCCTCTTCATCGTCCTGACCGTGGCCCTCATCGCCTTCGGGGAGCTCTTCGCCTCCAGCCGCCTCTACGAGTACATCGGCTCCCTGGCGCCCAAGGGCCAGGAGGGCCTCTTCCTGGGCTACGCCAACCTGCCCATGGCCATCGGCAGCCTCGTCGGCGGCCCCGCGGGGGCCTGGCTGTTCAACGATGTCATGTGCAAGGGCGCCGTGAAGCAGGCGGACGGGCTGCTCAAGCTCGAGCCGAAGGCCGCGGCCACCGGCTGGATCATCCTCACCCTGTTCGGCCTCGGCAGCGCACTCAGCCTGTGGATCTACAACCGCTGGCTGCAGAAGCAGGCCTGACCCCAGGGCTCAGCCCCAGCCGAGGTAGCGGCGCAGAAAGGTCCTGAAGTCCATGTACAGGAACCGCCAGGGGCCGCGATGCTTGCGGCGGTCAAGGGAGCTGGCCTGGGTGTCGGTCATGGGGATCCCTGAGTCTTGGATATGAAGAGCATCGACCCCATTTATGCAACTGCAAGGGATAAATCATAAAAAAAAGACAATTTTCTTTCTGGTATCGATTTACAATCCAGCTTCCCCTGGATCTACAGATCTGAGACTAGGCCCCTTGGCCCCAGCCAGAGGTCCATGCCCGTGGACAGGTAGCCGCTCTCCAGCGCGACCGAGGTCGGGGTGGCCTCCGGGCTGCAGGTCAAGATGAGGTCCATGCCCGTGGTGAGGTAGGCGGGGTCGCCGGCAGCCGGGGCCAGGTCAGCCTGGGTGCTGCTGGCCGTGGCGGCGCCGGTGAACAGGATGTCCATGCCCGTCGTGAGGCACACGGGGTCGGCCGGGGCGGACTGGAGGGCCTCGCTGCTGCTCCAGGTGAGCAGGACGGCCAGGACGCCGAGGGCGACGGTGGCGGGGGCGAAGCGGGCGGCGGCGGTGCGGATCATGAGAGCTCCTGGGGTGGATGGGTTGAGACCCAACCTTCGGTCATCGAAAGGTGACCGAACAGGTGCGCTTTCAAAATACCGGCTAGGCCACCCCCCGGCCGCGCGGTGTGGGGGCGTCGGACTCAGCGCCCCAGCCGGGCCCGGCAGTCAGCCAGTCCCGCAAGCCGGGGCCGGAGGGAGGCAGCCTGGTCCAGGGCGGCGCGGGCTTCCACCGGGCGGCCCTCGGCCAGCCGGGCCCGGGCCAGCAGCAGCCAGGCGGCTGCGCTCCGGGGGTTCAGCTGGGTGGCCCGGTCCGCCAGGGCCAGGGCGCGGACCGGGTCCGCGGGGCTCCGTTCGAGCAGGACCCGGCCCTCCAGCAGCGGACCCTCGCTGGAGCTGGGGTCGCCCTGCTGGAGCTGCGTGGCGAAGGCGAGGGCGCTGGCCAGCGCCGGCCGGCGGTCCCCGCCGTGCCGGCCCACCCAGGCGGCCCGCTCAAGGGCGGCCTCGGCGAGCCGCTGCCAGAGCAGGGGAGTCACCTGCCCCGACCGGGCCGCGGGGAGGAGGAGCCGCTCGGCCCTGGTCAGCAGGGGCTGCGGGTCCCGCCCCGCGAGCGCCTCGGCCCGGGCCCGCCACACCAGCCACTCGCCTACCTGGCCGCTGACCATGAGGTTGTCCTTCTGCTGGGCCAGCAGGCGCTCCGCCCAGTCTGTGCCCAGGGTGAGGGCCTGGGTGGGGACCCGCCCCTCCGCCAGGTCGGCCTCCACCTGGGCGGCGGCGATGTAGATCCCCCAGGCCAGGGAGGAGGCATTGGCTTTGGAGCGGTCGATGACCTCTCCGGCCCTGACGTTGGCTTCGGCGAAGTCCTTGCCGGGATCGCCCCCGGCCTGGAGGTGGCACAGGCCAATGGCCCGGAGCGCCTGGGCGGCGAGGCTCCGGGCCACCACCGGGCGGTCCCCGATCTCCATGAGCCGCTTGGCGTTGGCGGCGGCCTGCTCCGCGTCCGCGAGGCCCTCGCCCCCCCGCTCACTCCGGCGGTCCGCGCGGCGCAGCAGCATCTGGGTCTCGAGGGTGAGGGGCACGCTGGAGTCCGGGGAGAGGGCCCGGGCCCGGGCGGCGGCGGCGAGCCCCTCGGCCCAGACCGGCTCGGGGTCCCGGGTGCCGCCATCCGCGACCTCATCTCCGGCATTGACGCAGGCCCAGGCGAGCCGCTCCAGGGCGCGGCGGGGGTCGGCGGCCGTGGCGGCGGCCCGGCGGGCCTGGTCCAGGGCGGCTTCGCGGGCCCGGGAGGCGTCCCGGCCCAGCATGCGCAGCAGCCGGGCCCGCTCGGACTCGAGCTCCGCGCTGGCGGTGAGGTAGTCCGGGGTGTCCGGGACCAGCACGGCGGCCTCCCGGAGGGCCGCTTCGGCGGGGTCCAGCCGCTCGAGCCGGGGGCCGCCCTGGAGCATGGCGATCTTGGCGATGCGCAGCTCGGTCTCCACCAGGAGCAGGCGCGGGGCCTGGTCGCTGCGGGCGATGCCCGCGGCGGCGCGGAGGGCGGTGGCGGCGGCCTGAAGCTGGCGGGACCCTTCGGGCAGGTCGCCTCCTTCGAAGGCGGCGGTGCCCGCCGCCAGCCAGGCGCGCCCCTCCAGCTCCGCGGCCTCGGCGGCCCGCGCGGGCTCGTGGCTCGCCTCCGCGGCCAGGCGGGCGGCATCCTGGAAGCGCTCCTCCACCAGGGCCATGCGCGCCGCCAGCAGGGGGTGGACGGTGGCATCGTCCGGTGCCGCGGCGCGCAGGCGCACCAGGGCCGGATCGCGGAAGCGGGCCTGCAGGGCCTGCACATGGGCCTGCCGCAGGGCGGGATCATCGGTGCTCGGCAGCAGGGCCAGCTCCTCGGCGTAGCGCTGACCCTCGGCCTCGCCCAGGGCCCGGGCCACGGCCGGCGCCCGGTAGCCGAGGGCCCAGGCCCGGGCGAGGGCGACGCGGGCCGCTTCGGTCCGGCCCAGCAGCTGCAGGCCGCGTCCCTGCACGAAGGCGGCGGGGCCCGGGGCGAGGGAGGCGTGGGCGGGCAGGTGGAGCAGGATGCCCCGGATGCGGTCGTAGGCGGGACGCAGGTCGTGGGGCGGCAGCAGGTGCTCGGAGCGGATCAGCTCCTCCATGGCGACAGCCTCGGCGCCGAGGTGGGCGGCCTCCAGGGACTGGCGGGCGGCGCGGCGCGTGGTCCAGATGCCGAAGCCCAGGCCCAGCACCACGGCCAGGGTGGCGGCGCCCAGGGCGCGGGCGGCGACGGAGTTGCGGCGGCTCCACTTGAGCAGCCGGTCGAAGCTGGTGGCGCGGCGGGCCAGGATCGGCTCGCCCCGCTGGAACCGGCCCAGGTCCTCGGCGAAGGCCTCGGCGCTGCCGTAGCGCTCGGCGGGGGCCTTCTCCATGGCCTTGGCGACGATGAGCTGCAGGTCCCGGGGTGCGTCCTTGAGGGGCGCGGGATCCTCTTCCAGGATGCGGCGCAGCAGCTGGGTGCCGATCCCCGGGTCCGTGGGCAGCAGCGACGTGGTGGCGTCGGGCCCCAGGGTCCGGGTGGCGCGGAAGGGCGGGTGCCCTGCCAGCAGAGCGTAGGCGGTGGCGCCCAGGGCGTAGACGTCCACCCGGAAGTCCAGGGGAGCCGCGCCCAGCAGGACCTCGGGGGCCATGAAGTCGAGGGTGCCCGCGGGCAGACCCGAGCGGGTCAGGCCGCCGTCCTCGTCCCGGGCCAGACCGAAGTCCGTCACCAGGGCCCGGGGGCTGCCGTCCTCGGCGATCTCCCGCAGCACGTTGCCCGGCTTCATGTCCCGGTGGATGAGGCCCTGGAGGTGGGCGGCGTGGAGGCCCAGCGCGGCCTGGCGCAGCAGCTCCACGCGCAGCGCCAGGGTCGCCCCCTCGGGGAGGTCGGCCAGGGTGCCCCCCTCCACCAGCTGCATGACGATGCAGGGCCGGCCGCCGAGGGTGCCGACCTCGTGGACCCGCACCACGTGGGGGTGCTCCACCCGGGCCTGGAGCCGGGCCTCCAGCAGCAGCCGGTCAGCCTCCTGGGGATCGGAGCCCCGCACGAACTTGACCGCCGCGGCCCGCTGCAGGGTCGCATCCCAGGCCCGGTGGACCTGGCCCATGCCGCCCTCGCCGAGGAGGCCTTTCAGCGCCACGCGACCGTCCAGGGGGGGCAGCAGCAGGGTCATGGCAGGTCCCGCAGGGCCGCTGTCATCCGCCGGGCCACTTCTTCCAGCTCAGGCTCCGCATGGTTGGAGAACCCCAGGCGCAGGCCCGCGACGGGACCACCGTCGAAGGCGAACTGCCGGCCCGGCTGGAAGGCGACGCCGTGGGCCAGGGCCCGGGCGGCCCAGGCATCCACGTCGATGCCCTCCTGGACCTTGACCCACAGGCCGAGGCCCCCGCTGGGGCTCTCCACCGTGATGGCGTCCCCCAGCTTCCGCCGCAGGGCGGCGCAGAGGATGTCGCGCCGGTGGCGATAGACCAGGTGCATGCGGTTCAGGTGCCGGGCCACCTCGCCGTCCTCCATCAGGTCCGCCATGGCCCGCTCCAGGACCATGTCGCCCTGCCGGTCGAAGGCCAGGCGCAGGCCACGCATCCGCTCGATCAGGGGCGCCGGGCCGTGGACGAAACCCAGCCGGAGACTGGGGGAGAAGATCTTGCTGAGCGTCCCCACGTGGATCACCACGCCCGCGGGATCGTCCGCGGCCAGGGGGGCGCTGGCCCGGCCCTCGAACTGGAACTCGGACTCCTGGTCCACTTCGAGGATGGCGAAGCGGTGCCTCGCCGCCAGCTCCAGCAGCCGCGCGCGGCGCTCCGGGGCGAGCACGGCCAGGGTGGGGTACTGCCGCTGAGGGGTGACCAGCACCGCCCGCAGGGGACTCTCCTGCAGCAGCGACTCCAGGGCCGCGATGCGGAGCCCCCCTTCGTCCACGGGCACGGGCAGGCAGCGGGCGCCGGTCTTGACGATGACCTCCCAGCCGCGGCGGTCCCCCAGGGCCTCCACGGCCACGGTGTCCCCGGGTCGGCAGAGGGCCTCGGCCACCAGGAAGCTGGCCATCTGGCTGCCCCGGGTCACCAGCAGGCACTCCGGTGCTGCGGGGATGCCCCGGGTGCCGGCCAGCATCCGGGCGAGGGCCTCCCGCAGCTGGGGGTGGCCCTGGGGATCCTCGAGGGTGAGGGCGCTCTGGCGGTTGAGGGTGAGGGCACGCCGGTAGGCCCGGGCCAGGGCCGCGCTGGGCAGCAGCCTGGGATCGGGCACGCCGCTGCCGACCTTCAGCAGGTCTGCGGGGCCGGCATCGGCCTCCTGCCGGGCGGCTCCTCCCAGGTCGAAGCCCATGGCCACCGGCGGGGCGTCGGCGCCCGGCAGGCGGGCCGGCGGGTGCTGGGCCACGAGGCTGCCCTCGCCGGGCTTGGACGCCACCCAGCCCTCGACCTGCAGCTCGCGGAAGGCGGCCATCACCGTGTTGCGGTTGACGCCCAGCTGCGCCGCCAGAGTGCGGTAGCCCGGCAGGCCGTCCCCGGGCTTCAGGCGGCCGCGGTGGATCTCGTGCATGAGGGCATGGGCGATCTGCAGGTAGACCGGCTCCTGGCTCGCAGGATCCAGGAACACTGTGGGGGTCCAACCACTCGCCAACGCTTCTCCAAGGGGAGGTCAGCCATAGTATCGGCCCCGCAGGTGGTTTGTTTGAGTTCGTTCAGGGTTTGCTAGGCTGGACCTGGAGATGGCGCATGGATTGGCAGCTGGGACTCATCGCGATGCAGCAGGCCGCCGAGGAGGTCCGGGTCCCCCTGGGCTGGTTCGAGGCGCCCGCCTGGTCCCGGGTGGCGCACCTGCTCCTGGTGGCCGCGGCCTCCCTGGCGATCCTGGGCGCGGTGCACCTGGTCTCGCGGGCGGTGCGCAGGGCCGTGGACGACGGCAACGATGCGGTGACCTCCGACGCTGAGCGGCGGGCCGAGACCCTGGGCTCGGTGCTCACCAACGCGGCGCGGGTGCTGGTCGTCGGCTTCTTCCTGCTGATGACCCTGCAGGAGTTCGGCGTCAACATCGGCCCCCTGGTGGCCGGTGCCGGGGTGGCCGGCGTGGCCCTGGGCTTCGGTGCCCAGAGCCTGGTGAAGGACGTCATCAGCGGGTTCTTCCTGCTCATGGAGAACCAGTTCGGCGTGGGCGACATCATCAGTGTGGACGACAAGCACATCGGCACCGTGGAGCGCATGACCCTGCGCATCACCCAGCTGCGGGACCTGGAGGGCCGGGCCCACTACGTGCCCAACGGCTCCATTCTGCGCGTGGTGGTGCTGTCCAAGGACTTTGCCCGGGCCCTGGTGGAGGTGGAGGTGGGCTACGACACCGATCCGGACCGGGCCTTCGAGGTGCTGCGGGAGGTGGGTCGCCGCTTCCACACGGACCGTCCGGACCTGGCCGTGGAGCCCCTGGAGGTGAAGGGTGTCGAGGCCTTCGGCAACAGCGGCTACACCCTCCGCACCCTCACCAAGACGGCCCCGGGCGCCCAGTGGGAAGTCCAGCGGGAGCTCCGCCGCCGCATCCTCCTGGCCTTCCGGGAGACTGGCATCGTGATCCCCTACCAGCAGCGGGTGGTGCACCACCGGAGCGGATCGACCGGCCTGCAGGAGCCGGAGGACTGATTGCTCCGCGCCGCTCAGGGCTTCTGGAGCGCCACGGTCTTCTTCCCTGCGTCAGTGGCCTTGAGCCAGGTGATGAGGCCCGGGAAGTAGTGGGCCTGGTCGTCCCACATGTCGCAGTGGCTGCCCTCGGGGCAGAGCAGGAAACTGCCGTGCTGGACCTGGGTGGCCACCCACTTCATGTGGGCCGGGTCCATGGTGTCATGGGAGCCGCCGATGACGAGGGTGGGCATGGCCAGCTTGGGCAGGTCGGCCTTGCGGTCCCACTGCTCCAGGCGGCCCGAGGCGCCGAACTCGCTGGGCCCCTGCATCAGCACGTAGACGTCTTTGTTGAGGTGCCCGAACATGCGGTTGAGGGCATCGGGCCACTCGGGCAGGCGGCAAAGGTGCTGGGCGTAGAAGTGGGGCAGCAGCAGCTCGAAGTAGCGGGGGTCCTCGTACTTCCCCGCGGCCTCCAGGGCCTTGATCTCCTTCACCACCGCCGGGTCCATCTGCTTGGCCAGCACCTGCTCGGCGTAGCGGTTGTAATCCGGGATGCTCATCATCATGTTCGAGATGACCAGGCCCTTCAGGTTCGCGCCGTACTTGAGCGCGTACTCGGCGGCCAGGATGCCGCCCCAGGAGTGGCCCAGCAGGTAGAAGTTGTCCTTGTTGAGGCCGAGGGCGAGGCGCACCTGCTCGACCTCCTCCACGAAGCGCGCGGTGGTCCAGAGGTCCCGGTCCTTGGGCTGGTCCGAGTTGGCGCTGCCCAGCTGGTCGTAGTAGATGAACTCGATGCCTTCGGCGGGGAGGAAGCCCTCGAAGCACTCGAAGGCCTCGTGGGTGCCGCCGGGGCCGCCGTGGAGCAGCAAGAGCTTGATGCGCGGGTTGCTGCCGAAGCGCTTGGTCCAGACCTTGAAGGGGCCCTTCGACGTCTGGATGGTGATGACCTTGATCCCGCCCTCCCTGAGCTTCGACGCGTCTGCGAAGTAGCCGCGCAGGGTTGGCGGTGCCGCCTGGGCCGTCTGGGGCAGGGCGCCGAGCAGGCAGGCGAGGGTCAGAAGCAGGGTGCGACGCATGTTCACCTCGAGAGAGGGGGCAGTCTACACCCGGAGCGGCTCCCGGCCCTCAGGGCGTGGCGGAGGGGACGCGCCGGACCACCACGCCGCCCTTCATCACGAAGTCCACCTGCTGCAGGAGGGCGATGTCCTGGAGGGGATCGCCGGCCACGGCGATGAGGTCCGCGTGGGCGCCGATGGCGAGGGTTCCCAGTTCACCGGACTGCTGCAGCAGCTCCGCAGCCCGCACCGTGGCGGCCTGCAGGGCCTGCAGGGGCGTGAGGCCCGCCGCCACCAGGAGGCCCAGCTCCCGGGCCGGGTTGTCCTTCCAGGGGTAGGAGCCGGCGTCGCTGCCGTTCACGATGTGGACGCCCTTCCCGGCGGCCAGCCGCAGGGCGCCGGCCTGCAGGCGGAGGAAGGCGCCGAAGGTGGGGTGGGTCACCTCGCCCTGGAAGGCCAGCAGAGTGGGGCACCAGCCGGTGCCCTGCTTCAGGGCCCGGTCGAGCAGGCCCTCATCCCAGCCCAGGCCGTGCTCGATGCTGTCGAAGCCGGCCGTGAGGGCGGCGTCGATGGCGTCCCAGCTGTAGGCGTGGGCCGCGCAGCGCTTCCCCAGGCGGTGCGCCTCGTCGGTGATGGCGGCCAGCTCCGCCGGGGTGTAGGTGAAGCGGCTCCGCAGGCGGCCCGAGCCGTCGATGCGGCACTCGGACAGACGGAAGTCCACGTAGACCTTGATCCAGTCGGCACCGGCCGCCACCTGGCTCCGGACCGCCCGGCGCAGGTTGTCCACGCCGTCGGCCACCTGGGCGCCGGTGGGGAGGTCCCGGTCCCAGGCCATGCCGATGGGGAGGTAGCCGCCCGTGGCGGCCAGGCCCCGGGTGGACACGAAGAGTCGGGGTCCCTCAGTGAGGCCCGCCGCGATGGCCCGCTTCAGGTCCACATCCGCGAACAGGGCACCCTCGGTCTCCACATCGCGCAGGGTGGTGAAGCCGAAGGCCAGGGCGGTCCGGGCGATGGCGGCGGCCCGGAGGGTGCGGTAGGGGATGCTGCGCTTCAGGAGCTCGTCCTCGTAGGGCGTGGCGGGGTCGCCGTCCAGCATCACGTGGGTGTGGGCGTCGATGAGGCCCGGCAGGACCGTGCGCGCGGAGAGGTCGAGCCGGGCGGCCCCGGCGGGTGCCTGGGCCGCCACCTGGGACCAGGGGCCCACGGCCGCGATCCGGCCTTCCCGCACGAGGACGCCCTGGTCCTGGAGGCTCCGGCCCGCTGCGGGATCCAGCAGGCGGCCGGCCCGGATGAGGACCGGTGCCTGGGCGGACAGGGTCAGCGCGACCAGCAGGGACAGCAGCTTCCGGACCATGGGCGCCTCGGGGAAGGGTGTTCCTTGGTACCCGGGATGCTTCCTTCTTGCAACCTCAGGGGCAGGGCCGGACCACCACGCCGCCCTTCATCACGAAGTCCACCTGCTGCAGGAGGGTGATGTCTCGGAGGGGATCGCCGGACACGGCGATGAGGTCTGCGCGGGCGCCCACGGCGAGGCTGCCCAGGTCCGGGGCGCCGAGCAGCTCCGCGGCCACGGTGGTGGCGGCCTGCAGGGCCTGCAGGGGCGTCATGCCGCGCTCGACCATGAGGGCCAGCTCCTTGGCCGGGTTCTCGGTCCAGGGGAAGGCACCCGCGTCGCTGCCGAGGGCGATCTTCACGCCCTTGGCGAGGCCCCGGCGGAAGGCCGCGGCCAGGAGCTCCGTGGACTTGCGGCCCAGGGGCCGGCCCTCGGCGACCCAGC
>Ga0007854_10000622_pt1 | contig 22867 bp, 15 predicted proteins | sample CryBogCBH12Aug08_FD_60382 | JGI IMG/M metagenome (GOLD analysis project Ga0007854, IMG submission 60382) | Freshwater microbial communities from Crystal Bog, Wisconsin, USA - CBH12Aug08 | ecosystem: Environmental > Aquatic > Freshwater > Lake | place: Crystal Bog, Wisconsin, USA | collected... | reverse complement strand
TAAAAAGTGTCGTGCATGGCACGCGCCGGATGATCTTCAGGAATATTCAGCGCGGTAAAGTTATAGAAATCGCTCTCAATCTCCGGGCCTTCCGCCACGGCGTAGCCAATCGAATGAAACAAGGTTTCGATACGCTCCAGCGTGCGAGTAACCGGGTGTAAACCCCCAACACCTGGTCCGCGTCCAGGCAGTGTCACGTCCAGCGATTCGGCAGCCAATTTGACTTGTAGTGCGTGTTGTTGTATTGCATCGCGGCGCGCTTGAAGCGCAGCCTCAATTTGCTGTTTGACCTGATTGATGCGAGCGCCCGCAACGGGTCGTACTTCCGCAGAGAGTTTACCGAGGCCCTTTAGCAGCCCCGTCAACCTACCTTCTTTACCCAGAAATCGAGCTTTAACCTGCTCGAGTTCAGCCGCTTGATCAATCGCGGCAAACTGGTTCAGTGCATCATCGAGAATTTGTTCAAGTTCTTGCATGAAATTCGTACTTGAAAATTGTGATACGACTAAATGAGATTAATAAAAAAGGAGGCGAAACCGCCCCCTTGATTATTCCAACTGAACCTTAAACGCCGAGGCTGGCTTTTGCTTGTGCCACGATCTGCACAAAGGCCGCCTTGTCAAAAATCGCAATATCAGATAAAACCTTGCGATCGATCTGGATAGCGGCTTTTTTCAGGCCATTCATGAATACACTGTAGCTCAAACCTTGCTCGCGCGCAGCTGCATTGATACGCGCAATCCACAGTGTACGGAATTGACGCTTGCGTTGACGACGATCGCGGTAGGCATACTGCCCTGCCTTCATTACCGCTTCTTTGGCAATGCGGTAGACGTTCTTGCGGCGACCACGGTAACCCTTGGCCAGTTCAATTACTTTCTTATGGCGCGCACGCGCCGTTACACCACGTTTAACTCTTGGCATTTTCTATACTCCTTAAGCGTAGGGCATCATGGCGCGAACAGACGCCTTGTTGGTTGCATGAACTTCAGTCGTACCACGCAACTGACGTTTATTCTTGGTGGTCTTCTTGGTCAGAATATGACGTTTGAAGGCGCTCGAACGCTTGATACTTCCACCAGCGCGAACGACAAAGCGTTTTTTTGCGCTGCTTTTAGTTTTCATTTTAGGCATGACTACTCCTTATTTTATGACGCCGGGAGGCACCTGACAGGTACACTTGAAAACCCGGAACCACTTGTTTGGGACTGAGTGCAACAAAGCCACGCCGACCAGTCCCTTAATCGACGCAGTACTAAACTTTATTTTCTCTTCGGCGCCAAAACCATCACCATCTGTCTCCCTTCCATCTTGGGAAACTGCTCCACGATGCCGTGCTCCTCCAGATCGGCCTTGACTCGTTCCATCAAACGCATACCAATGCCTTGATGGGCAATCTCGCGACCGCGAAAACGCAATGTAATCTTGGTTTTGTCTCCTTCTTCCAGAAAACGAATTAAATTACGTAATTTGATCCCGTAATCGCCATCATCCGTACTGGGCCGGAACTTGACTTCCTTGATCTGAATTTGCTTTTGCTTAAGCTTGGCCTCGTGTTGCTTTTTGCTCTCGGCATATTTGAACTTGCCGATATCCATAATGCGACACACTGGCGGTTCCGCCATAGGTGCAATTTCAACCAGATCCAAATCAGCCTCTTCAGACAGTCTCAATGCTTCCGCGACTGCCACAATACCAAGTGGCTCTCCCTCTACACCAACCAGCCGCACCTTCGGTGCTGTTATTTGCTCGTTGATTCGTTGTGCTTTATCCTGAGCTATTGCAGTTTCTCCACTAAAAATAAAAATTAAGCCGTGCTACCCGTCTGCAGTTCGGAATGCAAGCGTTGCAACAACGCCTCAACCGACATCTGACCAAGGTCTTCACCTTGACGGTTTCGCACGGCAACCAAGCTAGTAGCCATCTCCTTATCACCCACAATTAGCAGATAAGGCAATTTCTGCAAGCTATGTTGGCGTATTTTATAGGTAATCTTCTCATTACGCAAATCTGACTGCACTCTGAAGCCTGCGAGACGCAAAGTTTCCGTCAACTGAGCAGCATAAGCATCTTGTGCCTGTGAAATATTGATCACAGTCATCTGTACGGGAGCAAGCCATAAAGGCAAGGCCCCCGCATGATTTTCAACCAAAATCCCGATAAATCGTTCAAGCGATCCGAGGATCGCACGATGCAGCATCACGGGCACTTTGCGGGTATTGTCCTCGGCAACATATTCCGCGCCCAAACGCCCGGGCATCGAGAAATCGACCTGAACCGTACCACATTGCCAGGAGCGACCTATCGCATCCTTGATATGAAATTCGATTTTGGGACCATAGAAAGCGCCTTCTCCCGGCAACTCTTCCCACTCCAACCCCGAAGTTCTGAGACCAGCGCGCAAGGCGGTTTCGGCTTTGTCCCAAACTTCATCAGAGCCCACTCTGCTTTCAGGACGCAAAGCCAATTTCACCGATACGTCGTTAAAACCAAAATCTTCATAAACCTTAAGCACCAGCGCATTGAACGCAGTCACTTCAGACTCAATTTGATCTTCCGTACAAAAAATATGACCATCATCCTGAACAAAACCACGCACCCGCATCAGACCATGCAAGCCACCGGACGGTTCGTTACGGTGGCATGAACCAAATTCGCCATAACGCAATGGCAATTCTCGATACGAACGAAGATCTGCGTTAAATACTTGCACGTGGCCGGGACAATTCATCGGCTTGATTGCATAATCATGTTTTTCCGACTCGGTGGTAAACATGTTGGCTTTATAATGTTCCCAGTGGCCGGATTTTTCCCACAGCACACGGTCAATGATTTGAGGGCACCGCACTTCCTGATAACCATTATCCTGATAAACCCGACGCATATACTGCTCGACCACCTGCCATACCGCCCAGCCCTTGGGGTGCCAGAACACCATGCCAGGGGCTTCATCCTGCATGTGGAACAAGTCAAGCTGTTTACCCAGTTTACGATGGTCGCGCTTATCAGCTTCTTCAAGACGAAACAGGTAGGCATCCAAATCTTCTTTTTTCGCCCAAGCCGTTCCGTAAATCCGCTGCAACATTTCATTCTTTGAATCGCCGCGCCAATAAGCTCCGGCGAGTTTCATCAATTTGAACACCTTGAGTTTGCCGGTGGAAGGCACGTGCGGGCCACGGCACAGGTCGGTAAATGCCCCCTCGGTATAAAGTGAAACATCCTGATCGGCAGGGATGGACGAAATAATTTCGGCCTTATAGTGTTCGCCTATTCCCTTGAAATAAGCGACTGCCTCGTCGCGGGGCAATACACTGCGCGTGACAGGAATATCGCGCTTGGCTAATTCCGCCATGCGTTTTTCAATAGCGGACAGATCATCAGGCGTAAATGGCCGGGCATACGAAAAATCGTAATAGAAACCATTTTCGATCACAGGACCGATGGTCACCTGCGCTTCGGGAAATAACTCTTTCACCGCATAAGCCATCAGGTGCGAGGCAGAATGGCGTATGAGGTCAAGCCCGTCTGCGTCTTTGTCGGTAATGATAGCCAAAGCAGCATCGGACGAAATCAGATAGGACGTATCCACCAATTGTCCATTCATTTTACCCGCCAGCGCCGCCCGGGACAAACCTGTCCCGATACTCTGCGCGACTTCGGCAACCGTAACCGGCCGATCATAATTGCGCTGCGATCCATCAGGTAATGTGATTATTGGCATGGCTCTTTTTGATTAAAATTGACTATAAGACAGCCTGTGAGTATATCGCAGCAAAAGGCGTGAGGTCAAAAAGTATGTCCAATCAGCATCGGTTCGTGCGCCTATGTTTTTGGCGCACGACCACAGGAACAGTCTTGTCAATCTTCCAGTAAGCCGTTACACCTTGTGGTGAAAAAGACCAGCCTAATAAAAAGCCAATCAAAGCGAGAATTATAAATTAGGAATAGCGTATCCAAGTGATCCTGTGCATGATTGAAAGCGCCAAGGGAGCACACGAGTGTTATTGAGCACTGCAAAACCATAAAAGAAAAGTCCCCGAAGGGACCTTTCTATATGACAGAAAATACCTAAAAACTGAAAAGTTAGTTAGTAGTAGAAACAGGGCTATTGGTTGTATTGTTTGAAGCTACTGCTGCTACGCCGACAACAGCAACGGTAGCGGCTGCAATTGTTGTAGTTGCCACACCACCTATAGCTGCTGTAGTTGCAGCTGCACTGCCAGCAGCAGTTGAACCAGCCGCCGCAGCGCCGCCTTCAGCCTGCGCAAACACGTTACTTGATATTGCCATTACTAAAGCTAAAACCAGCGCGCTTGTTGTTTTCATATTCATATCTCCTGAAATTAATGATGTACGACAATACTTCCACCAAATCTTGACGTGTGGTTATTATACAACAGCCTTAAAAAATCCTCCAGTGGTGATTATCCAAAGAAAACCTATGACGTGTCAAGGGATATAGGAGCGGAATCGCAATAAATTTGCATCCAACCAAAAACGCGTACCTAGCCTCGCGTACTCGACTGTCCATCAAATTGTGTCAATTCAACCAATGCTTGAGGTAACCAACCCGCCTTGCGGTGTTCTGCCACGACGTTAGTGAATATTCCGCCGCGCACATAGAATTTGGCAGTGAGGCGCATAAATCGGGGCTGGGTAGCGGCGACCAGGTCGTCCAGAATCCGATTGGTCACATCTTCGTGAAAATGTCCTTCGTTGCGAAATGACCACATATAGAGCTTCAGGCTTTTCAATTCAACGCATTGCTGGTCTGCAATATAGTCGAGAATTAAGGTAGCGAAATCCGGCTGGCCAGTTTTGGGGCACAAACAAGTGAACTCTGGAATTTCCATGTGAATATGGTAATCACGTCTGGAATTGGGGTTCGGGAAAGTTTCCAGGGTTTTATTCGGTTGCTTTGTCATTTTGAGTCAGGTTCCGCTTCGGTTAGAATAGGCGGAATTATACCTTTAACACCGTTCGAAAATTGCGCCTTTCCCATATCAAGCTTGCCGGCTTCAAATCTTTCGTGGATCCGACGCATATTGCCCTGCCCGGCCAACTGGTCGGCATCGTAGGCCCCAACGGCTGTGGCAAATCCAATGTCATTGACGCGTTGCGCTGGGTGCTGGGCGAATCGAAGGCTTCTGCATTGCGCGGCGAATCCATGCAGGATGTGATCTTCAATGGTTCAAGTAAACGCAAACCGGTATCTCGCGCCAGTGTGGAACTGATTTTTGACAACAGCTTGGGCAAAGCCGCAGGACAATGGTCGAGCTATGCCGAAATAGCCATCAAGCGCATCTTGCAGCGCGATGGAGATTCCAGCTATTACATTAACAACCAACATGTGCGCCGCAAAGACATCACCGATATTTTCCTGGGTACCGGATTGGGCGCGAGAGCTTATGCCATTATCGAACAGGGGATGATCTCGCGTATTATCGAAGCCAAGCCGGAAGAATTGAGAATTTTCCTCGAAGAGGCGGCTGGGGTTTCCAAATACCGCGACCGTCGCCGCGAAACCGAATTAAGAATCGGTGATACACGAGAGAATTTATTGCGTGTGGACGACATCCGCCTTGAGTTGGAAAAGCAACTCGCGCATCTGACCGAACAAGCTGAAGTTGCCAAACAGTTCCATGAACTGGAAGCGAAACGCAGTACTTCTCAACATTTGCTATGGTTGGTTAATAAGCAAGAGGCAGAAGCACGCCGGGTGCGCTACCTTCAGCAAATCGAGAAGACCCGAATCGAACTGGAAGCGGAAACCGCCCGCTTGCGCGAGGTGGAAAGCTTATTGGAGAGTTCCCGTAGCGGGCACTATCAACTTTCTGACGCCATGCACAACAAACAGGGTGAACTGTATGCAAGCAATGCCGAAGTGTCACAACTGGAACAGCACATTGCACACTTGCATGACCAGCGCTCACGTTTAACTCAACAAATTGCCAGTGCGGAATTACAGAGGGAACAGCAACGCGGCCAGTTGAATGGTGTGCAGTCTTTGCTGGCACACTGGCAGCACCAGCAACAGGAGGCAGTCATTCGGGTAGAAGTGTGTGACAACCATGCCAACACTGAAGCCGAACAGCTACCCCGGGCCGAGGCCGCCGCGCGTGCCGCCCAGGAACGTTATAACTCCGTTCAGCGTGAACAGTTGTTACTGCAACAACAATTGCAATTGGCGGATACCGAACGAGAACATGTTCAACGTAACATACAACAATTCGACTCTCGTCGTGCTCGCTTATTGTTGGAGAAGGATAATCTTCCGCATCCAAACAATGAAACTCTGAATGAGGCTCAACAGAATATTGCCCAACTAGAATTTGAACGAGAAGAACAGCAACAACACCTTGCCCAACTACAGGAACAGTTGCCCATCGCAGAAGCAGCACGGCAAGAACAACGCATTTTCGCACAAGAACTGGAAAGGCAATTAGCCCAGATTGAGGCTAAACTCACTGCGCTTAAACAGTTACAGCAACAAACGGATAACGACAAGAATCTGAAACAATGGCTCACCCAATATCAACTGGATAATTTGCCGCGTCTATGGCAATCCATTCGTATTGAAGCGGGCTGGGAAAATGCGTTGGAAGCCGTCTTGCGTGAACGCCTTAATGCGATTGCATTGCAGAAACTGGATGACACGGCGACATGGGAGCTTGCCCCCCCGGCTAAGCTTGCTGTTTATGCAGATAGCGCAAACTCCCCCACAATAGCGAGGACTGCGCTTGGTGACTCTGTCTTAATTCCTTTGTCCAAATTCGTTACCTGTCAGAATGAGCGTTCCGCTCAGGTAGTGACAGATTGGCTGTCTCGCGTGTACACCACCGAAACTCTGGCGCAGGCATTAAGTCTGCGAGATCAGTTGCCCGACGGTGCGTGGTTTGTTACGCCCCAAGGTCATCTGGTTGGTGCACACAGTTTGCTGTTTCACGCCCCCGACAGTCAAATACATGGTGTGCTGGCCCGTCAGCGCGAGATCGAGTCATTACAGCAACAAGTTCAGCAACAAGCGGTGGTTCTTGAGCAATGCAAGCTGCATACCATGCAGATTGAAGAAGCCTATCACACAATTGAAAACCGCATCGCCCCCCTGCGCAGCTTGGGTAGCGAATTACAACAGCGCCAGCATACGCTGCAAATGCAAGTCTTAAAACTCACCCAAGCGAACGAACGCAGCCATGAACGGGCTACCCAGATTGCAAACGAATTGCTGGAATTAGCCGATCAGGTTGCCGGCGAGCATCGTCAGCGTGAAGAACTTGCCGAGCGCATGGAAATACTGCGCGAACAAATCAGCGCACATCAGCTTGACTCCGAGCAAGTAAGGCACCAAAGCACGGTTCAGGAAGGACTATTGCGCGAACAGCGCGAACGCTCGCAAAAAGCTCATCACGAGTTGCAGGAAGCGCGTTTTTTTGCAAAGACTTGTGCTGAAAAAATTGCCGATCTGGGACACAATCTGAACCAGACCGGTTTGACACTTGAGCAGTTGGAGCACAACTTGGCGCGCAGTCGCAATGAACTGGTGAACCTGGATGATGCCACCAGTCAGCAGCAATTGCGTGATACCTTGGAGCTTCGCGCGATACGCGAACAGGCTTTGGCCGAAGCACGCAACGCGATGGAATATGCCACGGTTATTCTAAACAAGATGGAACAGGAGCGGATGTCCTGCGAACAGAAGCTGAATCCGCTGCGTGAGAAATCCGGAGAGCTGTCGTTAAAAGAACAGGAAGCACGCCTCCATTTCGAACAATGGGCAGAACAATTGCAGGGAGTGGATGAAGCAGCCTTGATGCCCTTGCTGGAAAGCGGCAATACCAGGCCGACCGCACTACAAAACGAATTAAATCGACTGGGAGCAGGTATCGAAGCTTTGGGTGCCGTCAATCTGGCCGCCCTTGAGGAATTGAATGCAGCCCAGGAGCGCAAAACATATCTGGATTCGCAATCAAGAGACTTGACCGAAGCACTGGATACGTTGGAGTCCGCCATTCGCCGGATTGACAAGGAGTCCCGCGATTTATTGATGGCCACCTATAATGAAGTGAACCGACATTTGGCCGAAATGTTCCCGGTTCTGTTTGGTGGCGGCGAAGCACGGCTGGTGCTGACCGGAGAGGAAATTCTGGACAGCGGCTTACAGGTGATGGCCCAACCTCCCGGCAAGAAAAATGCCTCGATTCACCTGATGTCCGGTGGGGAAAAAGCGTTGACTGCGATTGCTCTGGTATTCTCGCTATTCCAGCTAAATCCAGCCCCTTTCTGCCTCCTGGACGAGGTGGATGCGCCACTGGATGACACTAACACCGAACGTTTGTGCAACCTCATCAAAAAGATGGCCATACAAACCCAGTTCATCTTCATTAGCCACAATAAACTCACCATGGAACTGGCGCAACAATTAGTGGGCGTAACCATGCAGGAGCGCGGTGTGTCGCATGTGGTCGCGGTGGATATCGAAGAAGCTTTGCGGATGCGGGATGACAGCACAATCTCTGCCTGAGAACTGAATTTTATCGAATACTCAACAGATAATTTTTGATTTCAAGCTGCAATTCAGTCAAGGCAATTTCCAGTTCGGCCACCTCACCGACGCAAACGTCCAGAGTGTCCGATTTTTCTACCCGTTCAGCGGCCATCATGGTTCGCTCCCCGGCAAAAATTCCAGCCATGCCTTTCAATGTGTGGGCGCTGTGCCGCACGCCTTTTTGATCTTTCCGGTCCATTCCGTCTTTGATACTTTGCATGTGTGGGGGAGAGTCCTCAATAAACATTTTAGCCAATTCGTAAAATAGCTCGCGGCTGTTATCCATTGTTTCCAATGCCTTGTTAAAATCTGCCACAACACGGGATGGTTTGGCTGGTTCAACAACTGCTTCTGGGCCAAGACTTTGCCCCAAACCATCCAGCTCATTCCAGAGTGCTTCAGTATCGATCGGTTTGGTCAGGTAACCATCCATGCCGTGTCGCAGGCATTCTTCGCGTGTACCTTTCATGGCATGCGCTGTCATCGCCACGATGGGAATATGCTGCAAAGTTTCTTTTTCGTGTTCGCGTATTCGCTGGGTTGCCTCATAACCATTCATGACCGGCATATCCACATCCATCAGAATTGCATCGAATTGTCCTTTCTGCCAAAGCTGTAACGCTTCAAGACCATTGACAGCCAAAGTGACTTTGTGCCCCAACTTTTCCAGCAACCTGATAGCCAAGGTTTGGTTCACAGCATTATCTTCGGCCAGAAGCAGATTGAGTTTACGTCTCGACTCACGCAAAGAATGACGGGTAATGGGCGTTCTTAACTCAGAAGCGGGTTCGCCCAGTGCAGTCATGACGGCATCCAGCAAGGCAGACTGCGAAATGGGTTTCATCAAATAGCTGGCAATACCTAGCTCGCGGCAACGGGCGGCATGTCCGCGTTGTCCATCTGACGTGAGCATCATCACCGTTGCACGTACATGTCCCGGATGTTGGCGTATTTTTTCCGCGAGTTCAAATCCATCCATGCCGGGCATCTGTAAATCCAGCAATGCCAGCTGATAAGGTTTGCCATTTTGTGCAGCACGTTCAATTTCGACCAAAGCCTGCTCTCCAGTCTCAACGGCAGTGGGATGCATTTTCCAGTTTCTCAGCATTTCCTGGGCAAGTTTTCGATTGGTTGCATTATCATCGACAACTAGTACAGACATGCCGGCAATACTCCCGGTATGCTGATAAACGATTAAGGGGTCAACAGATATCGTATTCATTGGCAGAATAAAGTGGAATTCACTGCCTTCACCAAGCTGGCTCGCCAACTCGATATGACCTCCGCCCATTAAGTTGACGAGTTGTGCCGAGATCGTCAACCCCAAGCCTGTCCCCCCGTACTTGCGAGTGGTTGAAGTATCAACCTGTGAAAACGACTCAAAGATCGCTTTGAATTTCTCCGGTGGGATCCCGATTCCAGTATCGCGCACGCTAAAACGTAAATTGGCAATTCCTTCGGGTGTAGTATCGATCCGAAGCACCTTAACTTCAATTTCGCCCTGCTCGGTAAATTTGATGGCATTGCCCACCAGGTTAACAATCACTTGGCGCAAACGTCCGGGATCTCCCACCAGGCGTTCCGGCACATCCGACCCGACATCAAGCAGCAGCTCCAGGTTTTTTTCGTGAGCTCGCGCTGCCAGCGACCTCATCGTGTCGCGTAATGTATTTTCGAGCGAAAACTCGATATTCTCAACTTCCAGTTTTCCGGATTCAATTTTGGAGAAATCAAGAATATCATTGACGATATTCAGCAACGCTTGCGAGGAAGTTTGAACAAGTGACAGATACTCTCTTTGTTCGACGGTAAGATCGGTGTCCAGTGCCAAAGCTGTCATGCCAATGATGCCATTCATCGGGGTGCGTATCTCATGGCTCATGTTGGCTAGAAAACCACTCTTTACTTTCGCTGCCTGTTCCGCATCTTCCTTGGCTTGACGTAATTCCACTTCAGTTTTTTTCCGGTCAGTGATATCCCGTACGGTCGATTGCAAAACCATTTTTCCATCCAGCTTCATACCATTAAGCAGCACTTCGGCCGCAAAGGTATTTCCATTGTCGGCACGCTTGTAAACCCATTCAAACCGGTTGCTGCCATTTTCCATGGCCTTGAAAATCATCTGACTGGCAAGCGTTACAGAATCCATCCCGTCCGGTTGCTGCTGCGGTGAAAAATCAGCAGGATGTTTGCCATAAAACTCTTCCTCAGACTTACATCCAAACATTTTCAATGCGGATTTATTGCAATAGAAATATCCATTCTCACCGAGTAACGTCATCCCGTCACTGGTCGAGTCATATAAGGTGCGCAGCTGTGTTTCAGATTTATGTAACAACTCCTCAGACTGCTTGCGTTCGGTAACATCCGCGTTAGTCCCGGTCATCCGCAATGCGTAGCCATTGGCATCCCGCTCAACCACCTTGCCGTGGGCATGCACCCATAACCATTGTCCGTCATTGCGTTTTGCACGAAACTCCAGCGAATAAAACTCCGATTCCCCTTTAAGTACCGGAACAAGCCTTTCTTTAAATACTATTTGATCTTCGGCCGGCATCAAATCTGAAAATTGATCTACTGTCAGTAATAATTCCTGACGCTGTCCCCCCAACATCAATGACCAGCGATCACTGAAAAAGATCTTTCCGTGGGTAATATCCCAATCCCACAAGGCCAGATTAGACCCTTCCAATGAAAGGTTGAGACGCTCTTGTGTCAGCCGGATAAACTCTTCGTTTTTCTTGCGCTCAGAAATATTCTGAAACGACACCAAAGCTCCAACCAGTTTTTCTTCCAGAACAATGGGGCGAGAACGGTAATCAACAGGAATAAAAGTTTTGTCACGAGCAACAAAATACCCACTCCCGTCAATGGGTTCACCATTCTTGATAACTTTAAATTGTGGACAATTTTCAGCTGAAAAAGCTGCTCCATCGGGAAGACTATGTTGCACAATCTTATCAATGGCACATCCCATTACTTCACTTTCCTGCCATCCCAGCATCTCCTCGGCAGCCGCATTCATAAAGGTGAGCTGACCTTCCAAATCGGTCGCATAAACACCATCGCTGAGCGTATTCAACAAGGTGCGCGTCATCTCTGCATTCTGGGTACGCATTCGCTCATTAACCGCATTCAGCTCTGCGGTATTAATCAACAATGCGTTTTGCAGCAAGCGTTGTTCGCGATCCACCTCGTGGTAGTAACTATCAACTATATCCAGAAAGGACTTCAGTTGGCCATCAGACTGAAAGTCCTTGCCGAAATGGCGACGAAGTTGGCGTTCGAGAAGACGATGCATAAGACTGATTTACTCGTAGAGTGTCGTCAGGGTCATTGTTTGATTATGCAGCTGACATTGCACAATATCACTGAATGGAGCCAGTTCCCCATAGGAATAAAAACCGGTTATTGCGGTTGAATCCCCCAGTTTTTCCTGAACAATTTCCAATTCTTCTTCGGTCAATTGTCCCATAACCAAACGCCTGCCGACACAGCTAACAACAAGACATAAACCGGCTTCATCCTGAGTCGAAGGCTGTGCAGCGACTGCCGCCAGTCCCGCGCTGTCAATCAATTTATCCAGATTGGTACGCATCAATTTGCATAAAAAACCTTGCGGTACATCTCCGGCAAAAGTCAGGCTATGAGCCGCTTCATCCACCGCCAACAGCGTGCGTATCACCGCCTCGTCAGTTTTGTTTTGCTGAATACTTAAGGGAAAACGCAAACCACTTGCCGGCAAATCTGCGGCCTGTTCGCCCAAATACTTTTTGTAAAGATCCAAAGCAGGTTCGCCATCAATTTCAAATACCACATTCCCCACCGATTTACTGACAACCCGTTCAGCACCAAATTCGTCCCATCCGGCGAGACACCCGCTCTTGACTGTAATATCGCCATAAAAACCCAAAGCAGCGATTTGACCTGACTGGGCTGGGGCATTGGCCATTACCCAGGTTTTTTCGAAACGTGTGCCATCTCCTGCCAGCCCGCCGGTAACCGGAATTCCAGCCTGATTCAGCCCTTGAGCCAGCTCGCTTCCATTAATCTGGAGGCCGTCGGACAGAACAAATACATGGCGCAAATCGGGCGCATTGAGTTCGGTTATCAAACTCACTCCCAAATCCCGTGACGACTTGCCAGACTGGATAACAGCCGATGCCAGCCGAACTTTTGATTGTTTGAGCTTGACGATGCTTGCCACGACATCACCATCGCTGATTTCCACGCCTTTAACGCTACCGGAAGACGAGCATCCGACAATAATTGCCTGTGGAAACAATCCTCGCAATTCAGAAAAACAAGCTTCTGTCTGAAAAAAATGATCATCGGCAAAAACCATTACAAGATCAGCGGATTCAGCATAACTCGGCAATTGCCCCCAACCCGATTGTGCAGACCAACGTATTTGTTCGATTTGCATGAAACCCTCCCTTTATATAATTTGAGCATCAATAATAAATTCATTCATCCAGTTCAGGCGAAAACTCCTCGATCGCCACCAGAAATTCTGCAAAAGCACGATCCAATTCTGCCACAGCTGCTACACACCCTTCCTGACCTGCAATTTTTTCTACCCTTTGCGCTGTTTGGACCAAACGCTCTGCCATGAAAATTCCCGCCATACCTTTCAGGGCATGAGCACTGTGATTGACCAACTTTGAATCGCCGTTGGCCTGTCCCTCTTTGATTTTTTGCATGTGCTGCGGTGCATCTTCAAGAAATAGACGAACTATTTCATTGAATAATTCGGCACTATCATCCATGGATTTGAGTGCGCGCATAAAGTCCGCAACAAGAAGCTCTTGTTGCGGTGCTTCTTTTTCTATTTCAATGCTTGCCCCCTGACCTATATTATCCAGTTCAGACCACAAAGCTTCGGTATTAATCGGCTTTGAGAGATAACCATCCATACCGTGGCGCAAGCATTCTTCGCGAGCCCCCTGCATGGCATGCGCGGTCATTGCAACAATCGTTATGTGTTGGCCATTTGACTTTTCCAGTTCGCGTATTCTTTCAGTAGCTTCATAGCCATTCATTACCGGCATATCAACATCCATGAGAATGGCGTTAAACAAACCACTTTGCCAGAGCTCAATTGCTTCAACCCCATTATTTGCTAATGTAACCTGGTGCCCCAGCTTTTCCAGCAAGCGTGTAGCCAGAGTCTGATTGACCACATTATCCTCGGCAAGCAAGAGATTCAGTTTGCGCCGTGTTTCGCGCAATGAGTGCCGGGTGATCAATTCTTTCGGCTGTTTGTCCGGTTCACCCAATGCGGTCAGGATCGCTTCAAGCAATTCATGCTGTGTGATCGGTTTCATCAGGTAGCTGGCTACGCCCAATTCGCGACAACGCGCAGCATCGCCACGTTGCCCTTCCGAGGTCAGCATCATTACCGAAGCGCACACATTATCGGGATGTTGCTGTAATTTTTCCGCCAGAGTAAATCCATTCATACCCGGCATTTGTAAATCCAGCAAGGCCACCTGATAAGGTTGGCCTCTCTGAGCAGCCTGTTCCAATTCAGCCAACGCCTGCTCGCCTGTTTCCACAAGAGTGGGAATCATTTCCCAGCTTAGTAAAATCTCCTTAAGCAACCTGCGATTGGTCTCATTGTCATCCGCCACCAAAACTGACATTCCAGCAATTTTTCCGGTAGGCTGGTATTTCGCCAAAGGATCATTGGATAACACTTCCATCAGGAGCGTAAAGTGGAAGTTACTCCCATGGCCGACTTCACTCTCCAAATTAATTTTCCCTCCCATCAATTCGACCAATTGTGCCGAGATGGTTAATCCCAAACCCGTTCCACCATACTTGCGCGTTGTTGATGTATCCGCTTGCGAGAAAGATTCGAAGATGGCTTTGAACTTATCGGGTGGAATACCAATACCGGTATCGCGAACACTGAATTTCAGGGTTGCAGTGGATTGCTCATCATTCCCTAAACACAGGACTGACACTTCGATTTCCCCCCTCTCGGTAAACTTAATGGCATTGCCGACCAAATTGACGATCACCTGCCGTAGTCTTCCCGGGTCTCCCCGCAGGCGATCAGGCACATCCGGGGCAATATGCAGCAACAACTCCAGTTTTTTATCGTGAGCACGCTTAGCCAATGATTTCAGTGTTTCACGCAACATATTTTCGAGTGAGAACTCAATCACTTCGATATCGAGCTTACCCGATTCAATTTTGGAAAAATCGAGTATGTCGTTGACAATCGTCAATAAAGCGTCAGCGGAGGATTTTACCAACGACAAATATTCTCGTTGTTCTTCAGAAAGTTCAGTATCCAGGGCTAATTCTGTCATGCCGATGATTCCATTCATCGGCGTGCGTATCTCATGGCTCATGTTGGCCAAAAAATCGCTCTTGGCTCTCAATGCCTGTTCTGCAGCAGCCTTGGCTTGCAACAATAAATTTTCAGCCAGCTTACGTTCGCCGATATCACGTACCGTCGCTTGCAAAATCGTCCTGCCATCCTGCATCATGGCATTGAGTAGCACTTCTGCATCAAACATCTTATCGCTATCGAGTCGCTTGTGCACCCAGTCGAAATTATGGCTGCCACTTTGCATTGCAATTCCCAAATGCATAGTCGCAAGCATTTTCGAATCGATGCCCTCAGGCTGATCCACGCCGCCAGGTTGCTTCTCAGGTGCCAGATCAATGAAATGCCTGGAAAATATTTCTTCTTGTGAATTCACTCCAAACATCGTTAAAGCTGCCTTGTTACAATCAAAGATACCATTCTCATCCATCAGCATGACGACATCGCTAGTCGAATCAAACAAGGTGCGCAATCTGATTTCAGATTTTTTCAATGCCTCTTCAGCTTTTTTCCGTGCTGAAATATCCTGAAAGGCAACCACATGCGTTTCCAACTTGCCATCACTTGAATAGGCCCCTCTGGACATCAATTCAATCGGGAATACCGACCCATCCTTGCGCACAAATACCTGGTCTTCGTAATGAACGCAGCCCTTGTTATTCACCCCCAACATAATGGGACAATCCTCTGCAGCCAATGGACTTCCATCTGCATTTTGCGTATGGATGGTATTGTGTACTGAGCGACCAATAAGCTCGGATCGAGACCAGCCCAACAGTCGTTCCGCTTCAGAATTCATGTAAATGCAAATGCCATCGCCATTTTGCACATACAATCCTTCGCCCAGCGATTCACTGATTTGCTCGTAGAAAGTCCGCTGCGACTCAAGTTTTTCAGCAATCTCTTTGAGCAGTGTGATGTCGGTGCTAATCGAGGCAAAGCGTTCCGGCTTTCCGTTATCCCCCATGAAAGTAACGATGGTCTCGTCTACCCAATAAAACGAACCATCCTTTCGGCGATTTTTGATCTCTCCTTGCCAGACTTGACCTTGAGTAATGGTCTGCCACATATCTCTAAAAAATTCACTCGGATGATAACCCGAATTCAATAGGCGATATTCCTGTCCCAGTAATTCGTTTCTGGAGAATTGGCTGATTTCACTAAACTTATCGTTTGTATAAACAATCTTGCCAGTATGATCAGCAATACTCACAATCGACTGTTGATCCAACGCAAACTTCTGAAATTCCAGCTCTTTCAAGGAAAGGTTCAGCGCATTGCGTGCCTTGGTAAGATTTCTCATTACCCATAAAGCATAGGCCAGTATTGCCACGGTCAAAAGCTCAACCAGCATCAATGACTGAAATTCACTCAAGTTTATTTTCCTCGGGAACGATTTCCTCGTCAGCAAACTTCTTCTTGATTTCCATTACTTCATCAAAACTGGCAAAAAATGCCTTCACACATTCCGGATCAAAATGTGTACCGGCTCCTTCACGAAGCAATTGCGATGCTTGCTCAATGTCCCAGGCTTTTTTGTAGGGCCTCTCCGAAGTCAGCGCATCAAAAACATCTGCCACTGCCACAATTCTTCCAAAAAGCGGAATTTCTGTACCCTTCAACCCGCGGGGATAGCCACTCCCATCAAATTTTTCATGGTGAGTGTGAGCAATCTCTGCCGCCACCTGCAATAAATGAGAACTACTTGTCTTTAAAACCTCATAACCAATCTCTGCATGCTTTTTCATATTGACGAACTCTTCAACAGTAAGCTTGCCGGGTTTCAAGAGAATCATATCGGGCGTACCGACTTTGCCAATATCATGCATGGGCGCAGCTTGCAGCAATAAATCCTGCTGTTCGATCGACAAACCCAAGTTGCGCGCGATGATCTTTGAATAATGCGCCATTCGTATAATGTGTGCGCCCGTTTCGGGATCACGATATTCAGCCGCTCTGGCCAAACAAAAAATGGTCTCCCTTTCTTGCTCAACGATTCGCTCCATGGCATTCTGAAGATCTAACGTTCTTGCGCGTACCTTTTCTTCGAGATTTTTTTGATGCAGACGCAAATCAAGCATATTTTTTGATCTGGCTTTAAACTCGGTGTTGTCCAGCGGTTTGTTAAGAAAATCATTCACGCCGATTTCCAAAGCATCATGACGCACCTTGGTATCATGGTTAGCTGTTACCATTAGAACCGGAATATTGGGATAGCGTGCCCGGAAGCGTTTTGTCAACTCGATCCCGTCCATCACCGGCATATTGAAATCCACCACCATCAGATCAGGTTCATTGACCAGACACCAATCCAGGGCGACAACTGGATCCGTGAAACACATTGATTCGCAATCCGGTAACTTGCGTACTTGATGTTCCAACAGTGTCAGATTTAATTTCGTGTCATCTACGATCACTACTTTCATAGTATTACTCCACAAGTTTAAGCATTCTTTCACTACGTAAGATTTGCTTAAACTTTTATCTTTAATTTATTTACGGAGTTACCCATACCTTATCATTAATTATTTTGGTTACACCCTTAATTTTATTGGCTTTCTACTATACTGCCGAGAGAGGTTTTGATGAGCCGTCGTTATTATAGCCATTTCAAGCTATTAGTTAGCAAACTTCATGAAAGATTTATTTTAAGTCGACTGTTTTAATAAGGTTAGCAGCCATGATTTCTGAGACTCACATTGATGCGTTGAGTTTCTAGTCAATCGCAACACCCACTTAAATTCAAATGTAGTTAAGTTATGAATTATTTTTTATGGTACTATTTCAATTGATAAAGTGCGCATGTAAAATTAAGTATGGACTGTCTATTTAGTCATTTTGAACAAAGAATTCGTCGCGTTGCCGAACGTAGTCCGCGGATGCCTATCAGGAACGTCACTCTGACCCGAATGTTTTTTTACATTTTTAAGGCTCTGGAGGATCAAACCAACCAGTTTCTGGCAGAGTTCGGACTTCACAATACACACTATATCGCTTTAATGATGATTTATTCGAGCGAAAACAATATGCTCAATCCGTGCAAGTTGAGTGACTCACTATTATCATCGCGTGCCAATATAACCCGCCTGACTGACGAACTGGTAGAAAATGGCTGGGTTGAACGTAAGGGAAGCTCTGAAGATCGCCGTCGAATTGAGTTGTCACTAACACCTTCCGGCATCAAATTTATTGAGGAACTCCTTCCCCGTAATTGGGAACGAATTGACGGTATTTGGTCCGATTTTACTTCCGGTGAAATTGAGTTGACCGAAAAAATGCTGCGCAAGCTTCTTTCCAGAATAAATCATGTTGCCCCCCATGAGAATCCACTTTAAATTTATCTGGCTGGCAATTGGCATCGGGATTTTAGCTGGATGTGCTCCCTTGCCTGCAAAATCTCCAATTCAACCGATCATTGCCAAACCTGAACTTCAACAATCATTGGCTGGTTTAGCTCGCGATCCAGCTTTTCATACGCCAGACGTATCACAAACTCATGAGTGGTGGAACAGCTTCCAGGATCAACAGCTCAACCGGCTGATCCAAATGGCAATCAATGGTAATCCAACGCTGGTAGCCGCACAGGCAAGGATCGATCAATCGCGTCAGGCAGCCCGCTTGGTAGCGCTTGATTCCGGTTTGCGCTTCAATAGTGATGCATCGGTGGTGCGGCAGCACCTGAGTCAGAATGGACTGTTTCCGCCCCCTTTGGGTGGCTCTACCCTGAACGAGGGGGACATTTCAGTAGGCACGGCTTTCACCTTGGACTGGTGGGGTAAAAATCGGGCGCTAATTCAATCCGCAATTGGAGACAGTAAAGCGACCGAAGCTGAACAACGCGCAGCAGAACTCACGCTGGCCGGTGAAGTGGCCGATGCTTATTTCAATTGGCTGGATATAATTGCACGCATCAATCTGGAAGGTAAAATAGTTGAGAAACGACGCTTAGCCTTGCAACTGGCAGAGTCCAGATTAAAACGTGGGATGGATTCCTCTTTGATCTCAAGCCAGCTGGAAGTAAAACTGCTGCAAGAACAAGATAATCTTAAAGAGATGGAAGCGCAATCCATAATTCTGCGCAATCGACTTGCCGCTCTCACTGGAAATGGACCTGATTGGGGATCCGATCTTAAAGAATCTGAAATTTCCGATAACAATACATTTCCCCTACCCCAAAAATTACCGCTGGACTTACTGGCCCAACGACCCGATGTGGTTGCACTTAAATGGCGAGTCGAAGCCGCCGGTAGCCGTATTGAAGTTGCCAAAGCGGATTTTTACCCGAATGTCGATTTGAACTTAATGCTCGGGTTGCAAAGTCTGGATCTGGGAAACTGGCTCAGCACAAAAAGTTGGTACGCCTCCTTCGGACCGGCTGTGCACATTCCCTTATTCAATGTCCGCACTCTGAGTACTCGCCTGGGAATCACTGAAACTGAATATACTGAAGCGGTATCACAATATAATCAGGCGATTATCCAAGCAGCCAGTCAGGTGGCAGATGCATTAACCCGGGTAAGTTCGATTTATGCCAGAAAACAATTACAACATACCGCCACCGCCAGTGCAGAACGTTCACAAAGGTTTCAGTCAGAACGCTATGAAAGCGGCCTAAGCGATCGACTCCCCGTTCTGGACGAAGAAATCGCCACCCTTGCCCAGCATGTGCGTGAATCCAAACTGCAAGCTGATCACAAACTCGCTATGGTTTCGCTGTTTGTCGCCTTGGGCGGCAACTACGAATCAAGTCAGGAGTAATAGTCATGTCGGAATCCCCTCAAAGCAATTCAGCCAAACGCAACCGTTCACTACTCATCCTGACCCTGTGTTTCGTTCTGATTGGCGCAGGTTACGGAATTTACTGGTTCATTAATGGTCGCCATCAGGAAACTACTGACGATGCCTATGTGGCCGGAAATCTGATTAGAGTCACTCCCCGCATTTCAGGAACGGTGGTTGCAGTTTACGCCGAAGATACCGACTTGGTGCAGCGTGGCCAGTTACTTGCACGTTTGGATGATTCGGATGCCCGCATTACCTTGGCAGGTGCAGAAGCACGCTTGGCAGGCGCGGTGCGCCAGGTTAAACAAATGTTCAATGCTGTAGAACAGGGACGAGCCACAGTATCGATCAAAGAAGAAAGCCTGCGCCAAGCTGAAGATGATGCCAAAAGGCGCAGCGGGATCGTTGCCTCTGACGAAGCCGTGTCTCGCGAAGAACGGGAGCATACCGGATCGGCCCTTAAACGTGCCCAAGCCGAACTTAGGCTGGCGAATAGCCAACTCGAAGGCGCATTGGATCAGGTAACCAATACAACCCTCGAACACCATCCGCTAGTGAAACAGGCAGAAGCTCAAGTTCGGGATGCGTTCCTGAATCTAAGTCGTTGCGAAGTTCGCGCTGCTGAAAGCGGTTATGTTGCCAAACGGACCGTACAGGTTGGGCAACAAGCAAAGCCGGAGTCAGCCCTGATGGTGGTCGTACCGTTACGCCAGATCTGGGTTGAGGCCAATTTCAAAGAAGACCAGTTGCAGCACTTGCGCATTGGGCAGTCAGTCATTATGGAATCCGACATTTATGGAAACGAGGTGGCGTTACATGGAAAAGTCGAAGGATTGGCTGCCGGGACGGGCAGTGTCTTTTCCCTGCTTCCCCCCCAGAATGCCAGCGGTAACTGGATCAAGGTCGTGCAACGCCTTCCGGTACGTATTTCTCTGGATCCCGCAGAAATAGCAAAGTATCCGCTTCGTATCGGCCTATCAATCAAAGCTGAAGTCGAAACCGCTGACTCATCCGGTGAGTCTCTTGCGAAAACGCCCCCAAACGGCGCTCTCTATGAAACGACCACATATAGCGACGATGAAAAAAAAGCCGAGCAGCGTATACGCGAGATCATTGCCGCTAACAATTCAACCAATCAGGGCCGGGTAAAATAAGCCCCGCAACTGCTGTGAAACCAGAACCTTTACCCCCCCTGCATGGAATCACGCTTGTCCTGCTGACTTTAGCTTTGGGCTTGGGCACGTTCATGCAGGTGCTGGACACCTCAATTGCCAATGTTTCTTTGCCCGCGATTTCGGGCGATCTGGCAGTCAGCCCAAATCAGGGTACTTGGGTCATCACCTCGTTTGCAGTCAGTAATGCTATTTCACTGGCACTGACCGGTTGGCTGTCTCGCCGATTCGGCCAAGTCAAGTTATTTGCCTTGTCGACATTTCTGTTCACAGTTGCCTCGTGGTTGTGTGGCCTGGCACCCAACCTCCCTCTGCTCATCGCTGCACGGGTTTTGCAGGGCGCGGTAGCCGGACCGATGATCCCGCTTTCCCAAGCCTTGCTGCTTGCCAACTACCCCAACGAAAAGAAGGGATTGGCATTGTCTCTTTGGTCTATTACTGTCATGGTTGCCCCAATCATGGGTCCCATCATGGGTGGATGGATCACCGATAATATTAGTTGGCCATGGATTTTTTACATCAACATCCCTGTCGGCATTTTTTCCTCTTTATTGACTTGGCAGCTGCTACGCAAAAGAGAATCGGAAATGGTCAGTTTACCAGTAGATAAAATAGGACTCTTCCTGCTGGTGTTGGGTATAGGAACGCTGCAAATTCTGCTCGACAAGGGTAATGAACTCGACTGGTTCGAATCCAGGCAAATAATTGTATTAGGCATTATTTCAGCCGTTTCGCTGACTTTTCTTATCGCATGGGAATTAACCGAAGACCATCCGATCATCGATCTGCACTTATTCAGCAACCGTAATTTTCTTGTGGGCGTCGCCACTTTAAGCATTGGTTATCTAGTATTTTTTGGTAATGTGGTGATCTTGCCATTATGGCTGCAGACTCAGATGGGCTACACCGCCACTTGGGCCGGTTTGGCTGCTGCACCGGTAGGGATACTTTCAATATTTGTCACCCCCCTAGTCGGCAAAAACATGAACAAGCTTGACCTCAGAGTGTGGGCAAGCATGAGTTTTGCAGTTTTCGCCGGGGTGTCCTACTGGAACAGTCAATTTAACACCGACGTGACCTTCTGGCAGTTAGTCATTCCCCGTTTAATCATGGGAATTGGAGTATCGGCGTTCTTTGTGCCGCTAATGTCGCTCACTTTATCAGACATTCCCCCTCACCTTCTGGCAAGTGCCGCCGGGCTCTCCAACTTCATCCGTATTCTGGGAGGCAGCTTTGGCACTTCACTCAGCATTACCTTATGGGATCGCCGCGCAGCTTACAACCATGAACTTTTGTCCGAACGGATAACGGAATTCTCACCTGTCAGCAACGATGCATTAACTATCATGAGAGGATTGGAACAATCAGCCGCCTCCAGCTATGCCATGCTTGAGCGCAGCATGCAGCAACAATCCGTCATGCTGGCAACTAATGATATTTTCTGGCTCTCAAGCCTCATGTTTGCAGGGCTTATGATGCTGGTGTGGTCCTCAAAACCAAGTCCGGCAACTAACAAAAATAATGAGCTGAGTAAATCAGGATCGAAGCCAATCGCAGTCAGTGAATAAATCAAGGTGACTGAATATCCTGCGTAATAGGCAATGGTGCATTAACAAGGAGCTTGCGCCAGAATTCCGGCTCATGTTTCCACCATGCGTGCCCACCCATGGGAAGTTTTCCACCATTCACAGCCACATAATAAGAAGGCTTGAGTTCAAGGGCAAATCGCGATGCAGTGATTTCGTTGGGGATGATGAAATCGCCGGATAGCGCTCCCATTACGGAGAAGAACAGATCTTCGCTTGAACCAGTGTGGGAAAATACACTGATTGCGATATCGAATTCATTAAGCAATGAAATGCACTTACTAATCCGGCGTAAGCTAAGTCCTCCGTTTCCGACTTGAACTTTGACTCGCTTCCCGTATACGCCCTCGAATAACCCTAAATTGACAAATAACTCATATCCATCAGGCCAAGGTGCACCAATATAGTCAAACGGTTGAGCGCACCAATAATTCAACTCATC
>Ga0007854_10000621_pt1 | contig 22898 bp, 25 predicted proteins | sample CryBogCBH12Aug08_FD_60382 | JGI IMG/M metagenome (GOLD analysis project Ga0007854, IMG submission 60382) | Freshwater microbial communities from Crystal Bog, Wisconsin, USA - CBH12Aug08 | ecosystem: Environmental > Aquatic > Freshwater > Lake | place: Crystal Bog, Wisconsin, USA | collected... | reverse complement strand
CTCGTCACCAATCTGGTTGATCTTGCGCTCGGCCTCGTCAATGAGACCGATGACGTCGTCGGTCGGGATGTAGGACTCTTCGGCGATCTCGTTGGCCACCGAAATCAGGCGACGCTGTTGCGCCTTTTCGTGCACCACTTCGGCGTAGTGACGGGCGTTACTCGCCGACGGCGTGTTCATTGACAGCGCCGACAAGAGACCAAGGTCGATCGGTGGCACGCCCATCTCGAGCAGCTTGGTGTGCACTGTCACAAGGTCCACGGGTTCAGCGGCGTCGTTCAACGCGAGGATGGCGTTAAAGATCTGCGCGTGCAGGGGACGATAGAAGTCCTCCACGCCGACAACGGCATACGCCTCAGAAACGGCGTTGGGGTCAAGCAGCATGGCTCCGATCAGCGACTCCTCGGCCTCGAGTGAGTGCGGGGGAATGCGGGGAGCGGGGGTGCTGGATGAGCGTGGTTCAAAGTTCGTCATAAGACCTCAACTGTCGTCGAATATGCCTGTGCATCGCAAGAGCAACAAGGTGTGGATTTCGCTGTGGACAAATCAGGTTGGCACGGGGGTGTAACAACGCAAAAGCCGGGGCCACCTGGCCCCGGCTTCTACGAAACAGTCACGTCGTGCGTTACTTGGCAACAACCTCGACGTTGAACGTGGCGGTGACGCCATCGAACAAAACGGCTGACACCGACGCCGTGCCGACTTCCTTGAGGTGCTCGTCCATCTTGATGGCGTGGCGGTCCAGGGAAATGGTGGTAGCGGTGCGGATGGCGTTGACGATGTCTGCCTCGGTCACCGAACCGAACAAGCGACCGTTGGTACCCGCGCGAGCGGCGACCACAATCGATGCGGCTTCGATGGTCTTGGCCTGCAGTTCAGCGGCGGTGCGGCTAGCGGCGTCGCGGAGATCGCGAGCCTTGCGCATCGAAGCTGCCTGCAACTCCATCGAGGCGTTGGCCTCTAGGGCGGAGCCGTTGGGTAGCAAGAAGTTACGGGCGTAGCCCTTCTTCACTTCCACGATGTCGCCACGACGGCCAACACCCTTTACGTCAGTGCGGAGTAAAACTTTCATTCGCTGACTTCCTCCTCGGTAGCGTCGATAGCTTCTTCGAATACGGCTTCGGCGACGCTGGCGTCCTCGAGCAGTGCTTCGTTCTCACCCGACTGTTCGCGGTCGCCACGTGGGCCACGTGGGCCACGGTCGTCACGGTTGCCACGACCCTTGCGCTCGGTCACGGTGCGCTGCGTGTATGGCAACAGCGACAGTTCGCGGGCGGTCTTGATAGAGTCAGTGACATCACGCTGGTGCTGCTGGCAGTTACCAGAGACCTTACGGCCACGGATTTTGCCGCGGTCCGAGATGTACTTCTTCAAGTGGGCCAGGTCCTTGTAGTCAACAGCGGCAATACCGTGCTGGCAGAAGTAGCAGGCCTTCTTCTTGACGCCGCCGCGGCGGGTCTCGATTTTCGGTGCCCGCTTGGGCAACGTGGGCATATTCTTACGGGGCATTAGAAGGGCTCCTCATCAAATTGGTGGGTGGGTTGTGCAGCTGGCGCGCCAGATGGCTGGTACGACGATGGGCCCGAAGGGTAGCTGGAGCCACCTTCGGCGCGGGGGGTACGGGTCACGGCAGCGGTGGCCCAACGCAGGGATGGGGCAACTTCGTCAGCGACGATCTCAAACGCGTTGCGCTTTTCGCCGTTGTCGGTCTCCCAAGTGCGCTGTTCCATACGTCCGGTCACGACAACTCGTGTGCCCTTCTGTACGGAGTTAGCCACGTTCTCAGCGAGTGAGCCGTAGACCTGCACGTCAAAGAATGACGTCTGCTCTTGGCGCTCGTTTGTCTGGCGGTTGTTCCAACTGCGGGTCACGGCCACTGCGAGACGCAGGGCGGCCTGACCGGAGTTGAGAAATTTCAGTTCGGGGTCACGAGTTACGTTTCCCACGACGGTGATGGTGTTGTCAGCCATTAGCTCTCCTTCGGATCGATGCGTCCGAACCTAGGCCTGGGCCGTAACACGGCTGGTCTTGGCTCGTTCGTTGCGACGAAGGATCTTGTAGCGCAACACCTCATCTGACAGGGTCAGAATGCGGTCAAGTTCATCAACGGTGATGGGCTCACCCTTGAATTCCACGAGGACGTAGTAGCCCTCTTTGCGCTTGTTGATTTCGTACGCTAAGGGACGCTTGCCCCAACGGTCGATAGTGCCAGTCTCGCCACCATTGTTTTTGATGGTGTCAAGGGCACGGTCAAGTGCTACTTGGATGGTCTGCGCGTCGACAGTGGTGTCGAACACAATCATGGTTTCATAAGGCCGCATGGCCACTTTCCTTTCCCTCTGGTCCGACATTGTCGGGCTCTGCGGAAAACAGAGCAGGGTGCTGTGGTACTTCTCCCGCACTCGCGGGACTGTTTACTTTAGTCCAGAACGGGGGTTCGGCGCTAGTGGCGCAGTTCGTCGGGGGTCGGGTACGACTCCGCCGACGAGGGAAAATCCCCAGATCGCACGTCGGCCGCGTAGGCCTGGACCGCGGCCGTAATAGCCTCACCAACCTGGGCGTACTGGCGCACAAACTTCGGTACCGGACGAGCGTTGAGCCCCAAAACGTCAGTAATAACAAGGACTTGGCCGTCAGTATCGGGACCCGCCCCGATGCCAATCGTGGGAATATCGAGGGCCTCGGTTACCCGCGTACCAACTGCCTCGGGTACGCCCTCAATAACAATGGCGCACACGCCCAGCACCTGGAGGCCGAGAGCATCCTCAAGCAAGAGGTCAACTGCGTCTTGCGTCTTCGCCTGGACCTTAAAGCCACCCATGGCCAGCATGCTTTGCGGGGTCAGTCCTAGATGCCCCACAACTGGGATTTCGGCGTCCAAAATAGCTCGCACGGCGTCAAAACGCACACGCCCACCTTCGAGCTTGATCGCGTGGGCACCGGCTCGAATCAGTGCGCCAGCGTTCGCCACGGCGGCCGAGGGTGCACCGTGATAACTCAACCAGGGCATATCAGCCACGATCATCGCCTGCGGCCGCGCCGCCGCGACAGCGGCCGTGTGGTGCACCATGTCCGTCATAGAAACGTGCAGCGTGTCGGCGTGGCCAAGTGCCACGTTCGCCAGTGAGTCGCCGACGAGCAAGATGTCGATGCCGGCGCCATCGGCGTAGCGAGCCGTCGGCTCGTCGTAGGCCGTGATCATCACCAGGGGCGCGTGGCCGAGGCGACGCTTGTGGCGACGGAGTTGGGGAGCGTTCACTGTTGCGCTTTTCGACGTCTCGATACGACGCCACCAGCGCGCCATTTCCGAACGAGGTGATGGAACTTGCAACTCGTGCACACTTCAACGGCGTAGCACTGCACTGGCTCTTCGCGGCGCTCGAGTTTGAGTAGTTCGGTCCGAGTCAAGGGGCAGGTTCCCCCAGCGGGAAGCCGGGCGCCGAACACGTAGGTGACTTCGACCAGCTCATTTTCGTCGCAGATCGGGCACTGCTCACCCGTCTTTCGGCCAATATTGGTGGCCGCACGCATGAGTTCCGGGTGGGCGTCACAGATGTCTTCGCGACGCAAAATGCCTGCCGCAATGCGGGATAACAGGGCGTGACGAACGAGACCATATTCAACAACCGCGCCGTCGGCGGTGGAATTTCGAACGTCTTTACTCATCATGAAGGACTTTACCGCTTCCCAGAGAAAATCGGATTTTGAAGTTTTATGACATTTCGATGTATCGAACCGATAGTATTGAACACATGTTGGATTTGGCGATACTTGGACTTCTGATGGACCGTGACCACCACGGCTACGAAATCCGCACCCAGGTACGTGACCGTCTTGGTGTGGCCGCCAACCTTTCCTTCGGTTCGATCTACCCCGCCCTCGCTCGTCTTGAACGTCAGGGACTCGTCGAAGCCGTCGTCACCACGGACGCCAAGCCGTCGGCCGTGTCGACCGGTTCACTCAGTGGTGAGCGCGCCTCACTGCGCGCACTGCGCGCCACCCAAGGCATCGGGCGCCGTGGCCGCAAGGTCTACCGAATTACCGAGAACGGTCGCAGCGCCTTCGTCGCCATGCTGGCCGACGCCGCCACGGTGGAAGACGGGCGCAGCTTTTCGCTGCGCATGGCTCTGGCCAAATATCTCACCCCCAACGTACGCGTCACGCTCCTCGAGCGTCGTCGCGCCGATCTTGTCGAGCGCCTGTCGCACATGCAGGCTGGCGCTCGCAACGAACAACTCGATGCTTACGCCCGCAGCGTTATGGCGCACGCGGCCAAGGCAGTCGAGTTGGACCTCGAGTGGATTGACACCATGTTGTCCACCGAGCGCACCAATCAACAAACAACCGCCAATTCGGCGAACCAATAAGGAAGGAGTGCCATGGAGAAGATTCGCGTGGCCATTGCTGGTGTAGGAAACTGCGCTAGTTCATTAGTTCAGGGTGTTACCTATTACAAGGACGCCAAGCCCGGCGAGAACGTTCCCGGCCTCATGCACGTCATGCTCGGTGACTACCACGTCTCGGACCTCGAGTTCGTGGCTGCCTTCGACGTCGACGCCTCCAAGGTGGGCGTCGACCTGTCCAAGGCCATCGAAGGCGGCATGAACAACACGATCAAGTTCGCTGACGTTGCCGAAACCGGCGTCACGGTCTTGCGTGGACCAAGCCTCGACGGTTTGAACAAGTACTACTTGGCCGCTATCGAAGAGTCGCCCGTCGAGCCTGTCGACGTAGCCCAGGCCCTGCGTGACGCGGGTGCCCAGGTGCTCGTGTCGTACCTGCCCGTCGGTTCCGAAGAGGCCCAGCGTTTCTACGCGCAGGCCGCTATTGACGCTGGCTGTGCCTTTGTGAACGCCATCCCCGTGTTCATTGCCTCCGACCCCGTCTGGGCCAAGAAATTTGCTGACGCTGGTGTGCCCATCATCGGTGACGACATCAAGAGCCAGGTTGGTGCCACCATTGTGCACCGCGTGCTCGCCCGTCTCTTCGAAGACCGTGGCCTGGCCCTCGACCACACCTACCAGCTCAACGTTGGTGGCAACATGGACTTTAAGAACATGCTCGACCGCGAGCGCCTTGAGTCCAAGAAGGTCTCCAAGACGCAGGCCGTGACGTCGCAGCTCGAGAACTATGTCATGGACGCCGAAGACGTCCACATTGGACCAAGTGACCACGTGCCATGGTTGAAGGACCGCAAGTGGGCCTACATCCGCATGGAGGGTCGCAACTTCGGTGACGTGCCCCTCAACGTGGAGCTCAAGCTCGAAGTCTGGGACTCGCCCAACTCGGCGGGTGTGATCATCGACGCCGTTCGTTGCGCTCGCATCGCGCTCGACCGCGGTATCGGTGGACCCATCCTGGGACCAAGCGCCTACTTCATGAAGTCGCCTCCTGTGCAGTTCCACGACGACGTCGCCCACAACATGGTGGAAGACTTCGCCAACGGTGGCGAGAACCCCGTCTGGCCATAAGCCAACCGAACGCAGTACGCACATCGCCCCGGCCAATCGGCCGGGGCGATGTGCTTTCTACGGCGACAATCTGACTTATTCGTCGTCAGGGTCCTCGAAGAGTCGTTGTTCGAACCACGGGGTGAGGATCTCGCCAATCTCCTCTACCGTCGCGTCCTCAGCCACGTCGCACACATCGACGAGGTAGTAGAGCGCCTTACCAATGTGCTTGCAGCGCCACGTCTTCAGTACTTCGCTGACGTCATCGAAGTACTCCCAGGCGTCGAGCAGGCGTCGCTTCTTCTCCGCGAGTGAGATGTCCTTCTTTTGGTCCAGTTCTTCGATATTCAAGATTTCCATCAAGTACTCGAGCGCTGCGCCCACGGCTCGCCCCGGGGCCAAGCCCAAGAGCGTCATCACTTGCTCGCCGTCGAGGGCGGGGCGCAGGGCCAGCTGGGCGTCGCGCTCTTGCAACTTCGCGATTCGAACTTCGAGGTCGTCCATGCGACGCGAGAGCTCGGCGGCCTTGCGCGCGTTACGCGTCGTGCAGTCACAACGCGTGAGCTCGTTCAAGTCCGCCAAGAGGGGACCCGCATCTCGGACGTACCGGCGCACCGCGGCGTCGCTCCAGCCGAGCTTGTAGGTGTGGAAGCGCAGGTGGAGTTCGACGAGTCGGCTGACGTCATCGATGACCTGCTTGGGATACTTCATCGCCGTCATCCGCTTCCGAGTCATCTTGGCGCCCACCACTTCGTGGAAGCGGAAGGTCACGCCGTCGGGCGTAATTTCTCTCGTCGGTGGCTTCCCGATGTCGTGGAAGAGCGCCGCCAGACGCAGCGTCAAGCGAGGTGAGGTCTTGTCGACGACGGCCCAGGTGTGCAGCAGCACGTCCTTGTGGTGATGGACCGGATCCTGCTCGAGCTGCAGCATGGGCAGTTCGGGGAAGAAGTGATGGGCCAGTCCCGTGCGCACGATGAAGTCAAGACCGATTGAGGGGAACTCGGTGACCATCAAGAGGTCGAGCTCCGCCTGGATCCGCTCTTCGCTGACGATGGCGATTTTCTCCGCAACCTTCACCGCGGCCGCCTCGAGTGCGGGGTCTACACCGAGTCGGAAACGCGCCGCGAAACGAGCGGCCCGCAACATACGCAACGGATCGTCATTGAAGAGGATTTCGGGGTCGATTGGCGCCCGTAATCGCTTGGCGTTGAGGTCGGCAAAACCCTGGAAGTAGTCGTGAAAATACGGTAATTGCAGGATGTTTTCGGGGTTGTCTCGACGCAGGGCGATGACGTCGAGGGCGAGGGCGTTAATGGTGAAGTCTCGGCGGCTTAAGTCAGCTTCGAGACTGTCGCCCCACTGGACGGCCGGCTTGCGCGAGTGATCGACGTACGCCTCCGAGCGAAACGTCGTGATTTCGGCCTTGAGGCCGTTCGCCGTCAGGATGCCACCAATGGTGCCGAACTCCCGGCCCTGTTCCCATAGTCCCGAGCACAAGGGCTTCATCAGGCGAACGATGTCGTCGGGACGCGCATCGGTCGTGAAGTCGATCTCGAAATCTTCCTTGTGTTCACCGAGGAGCGCGTCGCGGACGGATCCACCAACGGCGTAGAGGGAGAAACCGGCGGCGACAAAGACCTCCGTCAACGGAGCGGCCCAGTCACCGAGTGCGCGCAGTCGCGCCGAAATGTCGTCGAGAACCGTCACCGTCCATCAAGGCTAGTGGGCAACCCCTCGTGGCTTGGGGCGGTAGCCTATAGAGGCATGCACCACCGATTTTCGACCTGGTGGCGGGCGCTTGTCGTCGTACTCCTCAGCCTCGCAACGGTGACGTGGCCTTCGGCCTCGTTGGCTTCGACCACGGCGACAATGACCGTCCTCCAACAAGACCCCGTGACGACGATGTCGTCAGTGGGGACTGGTGTCGTACATCTCCACGTCGCCGCACCCGGCGCCTCGTCGGTATCAGTCACCCTGTTCGCTCCACTCAGTGTCCGCGGGCAGATTGGGGCCGTCGTCGCCAATACCAACCCCGGAACGCCCGCCATTTCCAGTGCCAGCTTGAGCGGCCCACCCTGTGGCACCAGGGCCGCCGGTACCTTGCTGGTGGTGGCGACTGGCGTGGGCGCGGCGAGTACGTGCCAGCGCCCCGTCTTGCATCTCGCCTGTGCCATCACCAGCTGTAGCGGGGTCTACCCCCTTCGATACGTTGCAACCAACGCATCAGGTTCGGTGACAACATGGTCGCTCCTCGGCGTCAACGTCGGCCGCGTCACCCAGCCACTCCGCGTCGTCACCATCGTGGATCCGCAGGTTCCTGTTGGTGCCAACGCCGCTGGTGCAGTTCGTTCTCTGCAGACGGTGGCGGCGTGGCGCAACGAACCGGTAGCGATTGCGGCCAACTACGCCAGCCTGCTCCACACGCCGACCGAGCCATCGACCACCACCTCGGCGTGGCGTACCGCCTACACCAGCGCACTTGCGAGCCCCGAGCACGTTGGCATCATTGCGCCACCCCGTTCGATCGACTTCGGTGGTATGGCGGCGAATGGATTTGACCGCCTGGTTGGTGAGGAATTCCAACTCACCAGCAACGCGCTGACCAGGGCCACCGGTCGCTACGCCGCCGGACCAGCCTGGTTGGGCGGCACACCAACCTACGACGACCTCGCCGCCCTCGGTAGTGTCGGCATTCGCGAGGCCGTTGTTCCGGACACCGCTCTGAGCCCGAACCCGTCGACCACCCTGTTGTGGGGATCACCCGAAGTGGTGTCGGGCACCGGAGTCACGGTATTGGCCCTCGATACCGCGCTCTCGCAGATTGCGAATACCACGACCATTGCCCCAGCCCTGCGGGCCATTCTCGCCATCAACACGCTGTCGGTCCTGCACTTCGATGCCCCCAACGCCACGGGGCCGCGCACCGTCGTTGTTGGGGTGAACGCCCAGGCCGCTGGCGCTGACTTTCTGCACGACTTCTTCTACGACCTCGGGCAAGATCCCTTCGCCCACGGCGCAAGTCTCTCGGCCTCGTTCTCTTCCGCCCTCGTTGGGGCCAACGGCGTTCCCACGACCTGGTCGATGGCCGCCACCTCTAACGACGTCTGGTCAGCCACCAACAGTGCCTCCCTGCACTCACTCCTCACCCGCACCACCGCACTGGCGCAGAGCGTGACCAATCCGGAGGCGGCCAACGTTCTCACCAGTGTCGTGGCCCTCGCACCTACCGTCGGCAGTGCCGCTTCGCGACAAGGCAACATTTCCCGAGCCGGTGACTACATCAATGGACAGATTGGCCTGTTCCGCATAGACGACTCGACCGTCACGCTCACCAGCCAGGGGACGGCACTGCCCATCACGCTCATTAGTCACGCGCACTACCCCATCACGGTTCGCGTACAGCTGGTGGCATCGTCGCTCGACTTCGTGTCCCCCTCTTTCACCACGGTGTTGAGCAAGGAGACGACTGCACTCCGCGTCCCCCTGAAGCACGCCTGGGGATCCAACGTCACCTTGCGCGTTTACCTCACCACGGCCAATGGTCGGGACTCACTGGCGCATACCGCGTTACTCGTCCGCGTCGCGGGAACGTCGTTCGTTGGTTATCTCATTAGTGTCGCCGCTCTCGGCGTGCTCTTTTGGTGGTGGCTACGCACGTATCGCCGCTCGAAGAAGGGCAAACACGCCTCGTGAGTAATGCCCGTCGCATCATGTCGATGGCGTCCGGTACTGCCGTTTCACGGGCAACCGGTCTTCTGCGGGTCTTGGTCTTGGCCTGGGTACTCGGCTTTACGCAACTCAGTGACGCTTTCAACTTGGCCAACACGGTTCCCAACATGCTGTTCGACATCGTGCTCGGCGGTATTTTGAGCGCGACCTTCATTCCGGTGTTTATTGAACGTCTGGCTACCGACACCGAACGTCGCGCGTGGCGTTCCATCTCGAACGTGGTCTCAGCTGCGGTGCTCCTCCTCTTCGCTGCCTCGTTGCTTTCCTGGGTCGGTGCGCCGTGGATTATTCAAGGCTTCACGTTCCTGCAGCACACCACGTCGCACCGGGCCCAACTCGCCCTCGTTGAACAAGAGTCCGTGGCCACCCAGTTTTTGCGGTGGTTTGTGCCGCAGATCTTCTTCTACGGCATCATCGGCATCGCCACCGGACTCCTCAACATTCGTAAGAAGTTCGGCGTGGCGGCCTGGGCTCCGGTGGCCAACAACGTCATCTGCATCGTGGTCCTTATCTGGTTCCATCTCGTCGACCCCACGCCGACGTTGCGCTCACTGTCGAACAGCTCGGACCTGATGTGGCTCGGACTCGGTACCACGGCCGGCGTTGCCGTCCAGTTCCTCATGTTGGTGCCGTCACTGCGCCGCAGCCAACTGGGCCGTCTGCGGTTCTCGATGAACTTGTCAGACCCCGCCGTCCGCGCCGTTGGTCGGCTCGGGAGTTGGACCCTCGGGGTCGTTGCCACCAATCAGGCCTCGCTCTACGTCGTGCTCTCGCTGGCCTTCGCCACCGGTGGCAACGGTCCCGTGAGCGCCTACACCTACGGCTGGGCTTTCATGCAGATGCCCTACGCCGTCATCGTGATTTCCGTACTCGGTGTATTGACCCCGCAACTAGCGGCACTCAGCACCGAGGGCAAGTACGTCCAGCTCGGTGAGCAGTTGAGCAAGGGGCTTCGTCAAGCCATGGTCATCATCATCCCCTGCACCTTCGGCCTGATTGTGTTGTCGCAGCCCATTGTGGGCATCTTGCTCAATCACGTCCACTCCAATGGACACATCCTCGCGGGCACCGTGTTGGCTATCCTCGCCGCCGGCCTCCCCGGCTTCACCCTCTTTCAGCTCTGCGTGCGCGGTCTCCAGGCCATGCAGCGGGCTCGCGACGTCTTCGTGCTCTACGTGCTCGAAAATGCCCTCACCGTTGGACTGTGCTGGGCCATTGGTCGACACTCGATGGCTGGTTTGAGCGCCTCGGTCTCCGTGGCCTACACGGTGTCGGGTCTCGTCGCCATCATCGCGTTGCACCAGTACGGCGTCCACGTGCACCGCGCCCTTATCGGCGTGCACGTTCGCCGCGCCGTCCTCGCGTCACTCATTATGGCAATCGTGATCGCGGTCGTCTATGCCGCGAGCACGTGGAGCGGCGGCGCGGGTTTGGTTATCCGCAGCGCTGTCGCCGCACTCGCCGGCGGCGCGGTCTACCTCGGATTCCTCCTCGTGACGCAGCGTCGCCAACGCGGCGTGTAAGGCTAGCGAGATGGCAATCAAGATTCTCTGCGACAGCGGTTGTGACATTCCCGAAGACGTACGCCAGGCCGCCAATATTGGTCTGGTGTCACTCTCCATTCGTTTCGGGGATGACGAGTACACCGACCGGGTCACGATCAGTACCCAAGAGTTCTGGCAGCGTTGCGCCACCTCGCCCACCTTGCCCGAAACAGCCGCCCCTTCCCCAGGCGCATTCCTCGCCGCCTACGAAGCTGCTGCCGCCGAGGGCGCAACCGGCATCATCGTGGTCACCATTTCGGCCGCCCTGTCCGCCACCTACGAGTCGGCTCGGGTGGCGGCGAGCAGTTTCGACACCATCCCGGTATTCATTCTGGACAGCCGAGCGGTCTCGATGGCCCAAGGCCTCCTGGCGCTCGAACTCAACGAGCGCGCCCAGGCTGGTGCCACCTTCGAGGAACTCTGTGACTACGGCCGCACCTTGCCGGACAAGGTTGGGGTCGTGGCCATGCTCGCCACGCTCGAGCATTTGATCAAGGGAGGGCGCCTCGGTGGCGCCAAGGCCCTCTTGGGCACCATGCTCAATATCAAGCCACTCCTCCAGCTCAAGGACGGACTCGTCACCGAAGCCGGCCGTCAACGCACGACGTCGAAGGCGTTGGCCGCGCTGGTGGCCATGGCCGCGGAACACCAACCCCTGCGTCGTGTGGCCATTGTGCACGCCGCCTCTCCCGAAGTTGACGCCCTGACCGAGCTCGTGGCCTCACTTGCCGTGGCGACCCCACTCATCGTGGCCGATATCGGGCCCACGGTGGGAACCCACGGAGGGCCCGGTCTTATCGGGCTGACGTGGCTCGAAGCGTAGGAGTAAGTTAGACAGCGTGAGTGAGAACAACGGCGCCGACAAAGACCCCGTTGACATCCTGCTGGGCGGCCTCGACCGCATCCTCGACAACGTGCACGACCGCATTGTGCGGCCACTGCTGATCCTCACTCGGTACATCGCCTTTGGCTTCTTACTTACCTGTTTGGTCCTGGTCATGTTGATTGCTGGCACCATCGGTGTTCTGCGTTTCAGCAATGTCTATATATTCCAAGGGTACGTTTGGGCGAGCTACCTCGCCCTTGGCGCACTCTTCGTCGTGATTGGTCTGCTTATCTGGCGTCGACGTTCGCCCGCACCCGTAAGGAAGAAATGACACACACCCGCGTTCTCATCATCGGTTCCGGCCCCGCCGGCCTCACCGCCGCTATTTATACCGCTCGCGCCCAGCTGGCCCCGATCGTCATTGAGGGTGAACCCTCCTCCACGACCGACCAACCTGGCGGCCAGCTCATGCTCACCACGGAAATCGAGAACTTCCCCGGCTTCCCGACCGGCATCACTGGACCAGAGCTCATGGCCAACATGCGGGCGCAGGCGGAGCGCTTCGGCGCCGATCTGCGCGTCTCGAAGGTGCAACAGCTCGACACCTCAGTACGTCCCTTCCGCGCCTGGCTGACCAGCGATGACGAGCCCAGCATCACCGCTGACGCCGTCATCATGGCCACCGGTGCTCGCTCGCTCATGATGAATATCCCAGGTGAGGAGCGGTTGTTGAGCCACGGACTCTCGACCTGCGCCACCTGCGACGGGTTCTTCTTTCGGGGTCAAGACATTGCCGTTATTGGTGGTGGTGACTCGGCCATGGAGGAGGCGACCTTCCTCACACGCTTCGCGAATACGGTCACCATCGTGCACCGACGCGACACGCTGCGTGCCTCCAAAATCATGCAGGACCGCGCCTTCAACAACGACAAGATTCGTTTCGCGTGGAACACGCAGCCCATTGAAGTGCTCGGCGACGACAAGGTGTCTGGTCTTCGCGTGCAAGACACCGTGACCGGTGAAGAGCGCGTCCTCGACGTAACGGGTATTTTCGTCGCCATTGGCCACGTCCCCAACACCACGCTGGTCACCGACTCGCTGGAACTCGAGGACGGTGGCTACGTGCGCACCGGCCCAGGCTCCTACACCTCAATCGACGGGATCTTCGCCGCCGGTGACGTGCAGGACCACGAATATCGTCAGGCCATCACCTCGGCCGGCTCGGGCTGCATCGCCGCCATCGACGCCGAGCGCTGGTTAGAAGCGCAGGGTCTCTAGCGTCACTCGCTAAGGTAGAGGTCGCATCTCCAACGACCGATATCCCGGAGGATTTCATGAGCGAGAACATCACGACCCTGACCGACGCCACCTTTGACGAGGTAGTCAACTCGTCGGAAAAGCCTATTTTGATTGACTTTTGGGCCGAATGGTGCGGACCGTGCAAGCAAATTGCACCCATCCTCGAAGAGCTCGCCGTGGAGCAGGCCGACAAGTTCGCCGTCGCCAAGTTGGACGTGGACACCAATGTCGCCACCGCCACGCGCTTCTCGGTCATGAGCATTCCAACCCTGTTGCTGATCAAGAACGGCGAAGTCGTTGCCCGTTTGGTCGGCGCCAAGCCCAAGGGTGCGTTGCTCCAAGAGATCACCCAGAGCCTCTAACCCACGGCTCTGAACACCTCGACGCTTCGACTTGGGGCTACTGGTTCGCGAGTTCGCGAACTTCACGAACGCCTTCGTTCCATTGGCTTCGGTTCCTCACGCCCCATCGACGACGTCTTCGATGAGGCCACGGTCTCCCTGGTCGAGGCCTTCCAGCGCTCTCGCGGTTTAACGCTTACCGGTGACGTCGATACCGCCACCTGGCAGCGGTTAGTCGAGGCGGGTTGGCGGTTAGGGAGTCGGCTGTTATACCTGACCACGCCCTATTTACGGGGTGACGACGTCGCCGACTTGCAGGTACGACTGTCCCAACTTGGCTTTAATCCGGGACGCATCGACGGACTCTTTGGCCCGCTCCTGCACGAGGCGCTGAGCGACTTCCAACGTAACTGCGAAATTCCCGTCGATGGCACATTGACGCGACGGACGCTCTTCGAACTCGAACGGGTGACTCCCTCAGCAACTGATCGCACGCTGATTAGTGAAGTCACCGAAATGACCGAATCTCCGACGGCCGGACCACTGATCCTGTGGGGAAAGACCGACCTCGCCGTCCAGGTCGTTGCCCGCAGCACCTACGTGCGCGGCCACGACACCGCAGCAACGATTGATCTCCTACCCGCCGCCGCCAATGACCTTGACGCCAGCGGTGTCCTTGTGTTCGAGGAAACAGATGGGGTAGAGGGAATCCATCTGGCTTATTGGTCAAATTACCGCTCCTACTCGCGGCGGGGCGAGCAACTCGCAAGCCAACTGGCCGCCGCCATCTCCAGATCGCCCGTGCACGTACGTATCCACGTGGAGGGCATGGGACTTCCAGTCCTTCGTGAAACACGAATGACAACCCTGGTGCTTCGCCATGGGGGCTTGACCGCTGCAGATGTCGACGTGCTGTCAGACGTCATTGCCCGTTCACTAACGGACTTTTTTCACAATTAGTCGGGTTATGAACAGTTGGGCCTGTGACAAAAAGCATATAAAATAAGGGTTTTAGCGACCTTCATCCTTAAACCCACAAGTTAATCCACAGGTTGGGGATAACTTGAACCCTAAGGTTGCGTTGAGGGTTTAGGGTTGCTTCTTCTGACTGATCGAGATGTAGATGCGTTCGAGGTCGTCGAGGTCCGCAAAATCAATGATTATGCGGCCATTTCGCCCCTTGAGGTCAACGTGTACTCGGGTATCCAAGTAGTCCTCGAGGAGTTGCTCAAGCTCGGCAACGGTAGGATCCGGCACCGGGCGTAAGCGTGTTGGCCCGAGACGCTCCGGACCACTCGTACCCGTTGGGTCCAAAGCTGGTGCGGCCGTTGGGCCCTTCACCAACTCTTCGGTGGCGCGAACGGAGAGCTCGTTGGCGACCACGCGCTTGACAATGGAGGCCTGGAGTTCGGGGTCCGTCACCGTCAGAAGGGCGCGAGCGTGACCCGCCGTGATTTCTCCGCTAGCCAGGGCGATTTGTGCCGCTTCGCCCAACTGCAGCAAGCGAAGGGTGTTGGTTATATTGGCGCGTGACTTTCCAACGCGCTGCGCGACCTTCTCGTGGGTGAGGTGAAACTCGTCAATGAGCTGCTGGTAGGCGTGGGCTTCTTCCAGCGGGTGCAGATCGACGCGGTGGAGGTTTTCCACAACTGCCTGCTCCAGCGACAACACGTCGTTGACGGCGTCCTGTACCAGGACTGGAACTTCTTCCAGGCCGGCAATACCGGCAGCCCGCCAGCGGCGCTCTCCGGCGATGAGTTCGTAGACGCCGTCTTCCCCATCGCGTGGGCGAACGATGATGGGCTGCAAGACACCGAGCTCCGCGATGGAAGACGCCAGTGACTGGAGATTCTCGTCGTTAAACGTCTTGCGGGGCTGAAACTGGTTCGGCACAATAGCCGTGATGGCCAAGAACCGAAGGGGGCTAGGGGCCGCTGCAGCAACGTCGACGACGGGATCGCCCTCAGGAATGAGTGCGCCAAGTCCCTTGCCGAGTCCAGACTTTCTAACCATTGTTAATCTCCTGTGCTAGTGCTCGGTACGCCTTGGCGCCGCGAGATGTGGGGTCAAATGCAGTAATTGGCTGACCGTGCGAAGGCGCTTCGGCCAGTCGGACGGTCCGTGGGATCTTGGTGTTGCAGAGTTCGTTGGGGAAGTGGCGGCGAACTTCAATGGCCACGTCCTGCGACAGCGTGTTTCTCGAGTCGTACATGGTCAGGACCACCTTCGAGATGTGGAGCGAAGGATTCAGGTTCCGGCGCACCAGCTCGATGATGTTCGTCAACTGGGTCAGACCCTCGAGGGCGTAGAACTCGGACTGCACCGGCACCATAATGTCGGTGGCCGCGGCGAAGGCGTTAATGGTGATGAGGCCCAGGGACGGGGGGCAGTCAATAAAGATGTAGTCAAAGTCACCATCAACGGACTCAAGTGCCCGCTTTAGGCGCATTTCCCGGGACAGAACGGTGGTGAGCTCCTGCTCCACGCCGGCAAGGTCGAGCGTCGCCGGAGCAACAAACAGATTGGTGAAGCCAGTTGGCTCAACAATGTCAACCATTGGGACATCGTTCAGCAGAACGTCGTACACCGAACGCTCAAAACGTCGGCCATCAATGCCCAGACCGGTGGTGGCGTTACCCTGGGGATCCAAGTCGACAATGAGCACGCGCTTGCCGAGCTCGGCCAACGCTGCACCCAACGACGTCGTCGTAGTGGTCTTGCCTACGCCACCCTTTTGGTTGGCCACAGCGAAAATACGGGTTTTTGGGGCGTCAGCCATATAATTTCAGTCCCAGTAACATCGACCGCAACTCGTGTTGCGCACACCCATTCAACTCGCTTTTTGAAGATTCGTCAAGTGAGAATGTTTCACGTGAAACATTTGGGTCACGTCTAGGCCCTTGGGTGTCGGAATTGTTTCACGTGAAACAATGTGGTTCCATCGGTGCCGATCAGAACACTTCAAACGTCACCATCGGAGGGGTGTCGTTGTCAAAGATGTTTCACGTGAAACATCACACCGGCGTCGACACTGGGTGGTCATACCTCGGTGGTGACTCGAGGCCGGACATTCGTCCACATTGTTTCACGTGAAACATATCCCGGGACTAGTTGGCCGCAAGACGATGTTTCACGTGAAACATTAAAACAGGGGTGACTTCCCCGGGGTACCAACCGAACGTGGGAAGCGCTCGGGGGTTGGACGCACTTTCTTCAAGATCTGATAGGCCGCTCCAAAGCGAACTCGCTCCACGACGTGAAGCCCCAGCTGCCCCAGAGCATCCGGCTTCCAGCGGGTAGCGGTGTCGTCGTCTGGCGGCTCGGAGACAATCAGGTAACCATCAACTTTCAAGAAGCGGACGGCGCATTCAGCGGTCACGGCAGGAGGGCCAAACGAACGGGCAGTCACCAGGTCGAATTGACCGGCGAGATCGCGTTCACGGGCCAGTGCCTCGGCTCGACCCAGTCTGATTTGGCCACCGGTGGGTGCTCCCTCAAGGTCGAGGCACTCCTGCAAGAAAGCCATTCGCTTCTCCATAGAGTCCACGAAAGTGGCGTTATTCTGCCAGTCTTCGAGCAACACTAGTCCTGGGAGGCCACCGCCGCTACCGAGGTCCAAAAAGGACGTTGGTGGTTCAGGGTTCAAGCTTTGCCACGCCGACGAAAAACCCCGGGCGTGTTCAATGTGTGGGGATACCGGTCCGGGCCCTAAAAAGCCCCGTGCCCTCGATTCCTCGAGGGCACGGTGCAACCATTCAGTAGTCATGGTGTTACTTATGCCGGAGCAATCACCACAAAACGACGGGGATCGTCGCCTTCGGAGCGGGTAACGACGCCGGTCGTTTCGGTCAGTGCATCGTGCACCGCCTTGCGGTCGGCTGCCGACATGGGCTCCAGAGCGCGCTCTTCGCCGGTTTCGAGCACTTCCTGGGCGACCTGGGCGGCAAAGCGTCCAAGTGCGGCCACACGACGCTCACGGTACTGGGCGACATCCACCAAGATACGAGCAGTCTGTCCAGGGTTCTTGGTCTGGACCATAATACGGGTGATTTCCTGCAGGGCCTGCAGGGTGGCACCACGTGGGCCGACGAGAACGCCGAGCTCTGCTGGAGGATTGGCGTTGACGGCGACCTCGAGGGTTTCCTCGTCAATAATTCGGACCGTCACCTCTGCCGTAATCTCCATGGCGGCGAGCAAGCCAACCAGGAAGTCCTTGGCGATAACGCCCTGCTCCTCTAATGAAATGCTTTCAGCCATGTTTTTCTCCTTTGTTGGAACCTTCTCAGCCTTGGGCTTCTTGTTCTCGGTGTCCTTTGAACGGCCACCTTCCGACTTCTCTTTCGGCTTACGGTCGCCATCGGACTTCTTTTCGCCGCGTGGGCGGTCATTCTTGGGGCGATCTTCGCGCTGTGGGCGCTCGTCTCGGCCACCGGAGCGACGTGAGCGCTTTGGACGAGGCGTCGAGGGGCGAACCCGTGCACGGACGCGGGCCTCTCCACGAACTCGACCGAACAGCCCCTGCTTGGGCTCTTCTACGACTTCGATTTCAGCATCATCACGGTGCACACCGAGGTGTGCGAGCGCGCGATCGGTTGCTTCGTCGACTGATTTTCCCGTTGTTTCTACCCAATCCATGGATTAACGGTCCTTTCTCTTGCGCTTCGCCTTTGAGCGGTTAGCGGGGGTTTCTGACTTTAAGGTTGAGGGTTTTGCGGCCTCGACCTCTTTTTCCTGGGGCTTGGCCTTGGTATCGAGCGCAGAACCTTTGTTCTTCGCACTATTGGGGTCACTGACGCCAGTAGCAAACATCACGTACTGCGTCACGATGCGGATAATCGACGAGGCGATCATGTACACAACGACAGCAGCCGGGATAATTACGTAAAAGTAGAAGAACACCAAGGGAAGTATGCGCTGCATGGTCTGCTGCTGGGCAGGAATGGCCTGACCCGACTTCTTGTTTCGGTTGTTAATCTGCGCCATTTGGAAGTACTGCAGTCCAACGGCGAACAGCACGAGGGCGAAGAATGGCAGGGCGGTGTAGATCGAGCTGTGATGGCTGAAGGGCTTGAGGCTCATGTTCATGCCAAACACGCGGATTTGACCCACAGAGTGCTGCAAGTTTGCGTACATCTTCGAGCTCTGAGGAATGTAGCGGGGGGTTCCCTGCAACTTGCCATTCACCAGGCCAGTAATGGTCAAACCCTTAATAACGCTGTACAAAATGAAGAGGAATGGTGCCTGCAGCAGGACCGGGAGGCAGCCACCAACGGGGTTAACGCCGGCATCTTTGTACAACTTCATCAATTCTTCGTTGAGCACCTGGCGGTTTTCGGGACCCTTGTACTTCGTCTGCAGCTTCTTGATCTCCGGCTGCAGTTTGTTCATGGCCAACATTGACTTGGTGCTCTTGACCGTAAAGGGGGTCAACACACCCATAATCACGATGGTCAACATGACGATCGCGAAGACGTAGTTAGGAATCAGGCCGTAGAAGAAGGCCATGATCAGGCCAAAAAGATGGAAAATCGGCTGGAACAGCTGACCGAATGGGTGCGTTATCGATTTCATGTACTACTTACCTACTTTCTGTGAGGTCGGAACGAGGTCAACGCCATGTGGGCCAAGCGGCCGGCAGCGGAGAATGCGGCGCCCGGCGAGGAGCGAGCCCCGCAGTGCTCCATGAACAGACAGTGCCTCTAGGGCGTATTCGGAACAGCTGGGGTAGAAGCGGCACGGCGAAATACGTCCTGCGCGCAACTTCTGGTAGCCAGCAATGGCAACCATCAACCCTCGAGCAACACGCGAAGGACTAGCGGCCATTGGCTCGTCCAATTGCGGTACCGATGTGGTGCGTAAGTTCGTCATAGGTGAGTTCTTTCGTGCCATTCGCGCACTTGATCAGGTACAACCCTGGTGCGGGGGCTGGCGAAAGTCCATCTACTGCGGCCCGGAGACGGCGTCGAATAAGGTTTCGATGCACCGCATTGGCGACCTTTCGGCTAATTGCGTAGGCCACGCCGACATGTGAACTGTCGGGGTGGGCAACAAACACCACCCGGAGGGGGCCGCTGTTGCCACGACCGCTGGGGGTCGAGAACTCCGCAAATTGCCGTCGGGAAACTACCCGACCGGGCATGCAGCGATCAGACCGTCAGCTCGTGACGGCCCTTGTCACGACGGGCCTTCAAAATTGCACGGCCAGCGCGGGTACGCATTCGAGCACGGAAGCCGTGCGTCTTGGCGCGCTTACGCTGATTTGGCTGGTATGTACGCTTCACAAAAACCTCTTCTTAAATCTCTCTTCGCAGTCATCGCGGTACCCCCTGGGGGTCGCAGCTGACCATGGACTGACCATCTTACCCGAGATTTGGTCTCCATTTGAAAAGTTCCTGCCCAACGGTGTATGGTTGCTCTCCCTGTAGCAAATATTCCTCACCCCCAATGGTGATTTTGCTTGTGGAAAACGTTCGAGAAGGGCTGTGGAAAACTCAAATGCCAACCGGTGAGGAAATCTGGGCATCACTCTCAAAGGCACTACAAAATAAGGCTTCTGAAGCAGTTTGGCACGCTGGCCTCAACACGCTTCGCCTTGTGGATTACTCCGACAACGTTCTGACGATCGGCGCCCCCAATCAAATTCAATTATTGCGTGTCCAACAGAAATTTCTTTCTTTCTTGACCGAGGAAGCCCGTGCGCTCTCCGGGCTTCCCACCACAATTTCGCTAATTGTTGACCAGAACGTGGCCGGTCGCCCCGTCTCGGAGGCCCCCGAGGTCCAGCCTCCCGTTGTCGAGGCACCAGCGGTCGTCGCGTCACCGAGCAGTGACCGTCCGCTACGCCTCAACAAGGACATGACCTTCGACGCTTTCGTCGAAGGCCCGTCAAACCGACTCGCACGCGCAGCTGCCATGTCGGCTGCCGAAACCCCTGGCCGGGTGTACAACCCCCTCATGATGTACGGAAATTCCGGACTCGGAAAGACCCACCTCCTCCACGCTATCGGTAACTACATTCAAGAGAACTACCCACATCGCAAGGTGCTCTACGTTTCCACGGAGACGTTCCTCAATGACTTCATTCGCGCTATTCAGACGAGGACCCAGCTGGCGCTCCACGAGCGCTATCGAGAGATTGACGTTCTGCTCATTGACGACATTCAGTTCATGGAGGAACGCGGCGAATCCTTCCACGAGGAGATCTTCCACACCTACAACACCTTGCACAGCGAAGGGAAACAGATCGTCCTCACCTCAGACCGCTCGCCCCACGACCTCGCTGGCCTCCAGGAACGCTTCCGTAGCCGTCTATTGCAGGGTTTGGTGACCCAAATCAACCAGCCGGACTTGGAAACACGCATCGCCATCTTGATGGCCAAGGCTGAGCGAGAAGGAATGGATCTGCCGCAAGAGGTCGCGGAGTGGATCGCCAACCGTGTTCGCGACAACATCCGTGAGCTCGAAGGCTCCATCACGATGTTGCGTGCCTTCGCCGCACTTCGTCAGGAACCAGTCAGTCTGGAACTCGCCAAGGCCAACTTGGTCAATCTTGGTAATGAGCGTGTTGTTCTCAAGCCTGAAACCATTATTGAAGCAGTGGCGAACTTCTACGGCCTGCCTGCGGGTGACATTCGCGGCTCGAAGCGACTTCGTCCATTAGTCCACGCTCGTCACGTCGCGATGTACCTCATTCGAGACCTGTTGAACAACTACTCGTACCCAATGATCGCCAAGATCTTCGACGGCCGTAACCACACGACCGTTATTAGTGGCGTTGAGAAGGTGGCGCAACAACTCGCTACAAACCCGGAACTGCTCGCTCAAGTAAACGACCTGAAGCGACGCCTCCAAGGGGAGTAGGAAAACTGTGGATAACTACGACGTATCCTGTGCGTAGGGCTCGGGTTTCGTAGCAGTCATCCACATGAAGTGAAACTTGCAGTGTGAAGGTTTAAAGAATTAGCAACACCGCTGTGCAAAAAAGCTTCAAGATAGAAACCATCTTCATCAGGTGTTTTAAGATGTTTTCCACAAATACACAGCCCTACAACTACTAACTACGAAATATAAAGAAAAACACACGTAATCTCAGTAGGGACAGAAAGGCTTTCCAATGAAGTTCAAATCAGAACGCGACATCCTCGTTGAGGCACTCAGTGCTGCCAGTCGTGTTGTCGCGACGCGCCTCATTGGCGCTACCTCAGGCATCTTGCTCTCGTTGACGGGAAATCAACTCACTGTCACCGGTACCGACCTCGACATCACCATCCGCACTTCAGTCGATGTGATCGGTCTTGAAGACGGATCTGTAGTGGTACCCGCTCGTCTCGTTGTCGACGCAGTTCGCTCGCTCGAAGCCGGTGCTGTCACCATTTCCAGCGACGCCGAGAATGTTGAGGTTTCGCTTGGTCGAGCCAAGTTCTCTCTGCGCACCTTCGCGGTCATGGACTACCCCAACCTGCCACCTGTTACCGGCACAGTTGCTTCCATCCCGGCCCTCGACCTCATTCAGGGCCTCAACCAAGTAGTACGGGCAGCCGCCACAGACGACGCTCGACCACTCCTGACGGGTGTACTTTTCACGAGTCACGAAGGTGTTCTGCGCCTGATCGCCACTGACTCATACCGTCTCGCCGTGCGCGACGTACCTGGTGTCGGCGGCCTCGGTGGTAATCACGACCTTCTCGTTCCCGCTCGTGCTCTCCAAGAGTTGCAGCGAGTGGCCTCGTCGCTGGCCACTGATGCCGAGATTGGTGTCACGGTCACCGATGCTGAAATCTGCTTCATTGTTGGCAAGTCAACCATCGCGTCTCGATTGATTGACGGTAACTATCCATCGGTACTGAACCTGATTCCACCGAGCTACCCCAACCACCTGCGGATCGCAAAGGACACCTTGTTGACCTCACTACGCCGCGCCAAGTTGTTGGCCAAGGACTCGACGTCCTCGGTTCGCTTGACCGTGAAGGACAAGTCGCTCGAAATACGCACTCAGAGCAATGACACCGGTGACATTGAGGACAACGTCGACGCGGACTACGAGGGCGAAGAGATCACCATCGCCTTCAACCCCAGCTTCCTCATCGACGGTATTGAAGCCACGCCCGGTGATGAAGTGGTTCTCGAAATCACCGACGCGGTTCGCCCCGCGATGGTGCACGGCATCGAGGACGAGCACTTCCGCTACCTCTTGATGCCCGTTCGCGTGCAATAAGTTCGGTTGCTCGTGGGACTCCACGAACTCACCCTTCGCCAATTTCGTATCTTTGACGAGTTCTCGTTTTGTCCCGATCCCGTTGGGGTGACGGTGTTACTTTCAGCCAACGGATCAGGGAAAACGTCGATTCTGGAGGCCGTCTACGCCCTCGCTACCGCACAATCATTTCGCACGAGCAGTGCCGCGGACATGATTCGAACTGGGGCGTCGTTGGCCGAGGCGCACGGGGTGTTGTTTAACGCTGAACGCCGGGTACAAGTTGATCTCACGCTGGCTCGCGGCGCTCGCAACACCACGAAACGAATGCTGGTCAATGGCCAGCGGCCGCGATCGCGCGCGGAGTTATCGCAGGTGCTACCTCTGACCATTTTCACCCCTGAGGGTGTCGACGTCATTCGCCAGGGACCCGAACACCGCCGCACACTCCTGACAACACTGCTTACCGACGCCGATCTATCAACGGGTGATCTCATCGAGCGGTTTGCCAAAGTA
>Ga0007854_10000620_pt1 | contig 22926 bp, 22 predicted proteins | sample CryBogCBH12Aug08_FD_60382 | JGI IMG/M metagenome (GOLD analysis project Ga0007854, IMG submission 60382) | Freshwater microbial communities from Crystal Bog, Wisconsin, USA - CBH12Aug08 | ecosystem: Environmental > Aquatic > Freshwater > Lake | place: Crystal Bog, Wisconsin, USA | collected... | reverse complement strand
TTTGAACCCCTGGCAGAAGAAAAGCCCCGCTTTTCGGACCAGGGGGTGATTTGGAAGCTGAGCCACCGTCTGTAACACGACTTTGGATCTCTTTTCTTCTTTCATCACGACCTCTTGTTTTCTCTTATTGACATCATCAGAATACCAAAGGTCTTTTATTGAGTGCAAATTCTAAAAATGCCCAAACAATTTAATTAAAATTGTATAAATACAACTCCACCAACGTTATCCCCGCCCCCCTTAGAATTGCTTTTGGCCGGGGAAATTATTAGGTAGTTAAGCCAGCTTGATCGCTGTGACTTTAGCTGTAAATCTATCTTTAATAGAATTTTAATAAATTTTATTGCATGATAAATGGTGAAAGACGTTTCTTTGGTATCTAATTTTTTCACCACAGTTGAGGTTAGGGGATGTATCGTTGTTTTGGGAGTCGGGGAGTGCTGAATCGCTCAAGCCGGTCGTTTATTTTGGATTATTTCATAAGCCTTACTTTGATGATTATCCTTGGAGTGGGAGAGGTCTTTGCTGCTGTTCCGGACTTTAGTTTGGTTTCAAGCATTACAGGCTTCGTTTTTCCGGAGGGTCTGACTCTTGATGCAAATGGGAACCTTTATGTAGTGGATGCCACTGCAACAAGCTCACATGGTGTTGTTCGTGTTTTTGATGCAAGCACGTTGTTAAATAGTCCTACTGTTCCAGACAGTGGTACTTTGGGTGGTAACCTTAACGTTCCGTTGGGCCTTAATTTTGACACAAATAGGAACCTCTATGTTGCATCTGCCGGAATTTTTACACACAGTGTTTATGTACCAAATAGTGGCTCGATTACTGCTTTTAACACAACGGTAGCGCCTGTGACATCCAATGTTCTCACATCAAGACTCGATTATGGGGCAGATGTTGTCTACAATACAAACGATCAAAACCTATATGTTGTAAACAGAGACAGCAGTACAGTTAGGGCTTTTACGGTAGCTGGAGTCCCTGTAACACTTCCCATAAATTCTTTTTCAGGGCTTAATAAGCCCACAAGTATTACTATAGATGGCAATGGAAATTTTTATGTGGTGAATGCTGGTATTAATAGTGCTCCTTATGCGGGATTGGGTTTTATTTCAGTCTTTGATAGATTAGGGGCTGCCACGGGCACTCCTATTTCCGGTTTGAACAATCCTATAGGTTCTGCGATTGATGCTACTCAAGGAAACTTGTACGTTGCCCTAGGGGATGACAATACTATTAATGTTTACAATAAAAACAATGGAGCTTTGATAAAAAGTTTTAATGGGGGTGCAGGAAACCAATTTAATACTCCCAACTATGTTACCCTTAGTTCGGACGGAAAGTATATGTATGTTACGGACGCTGCAAACCGTTGTGTCAAGATCTACTCTATTTCTTATCTTCAACCGGCTCCAGCGCCTTTTATACCTCCAGCTCCTCCAGGGTTTATGCCCCCTCCAGAAACGCCTCCTGGAAAAGTTATCAAAAATCTTACGCCGCCGCAGATGACAAATCTTGTTGATTCAACAGTTGGGGCAGCTAGCAACCGTGCTGGCATTGCCAGCGGTGTCAGCAATACAATAGCCTTGTTAATTCCAAGTGCAGTCACAGTTGCCCTTAACAATATTGTCAACGCGGGGGAAATGGCTCCGGGGGCGTTTCGGTCCTTTACCCCTTCCCAGCGTCACGCCCTTAAAAGACTTAAACAACAATTGCCAATGTTGCAGTTTCAGTCCCTGCAATCTATGGTTGAACCTATAACTGGTCCTGTTAGCAACCCAATATCTGCAACACCCTTTGACCAGACTAAATCAACCATAGCCCCCCTTTTCTTGTCCAATGATAACAATCATGTATGGGTTCAGCCTTATGCTGGATTACAGCGCTTGGAATCCTACGATCAGGTCATAGGATATTCTCTTAAAACCACAGGAGCTGTAATGGGGATTGGGGGTAAACTTACATCGAACGTCATAATGGGTGTTGTAATGGGCGGGTCCCTTAATTCTTACAATCAAGATCGAACTACTGGTGGCGGGGGCGTTAAAAACTATTACGGAGGGCTCTACTGGAGTTATGCAAAGCCGGAAGGTGGATTCCATACAGATGTTTCAGCAATTGTCGGCAAAAGTCACTACACGGCCGATCGAAATATCTCAGCTTTAGGATTGGTTGCCAAAAGCGCTCATGATGGCTGGGATGCTTCGGGACGGGTTCAAACGGGATACAAGCTGATGTTTGGGGATTTGTCTGTGGACCCCTACACGTCTGTCGGAGCCAGATATTCTTACCAAAACTCTTATCAAGAAACAAATGCCTATCCTTTCAATTTGAAAATGCCTTCTTCAATGACCAAGACAGGTATTGTAGAAATTGGTATGAAATTCCAGCATTCAATGGCGATTGTTGAATCGATGATTAGCCCTTTTTTAAGTTTATCTGCACTTCGATTGCATCCACTTAGCAAGGAAAGCCAAACTAGGGTTAGTTTTGCGGATGGTGGTAATGGCTTTGCTGTGCCTATGTCAACTCAGGTCAAGACTTATGCAACCGCAACGATTGGATGTGCTTCTATTCTTGCTAGCAATGTTTCACTCTCGACCCTTGTTACCGGTAAAATCAGAAAGCATGAAAAATCGGTTGAAGCTTTGGTTAAGGTTTCTTATACCTTTTAGCCCCATTGAAACCAAAGGATGTGCCTGATAGACTCACCTTGAAATTAAGGAGTTTGTTGATGCATCTTTCCGCCCCCCTTAGAATTGCTTTTGGCTGCGACCATGCTGGGTATTCCCTAAAAACTACGCTTTTGGAATTTGCAGAATCCTTAAGCTATCAGGTCATAGACTGCGGGGCTTTTGATCAACATTCGGTCGACTATCCAGACTATGCCATGGCGGTCTCTGACAAGGTTTTGAAAAAAGAGGCTGATTTTGGTGTTCTGATTTGCGGAACTGGAATTGGTATGAGCATAGCTGCCAACCGCCTTAAGGGCATTCGGGCGGCCCTTTGCGTAACGGAATACGAGGCGCTTATGGCCCGCCATCACAACAATGCTAACATCCTTTGTTTGGGTGAACGCGTTGTCGGAGAAGGCCTTGCGAAGCAATGCCTTTTGGCCTTCTTAAAAGCCGATTTTCAAGGGGGACGCCATCAAGAGAGGCTTGATAAACTTGAGGTCTAATCGCACCCTGGACTTGATCAGAAAAGGCGACGTTGCCCTTGGGACCTGGATAGAGCTTCATAACCTGTACGCAACCCGTTTACTTGCGGCACAAGGGTGCTTTCAGTGGATGCTGATTGATGCTGAACATTCCCCTGTTGAATCAGGGACCATTGCAACCTTATGCGCAATGATGTCGGACATCAGTCAGGGGTTAATCACGCCCCTTGTTCGTGTTGCCACAGGAACAATTGATCATATCAAACAGGCTTTGGATTGCGGTGCGCAGGGCATCATAGCGCCCATGATTAACACAAAGGAAGAAGCTGCTAACGTTGTGAAATTTGCTAAATATCCCCCAGAGGGTCAAAGGGGAATTGGGGGACTGTTTCCCCACATTGGATATGGGGTCAAAAGGCGCCCTGAGTATTTGGAACGGGCCAATCAAGAAACCCTTGTTGGTATTCAAATTGAAACGAGGGAGGGCGCTGATAACATAAGCGAAATCTTGGATGTAAAAGGCATTGATTTTATTTTCATAGGGCCCAATGACCTTCATCAATCGCTTGGCCTAAACCCCCAGTTCTGGAGTGAGGAGCCCTTGTTTCAGGCCTATGTTCAAAAAATCATTACGGCCTGCCAGGATAGGGGAATTCCCTATGGAACCCTTTGTCCCAGTGCGGCCCAGGCCAAGGACCGAAAAGGAGATGGATTTACGTTTCTTGGGCTTGGGTCAGATACGTCTTTTTTACTGTCTTCTGCAGGGAAACAATACAGCGACTTTTATAATTTACCAGAGCCCCCTGAGGGTTGGAGGAGTGTTGTGAATTTGCACAGATTGCAAGAGTCGACGTTGGGGAAGTGTCTTTAGTCAAACCTTAAGTATTCGAGATTTGTTTTGACAATTCTATTATAAACTGATAGAATAACTATTTAAAATATATTGATATTGGGTGCAAAGTGACCGTAGTTCTTCTTGCTCTTCTTTTGATGAATCCCTGCTGGTCGGCAGGTGACTTTGATGAATATGCTCCTGATTTTCAAAGGGTCCTTGAGCTTTCAGCTAAAGACAGGCCTTCTGCGCCAAAGGCCTTTACGGTAAGGGCTTCAGAGAACATGACAATTAAAGAAATCTTAAGTAAAGCTGAAAAGTCAAAGGATGCGACTGCTTATTGGGAGGGGCTAGACCGGGTTTCGCCTGCAGCCAAGCTTCTTGGTTATATGAGCTGGTCTTACAGTAAAGACAAACCTGGACTTAAACGGCTTCTTGACGACCTTGACAAGGGGGCATGGAAAGATATTTATGGGAAGCTTAATCTGAACAAACCAACAGCTAATGATGTCTTTTTGTTGTTGGATGAAGTGAAAATAAAGGTTTATGGGGCCCCTATAGAGCAATCTACCAAGATTGAGTACGTGTCCTACATCAATAAGGGCGCTTTGGGTTTAATTGCAGGAAAATGGGGATTCAAAAAGTGCGAAGATAAGGAGCTTCTCGCTAAGCTGAAGGAAGCGGCCGAAAGAATCGGAGGAACATCGGCAGATGTAGACAAAATTAAGAAATTAGAAGGGGCTGCCCAATTTACTAAAAAGGTGTTTGACGCTTTTAAGGAAAAGCTTCCCTATACGGTTAAGGATCCAGCCCTTAGAAGACATCGATTGACGGCTTTTTTTTATATGGTGAATGGCTATTACAGGTTTGCCATCAATATGGAAGAGGCTCTGGAGGAGTTTGAAGGGGAATTAGAAGGCCTTATGGCCTCAAATCCCGAATTACTCGATTTAAAGGGGCGCAAAATCGGCGACTTCATAAAAAACCCTGAAAAAGCCCTGAGGAAAAAATGAAAAAGTTTTGTGACGCTTCACTTCAAATAATTGTCAAAAACCTTACCTTGTTGGTCTGGTTTTTTTGTGCTAGCTTTCACATAACATGCATGAAAATATTAGTAATTTAACGGAAATTGCCCTCGTGGTCGTGGCTGCCCTTTCGGGTGGCATCATATTTTCGCGCCTAAGGCAGCCTGCAATTCTTGGATACATCCTAAGCGGAATTATTTTGGGCCCGTCAGGCTTTGCGTTGATTCGTTCCCGTGATCAGGTTGGTTTTTTGGCAGAACTGGGCGTTCTTCTGCTTTTGTTTGTGGTGGGCATGGAACTTAGTCTTAGAACCTTTAAAAAGGTCTGGGGAATTGCCACCCTTTGCACCATTCTTCAAATCCTTCTTAGCATAACCATTACCGTAACCTTATCGAACATGTTTTCGTGGTCGATGGGGTTGTCGCTTTTGCTTGGGTTTATAGCGTCTGTTTCCTCGACAGCCGTTGTTGTTAAAATGCTTGAAAGTTTGGGCGAACTGAAACAGGAAACGGGGCAGTTAACCATTGGAATTCTGATTGCCCAAGACCTTGCGATTATTCCGATGATTCTTATTTTGCGCAATTATGGTGGCGATTCTTGGTTCACGCCGACCCTATTCATTAAAATAATCGGTTCAATTGGGTTGATTGTGGCTTTGATTGCCTACCTTAGCCGCCGTCAGCGCGTGCGCCTTCCCTTAACGCAGATGATTGCGGGTGAAAAGGACCTGACGCCTCTTGCCAGTATGACCTTTTGTTTCGCTGCCGCAGCCATATCAGGCTTGATTGGTTTGTCGGCCCCCTATGGTGCCTTTTTGGCCGGTCTGGTTCTTGGGAACACCCATGAACGCGTCATTATGCTTGAAACCATTCGGCCCATTCAAAGCATTTTGATGATGGCCTTTTTCCTGTCGATTGGCCTTCTTTTAGACATAGAATTTATCTGGCAGCACCTGGGAACCGTTTTCCTGTTGTTGTTTGTGATTACCATTGGAAAGACGGCCCTGAATATTGGAATTTTGCGCGTTCTTCATCTGCCTTGGTCGCAGGCCTTTTTAGTTGGTGTCGTTTTGGCGCAGATTGGGGAATTTTCATTTCTGATGGCAACTATCTCGAATGAAACCCATATTATCAACGAATTTGGTGAACGCCTTATTATTGGCCTGACGGTTTTGTCCCTAGCATTTAGTCCTTTGTGGCTTGCGTGCGCCAAAAGACTAAAGGACCTGGCGGACGTGAATACAATTCCTCTACAAAGCGTTTTAGGGCTTTTATACGGCGAGAAAATTTCTGGTTATAGAAAAATCTGGCACAGCCTTCGGTGGTTTTTCTTTAGAAGATATCTAAATCCACACAAACTGCTCGTAAGACCGAAAGATCACCACAAGATACATCATGATGACAAGCCCTCGGCCGACCTTTGACCATGAAACCCGCTTAGGTCTTGAAACAGGGGGCCTTGTTGCGGGCGTTGATGAAGCGGGGTGCGGTCCCTGGGCGGGGCCTGTGGTGGCTGCGGCCGTTATCATTGATCAGGCCCTATTTCCAGAAATGCTTATGTCGGTTGTTACGGATTCTAAAAAACTGTCCCGTTCAAAACGTGAAGATACCTATCAAACCCTTTTGGAACATCCTTCTGTTCGTTATGGAGTGGGCGAGGCGTCTGTTCTAGAAATTGACCAAATCAATATCGGTCACGCAACGCGCCTTGCCATGGTTAGGGCCGTTCAAAATTTACCTGCGCAGCCGTCTGGGGTTTTGGTCGACGGCATTAGGCCACCCGCCTTAAAGCAGCGTGTGCAAACTCTGATCAAGGGGGATCAACTCAGTTTTTCAATCGCCGCAGCCTCTATTATTGCAAAGGTTACCCGTGACCGCATTATGATGAAGCTTGATTTAGAGCATCCCCATTATGGCTGGAAAAACAATGCGGGCTATGGAACGAAAGCGCATCACGAGGCTATGCACCATTTTGGCCTGACGAAACATCACCGCCTGAGCTATGCACCGGTTAAAGCCCTTTTAGGAAAAGCAGTATAATTTTATGTATTTGTATGGATACCACCCTTGCCAGATGGCCCTTTTAAACCCTTTAAGAAAGGTTGACCAGGTTTTTGTTACACAAAAAGCCACTCTTGAGAAATTGCCATCCTTAGGAAAAATAAGGGTCCAAGTGATTGACCGCAAAAATCTGGAAAGCAAATTACCACCTGGGGCCGTTCATCAGGGAATTGCCTTGTTGGTTCAGCCACTCGAAAATCAGCCCCTTGATTTTTTGGGTGACTGCAAGGATTCTAATCAACATGTTGTTGTTTTGGACCATGTCAGCGATCCCCACAATATTGGTGCTATCCTTAGATCAGCTGCAGTTTTTGGCGCCAAGGCTTTGATCATGACGGAACGCCACGCGCCCAAGGAATCGGGGGTTTTGGCAAAGTCGGCCTCTGGCGCTCTAGAGGTTGTGCCGTTATGTGTTGTTAAGAATCTTGCCCATGCTTTGAAAGAACTTAAAGACCTTGGCTTTTGGTGTGTTGGCTTTGCTGAAAGTGGGACGCAGACTTTGGCTGAGGTAAATCTGAAAGGAAAGATGGCCCTTATTTTGGGCGCTGAGGGGGATGGCATGCGCCGTCTGACCCAAGAATCTTGCGACTTTACAGTCCGGCTGCCAAGTACTGGATCGTTTTCAACATTGAATGTTTCAAACGCTGCCGCCGTTGCCCTGTACGAGGTTCATAAACAGCACGTTTGATCTTCTGCCCCAAATGGCCCTTTGGTTTGGCCGGAGTGACCAGTTCTAGGTCGTCATAGCCAGGGCCGCCTGCGGTTACTTCTTCTGGACCGGCTTGATCGTAGGGTCCAGAAAGTGGCTTTTTTCCTAGGTTCCCGACTTCGCGGGAATGACAGCGGGGGGTGCAGGAATGACATGAGGGGGTACGGAAATGACAAGACAAGCTGCTTTTTTCCTGGGTCTTCACAGATAAAGTGGAAAATTTTCCTAAAATTCTTATTTATACCAAATGGGCAACCGTGCTTATCTTCGGCTATGCATTAAAAGGGGAACAGTAATACCGCTTGCGCAGGTCACAATCTTGCATTAATACTGTTTTAATTAGACTAAAATTTTAAATATCATGTTGAATTTTGGAATCATCTCTACGGCTAGAATAAACCAAGAAGCCTTGCTTTTCCCCGCTTCCAAGCGTGACGATGTCGTCATCAAGGCAGTGGCCTCAAGGGACTGGGCTAGGGCTAAAGACTACGCAGACTCCAAAGGTATCCCTGTCGCCTACGGCAGCTACGAAGAACTTTTGGAGGATCCAACAATTGACGCTGTCTACATTTCCACCCCCAATGCCTTTCACGTTCCTTGGACCACGAATGCCCTTTTAAAGGGAAAGCATGTCCTTTGCGAAAAACCCTTTTCACCCACCTACCATCAAGCCTTGGAACTGGTACAATTGGCTGAAAGCCGGGGACTTCTGTTGATGGAAGCGATGCATTATTCAAACCATCCCGCAGTGCATCAGCTAATTCGGGAATTACGGGATGGAAGGCTTGGCCAGATAGAAAGCATCCACACGAAGCTTTCTATTCCAACTCCGCCCGAAGGGGACATTCGGTATCAGACTGACCTTATGGGCGGTGCTTTTATGCACATAGGGTGCTACTGCACGCATTTTATTCAAGCCATAATCGATAGGCCCCTTGCGATGCACAGCATCAATATTGAACAGCAAGCACCGAACAGGGCAGATGTTCTGGCTCTGGGAGACCTAAGGGCCGAGCCTGAAATAGGAAACCTTAGCTTTAATGTCAGTTTAAAGGACCGCAACCTTAGTTCCTTTGCAAAAATCCAAGGGTCCAAGGGTAGTCTTTTGATAAATTCAATCTTTAACCCCGTAGATACTCAAAGAAAGCCCTATATGGATCAGATCACTTTACGGTCCGATGTTTTGAATGGGTTTCGGTTACCTGAAAATACCTTTCATCAATCGACATACGATTTTCAGTTAGAGGCCTTTTTGAACGCCATAAAAAGGGGAGACTTCAGGCCCCTTGTTGATAGCCGTAATTCCAGATTAATCGAACAAGGAAAGGCCTTACTAAATCCATCTTTCTCTCGCTTTACAGACCCCGGATTGCGCCTTGCTTCGTGAGGACTCTTTATTTATATATAATTTTAATAAAATTGTTTGGGCATTTTTTTAATTTGCCATTTTAGAAAAAATTTGGTTAATTAAATATAGAATCGTTCTTCTGTACTTAAAGAAAGTCGAACGCTTCTACTCCCCCCAAAAAAATCTATCAGAACTATCGGAGCCCACAACCATGAAAAAATGGACCGGATCCCTTATGCCCAAATTATTTCAATCAGGGCAAACGGCTTCAAAAAATCTGTCAAAAAAGGCCAGCAGCGTATCGCCCCTCATTGCCTATAACACTGTTGGCAGGCCCGTTTGGACGCCAAAACAGTACGATGTCCTTACTGAGCAAGGATACAAAAAAAACGCAATTGCGTATCGGTGTGTGAATCTAATCGCCCGCGGCCTTGCCAGTGTCCCCTGGCTTCTTTACGAATACAAGGGACCTGAAAAGCATGAACTGGAAAAACATCCCCTTTTAGATTTATTGAACTGTCCCAGCCCACGTCAGGCAGGATCTGCCTTTATTGAATCTGTTGTGGGATACCTTTTATTGTCGGGCAACAGTTATATTGAAGGTGTCTTTGGGGAAAACGGCGTTCCCCAAGAACTCCACTCCCTAAGGCCCGATCGAATTCAAATTGTCCCCGGCAAAAGCGGCCTTCCCGAAGCCTTTGAATACACAGTCGGCGGCCATAAAAAGCGCCTGCCTGTTGACTGCGTTTCCGGTCAATCATCCCTTCTTCACTTAAAAAGCTTTAACCCCCTAAATGATTGGTACGGCATGAGCCCGCTTGAGGCTGCCGCTTGTGCCATCGACCAGCACAACGAAGTCGCCAACCATAACCTGGCCCTGATGCAAAATGGCGGCAGACCAACGGGGGCGCTTTTGATCAAACCAGGTCCCAGTGGTCAAACCCTGACCCATGAGCAAAGAAAAACCCTAAGACAGGATTTGAAAGACCTTCATGAGGGAACAAAAAATGCCGGCCGTATTATGGTCTTTGAAGGTGAATGCGACTGGCGCGAAATGGGTTTGTCCCCTAAGGACCTGGATTTTATGGCCGGGAAAAACACATCAGCCCGCGAAATTGCCCAGGCCTTTGGCGTACCACCCATGTTGGTTGGTGTCCCAGGTGATTCCACCTTTGCTAACTATAAAGAGGCCCGCTTTCATTTGTGGGAGGATACAATTCTTCCCCTTCTGGAATTCCTGGTGGCGGAATTCAACCTGTGGCTTGTGCCCTATTTTGGTGACACTTTATGTCTTGGATATGACACAGATTCGATTCCTGCCTTGGCACCCCGCCGTGAAGCAGCGTGGAATAAAATCACCCAGGCTGATTTCCTGACCATCAATGAAAAACGCCACGCCGTTGGTTACAGCCCAATCGATGGCGGCGATGTGCTCTAAATACTCCCCCCTCTAAAACCAAAAAGGAGACTCCCATGAATCACCTAAACCACACCTTGCGCTTAAAAAGCCTTGAAAATGATGGAACGTTTTCAGGGTATGCCAGCGTCTTTAATTATGTGGACTTGCAGCAGGAATCCATCGAAAGGGGCGCCTTTACTCAAAGCCTTAAAAACTGGCAGGACCTTGATCAATTTCCAAAAATGCTTTGGCAACATGACCCAAAAGCACCCATTGGCAGGTGGCTTGAAATTCGGGAAGATTCCTATGGTCTTTTCGTCAAAGGCCAACTTTTGCTAGACGTCCAACAAGGGCGCGAGGCTTATACCTTTTTAAAGGAAGGCATTATCGATGGTCTATCGATCGGCTTTCAAATCCTAAAATCCCGACGCGGGAATACAGGTCGCACCATCCAGGAAATTGACCTACACGAAATTTCTTTGGTGACCTTTGCGGCCAACCCCAAGGCAAAAATTACGTCCCTTAAAGATTGGATGATATCCAACGATGTCATCGGAAAATTGGTGCAACGGCTGAATGACCTGCAAGGAATCATCAATTTGCATGACCTCCTTGGGGCTATGGCTTAAAACGGTGCTCCAACTCAATTTCTCTTAAAGCCCAGGTTTTAAGAGATTTCCCGAAGGGAGGATTTAAGCCTCCCTTTTTTTATTCAAAGAAAGGAAAAACCTATGGATACATTTCAAACGTTAGAAAAAGTTGATCAGGCTATTTTGAATTTGGAGGAAAGCTTTAAAACCTTTCAAGAAAAGCAAGACAAGCGCTTTCAAAAACTAATAGCAGCTGGCCAGCGCCCCTTGGTTGGTGGTGATTCAAATCCAAATTGTCCCCAGAAAATGGCGTTTTTGGATTACATCACCCAAGGACAGGTGGGCGGCTTTCAAGAAAAAGCCCTGACCAGCCGGGACGGTGCCACGGGCGGATATTTAATTCCAAGCATTGTCACAGAACGCATTCAGGAAAAACTGACCCAAATATCGCCGCTCCGTGCCCTAGCGCGGGTGACCAATATTTCAACAGACTCCCTTGAATTGCTGCTGGATAAAGGCAGCGCTGATGTGGGCTGGGTCAGTGAAACTGAAGAACGCCCTGAAACGGACACACCAGAACTGGCCAAGGTTAAAATTCCTGTTCACCAAATTTATTCCAAACCCCGTGCCAGCCAGAAAATTCTGGATGATGCCAGCATTGATATTGAAAATTGGTTGGTTGGAAAGGTTTCTGAAAAAATGGCCTCTGCTGAAAACGAAGCATTCATCCATGGTGACGGTGACAACAAGCCAATGGGCTTTTTAAGATATCCATCCGTTCCTGTTGGTGAAGGGGCTTGGGGTAAATTGGAAAGTCTAAAAACAGGCGCGGACGGGCAGTTTAAGAATACGGACGTTTTGCTGGAAACCCTGAATGCTATGCAAACAAAATACCTGCATGGGGCTGTGTGGTTCATGTCCCGAAGCGCCGTTTCTGCCCTTCGCAAACTAAAGGACGAAATGGGCGGACATTCCCTATGGCAACCAAGCCTTGCAGCCGGGTCACCCGACAGTCTTTTGGGCTATCCCATAGTCATAAGCGACCATATGCCGCCCCTTGTCCAGGGTCAAAAAAGCCTTTCAATGGTTTTTGCCAACTTTTATGAAGCTTATCAAATTGTCGACCGCACGTCCCTTCATGTGCTGCGCGACCCATACAGCGCTAAACCGTACGTTGAATTTTACGTAACAAAGCGGGTTGGCGGTGATGTGATTAACTTTGACGCCCTTAAGGTCATCAACTTTGCAGGAGAATAAACATATGCTCAATCTTCTAAAGTCCCCAGAAATGGATATTGTCAGCTTATCGGAGGTTAAGGCGCATTTGCGCCTTGATCATTCTGAGGAAGATGACTACCTAAAAGCCTTAATGGCAGCCGCAACCAACTTTGTCGAACAATATTTAGGGCGGTCCCTTTTGTCCCGGACATGGCAACTGCGATGGGATAAGCCCAAAGATGGGCCCGAGATCAGCCAAATTCCTTTGCCCTTTCCACCCTTTTTGGAAATCATTTCCGTAAATAACCTGTGGCCAACAAAGCAGCCCATTAAACGATACATCGTTGATGAATGCCGGTCTTTGCCAATTTTGACCTGTTATGTGCGATCAAACGCGGCCGAGGTTATTTACAGGGCCGGTTACGGAAATTATCCAAAGGATATCCCCGCCAGCATTCAGCACGCTGTTTTGCTTGCGATTGCAGATTTTTATGAAAACCGGGTAACAACCACAATTCAAAGTCAGACCATTTTTCATTCCCTATTGGCCCCTTACCGAATTGTTGGTATGGCATGACTGTTGCAAAAAGGACACTTTTGATAAATGACTTGCGTGAGCGAGTCACTTTATTTAACCGGAAAATTGTCCAAAATGATGACGGAAATATGGAGGAAATTTATGATCCCATCACAACCGTATGGGCAAAGATCGAGGCAATATCAGGCCCCGCGAAGATTACTCCAGATGTTTGGCATGAAATGGAATCTTATAAAATCAATGGGATATTTAAAATTGTCATGCGCAAAATAAATGACAGAATTGCTAGACATGCATATCTTTACGCGCTAGGCTGGAATCATAAAGTTTTAGATATATTGATTCCATTCCAGGAGCAAGAGAACAAAAGGTGGCTAGAAGGAATCGCGGTAGAGTATAGGAAAGGGGGCGAAAATGGCTGACTTCGGCGTTTTAAGTGCAATGAGAAAACTATTGATCGATGATGAAAACATGCAAGAAAAAGGAGTTTCCGATCACATCCACCTGGCCGTGCCGCCAGCGGCAGAGCTACCAATGATTGTTTTGGAACTGGAAGAAATTTGGACATCCATGCGTTTGGGTACAGAATCAGCAAACACACGCCTGAAATTAAAGGCATCGATTGTAAGCCAAACACCTGTAGGCAAAGATTCCTTAAGCATGGCTGATAAAATACGCCAGCTTATGGACGGCAAAACCTTGTCACTGTCGGATGGAAAGCAGGGAATTATCAAATTAGCCAATAGTGTTATTGACCTGCCCTCTGCCAAGCGGCCAAGGACCGTTCAGCAATATTACGAAGTTTTAATAAGAGGCTAAGATGGATGATGAAAAGAAAAAACTAAACACCTCCCTTCTCTCTTCGCGACAATCTGGCCAAGCGCCAAACCAATCCCCCTTTGATATTGAAGATACCATTGTTATTGAGGACGCCCTTTTAAAGCGTGCCCTAGAATCAACACGCCTTCAAATTCATGATAAGCCCCGATGGGCCGAGGGGTAATCACAGGAAAGAACATCATGGAAACTGAATTAATTTTAAGTGTCGGCGGCTTTCCCCCCTTATCCGCCAGGGGCTGCAAACAGGAACTTATCCCTGTTTCAAAGGGCGCCCTAAGACGAACCATCAACGGCGAATTGGTTTTAGTTGGAAGCCAGGACCTGAAATACAAATCCATCATTCAGTGTGACGACAAAACATCCCTTGCAACCAATGGACTTTATCCGGGGGCCGAAGTGATGGTCGGATGCATTCAACGTCTTTGGCAAAAGGTGAAAGAAGGGGGTAATAATGAACCCATCACCCTGGAACGTTACCCCGTCAAGGGGTCTATTTGCGTGGTGGATGACAATCAGAAAGAGGTTCCGGTGAAGGATTTGAAGGGCAAAACCCTTTTGCTAGAAGACCGCCATAAAACCTATTACATCAGCTATCGACCCTGGCTGAACATGCGGGCAATCACGTATTCCCTGAACACCGACGAATGGGGCATCAAAGGCGGCTGGTCCCTAGAAGTTGAGGAGATTTAGTTGGGAGGGCGGGGCTCCTAAAAAAAAATTTTATCGGGAGCCCTGCCCTAAATATTTCCTCGTGTAGCTTCTTAGCTGCTTTTTCCCAAGTGCTTCGATCAATGGGCTCAAGAAGGGTCATTGCAAGCTCTCTCATTTTTTGATGTAGATGGGTTTTGATCATCTGGCGCAAGTATTCAGCCAAGATCCTATGCCGTTCTTCTAATTTTTGATGATCCGGCTGTGCATCAAGGACTTTATCAATTGCTTCCAACCCAAGATTTCAGCTCTTATGCGGGGTAAACTATCAGGCTTTTCCATTGAGGAAGTTGTTTCTTACCTTAAAAAACTATCTGACCATCAGGCATCCAGGCAGAGCTGATTAAAAATTAGTCAGTAATTTCTGGATGTATTTGTAAGTAATAATCTCTCAACAAGATGGAACCAGCACGCAAAATTTGTGCATAATCTTCTCCTTTTTCAAAGGCATATGTTTTAATGGGTAAAAATGATTCATAGTCTTTCCTGCTTAGGTCATCCATAAAACTTCGTGCCTTTTCTTGAGCATCATATCTTGTTTTAGGAGCCATCTTTTCCAATAATTCTTTAGCTAATTCTGATTTCACTATTTCGAAAATAGCTTTAAAACCACTTTCTTTTATAAGTTTTTCCCCTTTCGTTGTTAATGATAAGGGGCTTTTTGCTTGGAATAACTGTGAATCTATAAACTTTGTTGCCCAATTTTTAAATTCCAATAAGGAAGATATATTGTTTTTTATATTATTTAATTCGTCATGGACTTTAAGGTTCATCAAGTTATCAACTTTTTCCTTATACTTTCCAGCAAGAAGTGACACAGAAATTATTGCCAATAAAGTACTTGCAACGATACTGACTAATAAAGTTAACAATTCCATACTAAAGACCCCCTCTCTAAAATTTAGACTCTATTAAGATCAATACACATTTTGCAAAGGATTATAAAGAAGAAAATTCAAACCGATCCGCCGCCTGAGACTACTCGTAGCCTCCCCCTACGCCTGCTTTTCTTTTCTTGTCTCGACAATGGTGATGTAAAAGGTGCTCAGGGTAATTAATGCTGCGCCGCCGAAAATCCACACCGTTGGGATTTGGCTGAATAACAGGTAACCAAAAAGGGCAGAAATGATGAACTCAACGTACCGGAAGGGCGCCAAAGCCGATGCATCGGTTGCGGAAAAGGCCCTGAATAAACACACCTGAATCATGTTGCCCCCAATGCCCAAAAGGACTAAAAGACCAAGCTCAGGTAATGTTGGCATGTCCCAAAAGAACGGCAGCGGAATCAAAGCAAACAGGGTTGTCCCAACACCGAAATAGAAAAGCATGGTGGACGCATGTTCGCCCGTCATCTTTTTAACCATAACATTGGACAGGGCAAAAAGAATAGCAGCCGTCATGGGCACAAAGGCAACCATTCGAAACGCCTCGGTCCCAGGGCGCAGAATAATCATTAGTCCAATAAATCCAACAACTGTTGCAATCCAACGGGGAGCCCCCACTTTTTCCTTTAACAGGACAAAGGCCAAGGGCAAAAAGAACAAAGGTTCGCAAAACATGATGGTCGTGTTTTCTGAAAGCGGCATAATGTTGACAGAATAACAGCAAAGGCCAAGGGCAACCGCCCCAAGAACCGCACGCATAACATGCATCACCGGTCTTTTTGTCTTGAACAAGGTTGACCCACTAGACATCATCCACGGCAAAACGGTGACCATACCAAAGAAAAACCGAAAGAATGAAATTTCAACGGGGTGAAGGCGTTCACCCAAAAAACGCATCAGAACATCATTTGTGACACTGACAACGGAAATCATAACCGCCCAAAAAACGCCCTGAGCATAGCCTTTGCTGACAAACCAGCGGAAAAACGGAATGGAAAAAATAGCACGAATCATTTTAGTTGCCAGTGAATGAGGGGACTCTACTGCAGAGATGGTGGGTATGCTCATAGTTTTCAAGAAAATTTTGTGACTTTCCGATAACTCTAACGATCGGAATCAATGATGTCGAGCTTTTAATTGAGAGAAAACCAAATGACTATTTCTATCCTGGAAGCAAACAATCTTAAGATATTTAGCCTGATTATTTCCCAAAAGGAGGGCGAAATTGCCTCTGCCAAGCTTGAAGTTCTGAGAGGTGATGCCTTTTCTGATGCACCGCTAAACGGGACCTTTGTTTACCAAAATAATGACCAAACAGAGGTTATTTTTAAGGGAAAACGCGTCGGCTTTCCCCGTCAAATAGACAGCAATTTGGCCCAGGTTGAATATACAAGCGAACCTGATGATGCGCCCATGCAATTGCACAACCTGGCGCAGTCCCTTAAAACCCCGCCCTTTTATGATGATCTGTTTGTAGAAGTGGGCGATGAAAATCCGGTCAATGTCTTGGAGGCCAGAAGCGACCTTTTCGTTTGGGACAGGCGCACAGGAACAGCGTCCTTGACGTCTTTGTTCCAGGGGGACCGGGTGCTTGATCTGTCGGATTCCATTTTGGAGGGCAGTTTAAAGTTAAGCTTGGGCGATACGCCCCTTGATTCGATCACTATTGAGGTCAGCGCTGAATGGATTCAGCAAGCAGACGGCGACATCAATATTTTTCCCAAAATTGCTAAAAAGTTTCCAAAGGGGCTTGTGAATACCCTGACCACAGAGCAACTGACAAAACAATGGCCAAAGGTTGGCGATAAAATTGGCCCCGAAGCAAGCCTGAAACAGTCCGGCTATCAGGTGGTCAAAAGCACCCTTCGCCCCATAACGCCCCCAAACACAGGGATTCTTGGGATTTATCCAACAGTCACCCCAGAAATTACCACTTTGGTTGATGGAAAACCCTGCGCGGTTCGCCTGAAACGATCATGGTTCAAGGGGGATCTGTGGCTGTATTGGCATTATTTTCAAAAACGACGGGAGGTTCTCCGTTTCACCCTAAACCAATCGTCGAAACTAAGCGGGCGCATCAGGCCAAGACAAAAAAGGTTAACCATTCAATTGCAATCTGTTCAAAATCACCTTGTAAATCGGGCGGCGTCCAGCTTTTTTATCAGCCCCAGGGGACGCCTGGCAGTCATTCACGCCCTTGAAATTGCGAAGGCTCATTTGGCTGGTTCGTCCCGCTGTGTTGAGGTTGAATTTGAAGTGCCACTGTCACATGCATCAGACATAAGCTTAAGAGATTCTGTGCGTTTAAAGTCAGACAAAATTCCAGGGGATCTGATTGTCGGTAAGGTAATTGGATATACCTTTTCAATTACACCCGAATCCGCTTTGGCCCGTATCAAATTGGGCATTGCAGCGGGCAGTCCTGTTGATTTTAAAGCCCCAGAGCCAAAGACTGAAGATATTTACTGCAATGATGAACAAGAATCCTATTTCAAGACGCCCTCAGGAATTGCTTTTAAGGCTTATGACAACCAAACCCCGACCCAGGGAATTTTGCACCCCCTGGGTTTAACGATTCACGATTTTATCAAAGGGGTCCAGGTCCAAGGCACACCCGAAAAACAATTTCAGCACCTTTTGGAAAATGAATATCCAAACCGTGATGACACCCTTGGTGCGTTGGCCGATGTTCCAACCATCATTGACGTCCAGTTATTGGACCTTCGGACCCAGCCCGTTTTGGAACATACCATTGACCTAGATATTTTGAATACCTGGTCATCACCAGATCAGATTAATTTGTAGGGCATCTCCGTTATCTATCCTACTTTAGGAATGGCACAATAATATCCTTAAAACTTTCTTTTATGACATCGACTACGGCATCAACCTGAACTTTGTATTCAGGAACATCCTTATATTGACTCGTCACCTCAGTAAGATACTTTTTAAAAGCTACAGCAGCAGCATCAGGGGTGCTTTTCTGCGTCACATTACGTGCCCTTAATTCTTTGGCAATAGACCGAACGTTGCCTTCATCATGGATGTTAATTTTTTTTAAGAAAGTAATCAAAAGTGAGGATGCTTCCGCCTGGGCAAACAACTGCTCTACTTCATCATCAATTTTAATTCCCCTAAGACTGGTAATAACTCGTTCTTTCAGGCCGGTTTTGCAACTAAGAATACCTTTGCCATGAGCATTTAGAGATTCTTCCAAAAATGTGCTTAACCATAGCTCTAGCTTTTTATGGTCACCTTTCAATAGCGTGTAAACAAGACTGAACGTTTCTTTAGCAGACGCATCATCATCGCTACTATTAAAAACTTCACTCTTTCTGAGATTTCTAAATGGCTCTGCATTGCCTTGAGCAAGTGAAGAGGCTTCTTTAATTGCAGTCTCGTAAGAAATTAAGGTTTTTCCACATTCCTTTAGCTTTATCTTAAGTCTATCCACTATGGCCTGTTTTAAAGGTTTTTTTTCTGAAGCAGAATGAGCATTAGAAACAGTTTTTGCAGAAAAATCATGAATACCCGAATAAACCGCTCTACCCTCCTTAAGAATACGCTCAACTGTCTCATTAAAATCACCTGGAACGTTTAACCTTTCGAAAAACAGAATTGCTGTGTATTGAGCTGAAAGAGAAAGGTAGACTTTAATCTCTGCTTTTTTTGGATATGCATTGAGACTTGTGAGAACTTCAAGGTTAGAAAGGAATAACTTAATAACCTGAGCTTTTTCATAATCTGATCTCGCCATATTAGCCCACTCCTCAACCGTTTCGGAGATTTCATAGTATCTAGGGTTAACTGCAGCGAGTGCTTTGATGACATCTTCTTTGTAAGATTTTCCATCATTTTCACTAATCACTCCAGTCAATCTTTCTGATAGATCTACAAAAGATTGACTGCTTTTGGAATCAAAGGTTTGCAACAACTCAATAATGGCTCCCCTTCTATAATGTGTCACTTTTTTAGCCAAACGTATTGCTGCTTCGTAGTTCCTGCGATTGAGACGTGAAAGCGCGTTTTTAATTTTATTATCATAGTCATACTGGTCAGCAATACGTTCGAATGCCTGTTCTTCAGTCATCATCTTTCCCTGAACGGATAAAGGTATCGAAAGTACTTGTTTCTTGTTTTCCTGAACAAGACCCAATTTGTCCTCAAGGAATTTAAGAACCTGCGGTTTAAAAACTCTTTCTTGAACAAAATCTGCATCCACATCAGGCCCTATGGATTGAGCAATACTACTGGCAACGCTTCTGTCAAAAACTTCTATTTTGTTGTTCAATAAATAATAAACAGACCCAAGAATAGCCCGACAGACCTTAATATGATTTTTCATTATAGCACTGTCATAACTTCCTTGAGCATATTGCAGATTGTAATTCTGAAGCAAAACGTCAATACCTTCTCTCCGGCTAACGGCTCGTGCAGCGCTATCAAGAAGAAATTGAGTCATCACCTGCTTTTCTTTGTCGGTTGCTATTCGCTTGCCCCCAAAGGCCCCTGATAGAATGCGGTGGGCAGCTTGGTCTATTTTGGTTTCAAGGTTTGTGATTATTGCAATATTTTGTTTCTCAGTTTGTTTTTCCTCAATAATTTCTTTTCTTTTATAGAAAAGGACCTTCCAATTGGATCCTTCACTGGCTTTATTCAACAGGTCAACTACAGAAAGCCCAAAATTCTTTTTATAGGCCGGTTCAAATTTAACATCCTTAGTCGTCAGTTCTTTGAATAGCCCTTTATACGCAGCCTCAGTTGGTTTTGTTACAAGGGTATTGTACTCTCCTTTTGCCTTTGCGTTCCCTTTTTCAGAAAAATGACCAGTGATAAGAAAACACCCTGCCAATATATCCGCTTCATCATCCTTTGATAGTCTGTCTGTTGTTAAAAGAACGTTTCTGTAGTTTTGACGAGTCACAGGAAGTTGATGCTCTTCTGGCGATTTATCTATAACGCTTCTGGCCTGATCAATACCATCAAAGAAGGAAGGCGCGAGTTGTGCTCCATAAGCGAATTCAAAGGCAAAGAGAACCCCCATTAAAAGAAAATGCAACATCAAGACGATATATCCGATCGTATATTATTATATGGATTTTAATACACACATGTTAACAAGAAGTAAATTAAAAAAGAGGGGATCATCTATCTTATTTCAATTGGAAAATGAATATCCAAACCGTGATGACACCCTTGGTGCGTTGGCCGACGTTCCAACCATCATCGACGTCCAGTTATTGGACCTTCGGACCCAGCCCGTTTTGGAACATACCATTGACCTAGATATTTTGAATACCTGGTCAGCACCAGATCAGATTAATTTGTAGGGCTTGGAAGGGAAGCCTTATACTCTTTGATCAGCGTCTCACGTTCCTCCGCACACTCTGTTTGGCAAAGTTGATCTAAAAAGCTATATTTTTTAAAAATATCGGAATCCGCTAATTCCTTCTCAATTTCAAAAAGATTCTCTAAGGGGGTGTCCAAAAGGAAGAAGAGACCCTCTCTTCTCTGCTCTAGCGTCAACAATGTGCCGTATAACATATGCAGCAATCCGGGGGCGACTTTCAGAAAGGTCTTCCGGTATTTGGGTTTGACCATTAAAAATCTTCTTACGAAATCATGCCTGCCCCATGAATCCATTCTTGCTGTCAGTGTTTTTAGGCCCTTATATTGGGCTTCGTCAAAGGTTGGCAGCGCCTCTGCAAAACCAAAGCACATGGCTAACTGTTCCCCAAAAAGCTCTTGCGACTTTTCCGGGTCACAAGAGACGTGCAAAGAAAGGGAAGGAATAGCCATCAATTCATTCAAATGAACGGCTGCCTGATAATGCGCAGGATCAAGGGATAAAAGAGACTGTGCAACAGAAGCCTTCAGCCGCTTGTATTTTTCTGCAATTTTTTCCGCTGCTGCTTCACGGGTTATAGGAACCGTTGTTTGACTTTCAGGCGGCGAAGAAAGGGACGTCTCTTTGATAAGGCCCAGTTTCTTTTCAAGCAATTGAGAGATCTTTTTTTGAACAAACGCTGCATCCACATCAGACCCTATCAACTGGGCAATACTTCTTGCGACACCTTCGTCAAAAACCCTAGTTTTCTTGTCCAGAAAGTAATAAACAGACCCTAGAATGGTACGACAAACCTTAATATGGTTTTTCATCATGGGACTGTCAGAATCGTTCCCGGAATAATTCTGAAGCAAAACCTTGATATCTTCCTTCCGGCTGACGACCCGTGCGGCGCTGTCAAAAAGGAATTGGATCATCGCTTCTTTTTCTTCAGTTGTTGCGATGCGCTTTCCCCCAAAGGCTCCTGAGAGAATGTGGTGGGCAGCTTGGTCTATTTTGGTTTCAAGACCTGCAGCCATTACAGCATCTTCTTTGGCTGCAGCTGCTTTTTCTGGGTTTCGGTAACGTTCAATTCTCTCATCCATTCTGTAATAGGTTGCTTTCCAAGTAGCCTCTCTCGCAGCCTTATCTAATAGATCAATCACAGAAAGCCCAAAATTCTTTTTATAGGCAGGCGCAAAGTTAGCACCCTTACTCGCCAGTTCTTTGAATAGCCCTTTATATGCAACCTCAGTTGGTTTTGTTACAAGCGCCTCACCGTCTTTTTTTGCCTCTTCATTCCCATTTTTAGAAAAATGATCGATGATCAGAAAACGCCCTGCCAAAATATCCGCTTCATCATCCTTTGATAATCGGTCTGTCGCTGACAGCGCAGCTTTGTAGTTTTGAAGGGCCGCAGAAAAATCCTTTGCTTGCAGAGAGCCTATTGTCCTTTTGGCTTGATCAATACCGTCAAAGAAAGATGGTGTAGGTTCTGCCCCATAAGCAAATTGAAAGACAAAAAGGGTAATAATCAAAAGAAAACGCATGATACTATCGATATTTTTATTATTAATTTTTTTTGTATAAATAATACATTTGTTTATCTGAAGTAAAGAAAAATAATTACTTAAATTTTATCACTTTATTTAAGGAGTTTCCCATGCGACGACATCATCATTTTGGAACCATGCGGCCTTTTCCCTTGGGCTGTACGGTCATGAGCACAGAACGAATCAATCACGACCCACCTCTTTTTCAAATTGGAAGCGTTGAACCTTTTTTGGCCGAGGCATCTATTCGGGTCAGCTTGCCCGAAACCTTGGTTGTGAAGGCGAAGCTTTGCCCCATCAAAAGACTTGATAGTGGGCTGGTACAAGCGGTTGTTGAACGGCAGGGTCAAAGCCTTCCCCCCTATATGCTTTACACCCAAAGCAAAAAGGAACTGGAAATGAACGGACAGCTTGCAAGCCTAAAGCTTTTGTTTGAGGCTGTTTTAGGGGAACACTTGGGTTCTGAAATTCTGTTAAAAGATTCCCTGACATTGTTTGAAAAACCTTTTGTGACACAAACAAAAGGTGTTCAGCTTTTAAAACAGCAGATGGTGGATAAAAAAACCATTATCCCACCCGGCAAAGAAAGTGCCCAACCTTTGTGGGGGTACGGTCAGGGCCCCCTCATGAAATTTTTTGAGCAGTGTTGTCAGTTAAGGGTATAAAAAGGTAGAGAAATGTTGGATTTTATCTCTTTAAAGAAAGGGAGGAATCCTCATGCAAGAAATCGACA
>Ga0007854_10000619_pt1 | contig 22936 bp, 21 predicted proteins | sample CryBogCBH12Aug08_FD_60382 | JGI IMG/M metagenome (GOLD analysis project Ga0007854, IMG submission 60382) | Freshwater microbial communities from Crystal Bog, Wisconsin, USA - CBH12Aug08 | ecosystem: Environmental > Aquatic > Freshwater > Lake | place: Crystal Bog, Wisconsin, USA | collected... | reverse complement strand
CTGAAAGATACGCTGGAAAAACTTCCCGTCTGGACTATGAGACGAATCGACGAACTCTTGCCCATCAAGCCTACAGCACAAATTCCCTCTGTTTCATAGGCGGGACGGCTAAACGCTTACGGTGTTGACCTGCTTGCTCGAGGGGCTTTGCCAATATCGAATTTGGCCAATACAGAAAATATGCCAAAAATCTGGCTAACAAATACCATTTACGCAGCCAATTTTGCGGGCAATGTTATCGTTATACACAAACCGCCAGTCTCACGATTATTAGCAACAATACTACCTTGATGAGCATGAAGGACACGGTGCGAAATGGCCAATCCCAAGCCATGTCCATCCGAGGTCTTTGTTCCTTCACTGCGAAAGAATGGCTCGAAGATGGATTGAATATCTTTCACAGGAATGCCTGGGCCTTCGTCAGAAACGCAAATACGAACAGTCTGATCGTCGTTTTTCTGCATCTTAATAACGACCATGCCCTCCACAGGAGAATATTTCACTGCATTACGCACGACATTCTCCACCGCACGGAATAGTAACTCCGCGTTTCCCAAAATAGTAGCTCGGGCTTGTTCCTCAAATTTAATGCGGCAGCCACTTGTTTCAGCCTCAAAGCGCGCGTCTTCCACCACGTTTGACACCAGTTCATTTAAATCAACATGTTCATCCAACTTTCCCGCCATGCCCACTTCCAATCTGGATAGAGTCAGCAATTCACTGACAAGTGAGTCCATGCGCACGGCTTCCCGTTCAATTCTCATCATGGAATCTTCAATACGTTCCGGCTGCTGTCGCGCCAAGCCAATTGCAGCCTGAAGCCGTGCAAGAGGCGAACGCAACTCATGTGAAACATCGTGCAACACTCTACGCTGACCATCCATCAATTGTTGGAGCCGTTGCGCCATGCTGTCAAAATCCCGGCCAAGATCGGAAAGTTCGTCCCGTCTTTTTCCCATAACCGGTGCGAGACGCTCATCCAGGTGCCCATTGGCAACAGCTTCAAAAGCCATGCGGAGTTTGCGTATCGGTTTGGAGAAATACAATGCCAATAAAGCTGCAAAGATCAGACTTACCAAGCCTCCTGCAAGCAGCGCCATAAACGGCGGCGGCATGCCGCCCTCAGGGTGTGGATGATTCATGTGACCATCCGAAGTTAAAAAGGCTGGAGGCGGGGGAGAGAAAACATCAGCATTCGGCGGAAGCATCGAGGGGTATTTAATCCAGATAGCAACACCAACCCCGATAATAGCAGTAGCTTGAGCCAACCAGAGTATAAAAAAGAATTTCCAGAATAATCTTCCCACATCTTACTCCTTGATTAACTGGTAACCCTTGTTGAACACTGCCAGTATGCGAGTTCTCCCATCGGGTAGCGGCTCCAATTTGTGGCGAATGCTGCTAATGTGAACATCGATACTGCGATCAAAGCGCGCGAGAGGTCGCCCCAACCCCTGCTCAGACAATTCCACTTTGCTCACCACTTGCCCTGCACTGCGCGCCAAAACTTCAAGCAGATTGAACTCAGTGCTGGTCAGCTCCAAAGGCTTTCCTTCCCACTCGGTGCGTCGCTGCTCCGGCCAAATTGACAGAGCCCCAACGATTATTTGAGACTGTGAAGGGCTAGTTTCCGCCGTGCCACTGCGCCGCAAAATAGCACGGATGCGCGCTGTCAATTCGCGCGGGGTGCAGGGCTTGGGCACATAGTCATCCGCACCCATTTCAAGACCGACAATGCGGTCAGCATCGTCCCCTTTGGCAGTCAACATCAGAACCGGCATCGCTCCTTGGGCGCGAATCTGAATGAGAACATCAATACCGTTCTTGCCGGGCATCATCACGTCCAGAACAGCAATATCATGCTGTCCGTGAATCGCCTCTGCAATGCCTGCATTCCCGTCGTGAACAGCCCTCACCTCGAAACCTTCCTGCTCAAGATAAGCCTGGAACATTTCGGCGAGTTCGACATCATCATCAACCAGCAAAACTTTTGTTTTCATCGTACGCGTGTTCATTAACTAAACTCAGCCTATTTTAGTCAAGCAAGCTCTTCATGCACAGCCACAGAGACAGTCTTTTACATGTTTTTACATTTGGTTAACGTAACTTTACAGCTATAAGAATGAGAATAGCACCCACTCGATGGTTGCTCTATGTTGGAAGAACCGTAGGTCGAGTCACGTTACTATTGGAGAATAATATGAAACTCATCCCCCACAATATTCGCTACGGCCTGTTGATTGGAACTTTAGCCTTGGTACTACCCATAGTGGCATCTTCCACACCGTGGGATTGCCAGGATAGCCTGCCCGACTCAAAACAGCCGGAATTTTTTGCAATGCACAACGAAATGATGATGCCAATGCCTCAAGCAATGTTACCTCCACCACCGGGAATGATGCCACCGCCTTTCCCAATCGATGCCAATTTCATGCCGCCTTTTCTTCGCGACTTGAAATTGACAGAGGCGCAACAGGACAAGGTGTTTGAACTCATGCACAGCCAGATGCCAACCATGCGCACTCAGTTCAAGGCCGTTCGCAAGGTCACAGAAGAATTTAATCGCCAGGCTTTATCGGATCATTATAATCCGACCGAGGTGAAAGCGCTTGCTGACAAATTGGCAAGTGCCATCGCTGATATGGTTGTGCTGCACACCGCAGCAGACGCAAAATTTAGAGCGTTGTTGACACCTGAACAACGCAAACAGGCTGATGAAATGCGCGTTCGATTCCAGACACATCCGGGCCAGGATTAAATTCTTAACAAGTTTTTACACGCTTTTACACAAAGGGGACTGCGCTTAAATTTCATTATGCCGATACATAACCCAAGGGAGTCATCACATGGGTGCAAACAGAACGTGATGATTAAATAAATGAATCCCCGAATTTATGCAGCTGGTAACACAGCTAACCATATAATTTATCAGCAAATGAAAGGATTAAATCATGAGCAGCATCAGTAGTATAAGCGGAAGCGGATTTTCATCCAGCATACAACCTCCTGATCCATCGAAGATGGTGGACAAGCTTTTTGCAAAACTTGACCCAACGGGTAAAGGCTATATCACCAAGAGTGACTTGCAGTCGGCAATGGACCAAATGTCAGGCTCAGGAAGTTCAAGTGGCACTAGCAGTTCCGGCAGTTCGACCAGTGTAGACGAGATATTCAAGAAGATTGATACCAATGGCGATGGAAAAATAACCAAGGATGAAATGACTAGCAGTATGAAAAGTCTTGCCAGCTCGCTCCAAGGCCAAATCAACAAAACCGGCAGGGGTGGCCCACCTCCGGGTGGCCCCCCACCTTCTGGCGGATCATCGCCGTCTTCATCCGGTTCAGGCAGCACGAGTTCCGCTCAGTCAAGCAGTGCTACGAAAACATATCAAGCAGCAGACACTAATCAGGACGGTAAAGTAAGCGAGAAGGAACAAATAGCTTACGACCTTCTGATGCAGAGCCAAGCATCTTCAACATCAAGCAACGCCAGTAAAGCCGCATCATCGACAACAAGCAGCAGTGGGAATGCCGCATCAGCAACTTCAACTGGTAGTGATGCCAGAATAATGAAACAGATCATGGATCTGGTGCATGCTTACAGTAGCCCTAACATTAGTTCAAGTAGTTTCGGGTTATCGGTCACAGCCTAAATGTGTATTTATGACGATTTTGTTTACGGCGGGTTATCGCCGTGAACAATATTTTTCTGGTTCTACCGATATCAACATCGTATTGCTGTCAATCTAATGTGCGACGGAAGGTTTTCACCCCAAGAGTAAGCACTGCACAAATGAATAATAGAATTGGCCAAGTATGCCCCCACAATAATTCAGGGCCATTGCCTTTCAGAAGGATACCGCGAACAAGTACCAGAAAGTGCGTGAGCGGTAAAACATTTCCTATCATTTGAGCCCAATCCGGCATCCCGCGAAAGGGGAACATAAAGCCGGAAAGAAGCATGGATGGGAGAAAGAAAAAGAATGTCATCTGCATCGCCTGAAGCTGATTGCGGGCAATCGAGCTAAAGGTAATGCCCAAAGTAAGGTTGGCGCAAATAAACAGCAAGATCACCCCATAAAGCAGAAGCAGGCTACCATGCATCGGAACGTTAAATACCCAGCGCGCAGCAAGAAGAATCAGGGTTACCTGAATCAAGCCGATGAGGATATAAGGAATGATCTTTCCAGTCATCACCTCGAAAGGTGTTGCGGGTGTTGCCAGTAAATTTTCGAACGTTCCCCGCTCTCTTTCCCTTGTCATGGCGAGTCCCGTCATAAGTACCATGGTCAGGGTCAGTATCACTCCCAACAATCCCGGCACAATGCTGTATGAGGTAATGCTATCGGGGTTGTAGCGGCGATGCACACGCAAATCAATTGCTTGGGCCGTTTTGCGTTGCATGCCCGAAAGATCGGGCGCAAAAACTTCAATGCCCAGATTATTCAGTACCGAAATGGCACCTCCTACTGCCATCGGATCAGTGGCATCAGCCTCGACAAGAACGGTCGGTGTTTTTCCTCGCACCAAATCACGATTAAATCCCACTGGAAAAGTTACAACGAATTGTACTTCGGTTCGATCCAGAAGTTGATCTGCCTCCCGCGCATCCACGCTTCCTACAATCTTGAAATAGTCGCTGTTTTCCATTGCAGCAACGTAAGCGCGTGCAAAGGGCCCGGGATCAGCCATGACAATTGCGGTCGGCAGGTGTTTCGGGTCTGAGTTAATGGCGAAGCCAAAAAGAAATAACTGGATAATTGGAATGCCAACGATCATGCCAAAAGTAAGCCTATCTCGCTTCAGTTGGATGAATTCCTTGATCAGGATGCCAAGCCAGCGGCTGAATGAAAAACGATTCATGACATTATTCCAGGAACTGATCCTGACTGCCCTTCATCAAGTGAATAAAGGCATCCTCAAGGGATGGCGCGACAGAGACCATCTTTAACGACCTGGTTTGGAGAAAACGATCCAGACTTTCTTTCAGAATGGCTCCATCCTTGCCGCTGACATGCAGGGTATTGCCAAAACTTGCCACCAAATCGACGCCCCGCAGTTTTTTTATTGTTTTGCCCAAGCCCTGAATTTCTTCACCGCTGATTTCCCAGGTTACGAGTCCCTGACTAACGACGACTTCTTCAGCCGTACCCGAAGCCAACAGTGTGCCATAGGCAATATATGCCAGGCGGTGGCAACGTTCAGCCTCATCCATGTAGTGTGTCGAAACCAGCACGGTTATGCCGGCAGCGGAGAGCGTGTGAATTTCCTCCCAAAATTCGCGCCGGGCATTGGGGTCTACGCCCGCAGTGGGTTCATCGAGTAGGAGTAACTTCGGCTTGTGCAAAAGACAGGAAGCAAGTGCAAGGCGTTGTTTCCAACCACCGGATAGCGTACCGGCCAGTTGATTGCGTCGTCCCGAGAGACCTAGTTCTTCCAGTGATTCCGTCACCGCCATCTTGCGATTTTTCATCCCAAACATGCGCGCAACAAAATCCAGATTTTCGCCGATCGTCAAATCGTCCCAGAGCGAGAATTTCTGCGTCATATAGCCAACCTGACGTTTGATGGCTGCACTTTCTTTTAAAACATCCAACCCAAGGCACGTACCCTGCCCATTATCCGGTGTCAGAAGGCCGCATAGCATACGGATCGACGTTGTTTTGCCACTGCCATTGGGGCCGAGAAAGCCAAAAATTTCCCCCTTCTTTACTTGCAGAGAAAGGTTCTTCACAACATGCTTGTCGCCAAAATGTTTGTTAATCCCCGAAACGTCAATGACAAGTGCTGTATCGCTCATCTCAGTGCTCGGTAAAGGATACGTCGATGGGTAAGCCTGGTTTAAGAGCAAGTGCCTGTTCAGGACGCGGAACTGCTTCAATCCTGAACACCATTTTTTCTCGGCTTCCCCTGCTATAAATAACCGGTGGCGTATACTCTGCCTGAGGCGCAATGAAATTGATGGTTCCTCTTATGGCTGTAGGGCATCCGTCGCATGTCACCTCGACATTACCTCCCAGCCGAATACTTGCCACTACCGGCTCGGGAACAAAAAACCGAATAATCCTTCGATTGTCAGGAAGCAAGCTGACCACGGGTTGTCCAGCTTGTACCCATTCTCCCGGTCTATAGTACGTCTCTGTAATTTCTCCTGCCGCAGGCGCTGAGACCGTCTTTTTATCAACTTGCCAATGCTGTTGTGCAACCTGCGCATTAGAAACATCCACATCGGCTGCCGCTGCGCGCATTTCAGGCTTGCGACCGAGTGTTGTTTGATAAGTGGCCAATTGCTGCCGGGCAGCGTCCAACTGCGCTTTGTCACGATCATGAGTTGCGCGAATTTCGTCCAGGCTGGCCGGTGATATAAAGCCTTTTTCCGCCAATGCTTCTCTCTGTTGTAATTGTCTTTCTGACAGCGTGAGTGCCACTTCCGCCATATGAACTTGTGCTTCCATTGCCGCGACCTCGGGTTGGCGATGCGGTTCACTGAGGTTGCGCAATTTTTCGCGGGCGCTCTGTTCGCGAGCTTCAGCTTCACGCAGTCCGTGTTGCTCAGGATCGGCTGCGAGGGAAAATACGTGCGTTCCTTCCCTTACACGACTGCCTCTAAGCATTAAAAGCTTATCGAGATATCCTGCTGAGGGTGCGGCCAGATAAACGTATTCTCCCTCGATATAGCCCTGATAACTTGATTTCTCCACTTTGTTGCAACCGGCAATCGAGACCAACAAGGCAAGACCAATCAGAAAGGGAGGCTTTAAAATGAGAGAAAATTTCATATCGAACCTCTCTTTGAAATAGCTTTACTCTCAGGTGCAAGCAGGTTCAGGATTGCTTCAATTCCTCTCCTGATATCTCGCGATGAGTCGGAATTCATCTGTGCCTGGTGCATGACAGCCAAGCCGACCACGGCGGCATGGAACAACAATACGGTGTCAGCACCCGCATCAAGACCCGCTTTGGTCAGTAAAGCTTGTATTTGGCTTCTCGTATACTTGATCAGTTTGCGTAGAGGTTTGCGTATGTCCGGGTCGGTGTCCGCAGCAACGATGAGACCCAACATGACGCGCGGAGGCAACCCGGAAATCATGACCTTCGGGACTGTGTTAGCTAAAGTTGCCCGCTGAGGCTTCTTATCGAGACTGGCGGCAAGCTTCATCTTGGTAGTCCGAATCGATTCCTCCGCAATTCCTAAAAGCAAATCAGCTCGTGTTGGAAAGTAGTAGGTCAAATGGCTTTGCTTGATCCCCGCTGCCTTGGCGACCTGCGGCTGAGTCAATGCAGTGATGCCCCGGTCAGATAGAAGGGAAATTCCAGCATTAAGTATGGATTCTTTGACGTTCAAGGAGCACCCATTTGAATAATTACACGGGAAACGTTACTACAATGTTTGGTAATTATACCAAATCATGAGAAAGAGTTATCTCATAGCTTGCTTGATAGTCTAATTTCTAGGAGCACGGGGTCAAGTCTAGCTTTGCACAATGGCAGGATCAAAATAAGATAACGCAAACGATGAGGTTCACGCCTCCCGAACAGGACAGTGAAACAACTTCGCGCCGATGATAGTGTACACCTCGTATTTAAAAGTAGGTCAACCCACGCAAGGAGATCTTGTTCGGTTCCCACGCACGCGGCGATGCGACCGAAGATTACGATCTGGATTTGTTGGTGGTCGAGCAAGAGGAGACCAAGTAGGTTGAAGAAATGATCCAACTACTTTTACTGCTTTTGCAGGAACCTTTGAATCGAAAGGTGGAAGTAGCCATCGTTACCCGGCTTGCTGAGGAGTTTACCGAAAGATTTAAAACTACTTTCGAGCAGATTCTTGCCGATTTGAACAAGGTAGGGCTAAAGGGTGTATTCAAGCCAAGGATTCATCAGAAGTTCGCAATAATAGATCAAAAAATCGTTTGGTACGGAAGCATCAAGCTCCTTAGCTTTGGCAGTTCTGAAGAAAGCATGATGCGTTTAATGAGCAGAAATATCGCGTTAGAGTTGACGGATAGCCTTTGAATAAACGGCTTGTTGCGGCGCGTCGCAGACTATTTGCCAGAATTAAGAAAAACTTTGCCGATTACAGAAAGACCATTATAATTACAGACATGATGATACGAACAAGCATAATTATTTTTACCATTCTATTCAGCTGCATTTCTCAGGCTGATGAGATTACAACCGACTTGCGGCCATCTGACCCTATTGGGATATCGCAAGTAGTTATGAAATCGATGCCTGTGGCCGTTCAGAATTTGTTGCAATATGCAATGAGTAATGAAGGGGTCATTTATCATAAAGGTGGAACTACACCGGAAAAGGGTTTTGATTGCAGTGGTTTTGTTCGTTATGTTTTTGATCAGGTTCAAGGTGTGACCCTGCCGCATAGCGCACAAGCGCTCAGCCAGATCGGGGATCGTATCAAGACAACAGATCTATTACCTGGGGACTTAGTGTTCTTTCGATTTATGCGCAGCACGATTTCGCATGTGGGGATTTATCTGGGCAATAACGAATTTATCCATGCTTCAAGCACGCGTACAGGTAGTGTCGTGATTTCTAATCTTACTGATAGTTATTGGGCGAAGCATTTTGCTCTGGTACGGCGCCTTGATTTTCCTACTGTTGATAGCGTAGCTCGCTCAGATAGTTTGCCATCCGCTTCTACTTTTCATTTGGAAAGTAGCTTGCCAAGTTTGTCCAACAACTAATAGATGCACTGTTTTTGTAGTGGTTTTCTGATTCTACAAAAGAACCCTTTCAATCCCCCCTTTATTAGCTTTCTCTATATAGTCAGCCATCCAGTTTTCGCCTAGCAACCGTTTTGCCATTTCAACTACGATGTAGTCGGCTGTGGTTTCCGAGTCTTCATTGTAGCGGGAAAGCCCTTGTAGACAAGATGGACATGAAGTGAGTATTTTGATTTCTCCTGTATAGCCATCTTTGCGAAGCTCATCTGCACCTTTACGCATTTCTTCTTCCTTGCGAAAACGTACTTGGGTAGAAATGTCAGGACGAGTCGCCGCCAAGGTGCCGGATTCTCCGCAGCAACGGTCATTGAGTATCACCGGCACGCCCATCAACTGATTGACGACTTTAAGCGGCTGGTATATTTTCATGGGGGTATGGCAAGGGTCATGGTACATGAAGCGTGTACCTTCTATTCCCTGCAATTTGACGTTTTTCTCCAGCAGATATTCGTGAATATCGATTAAACGGCAACCGGGGAAAATCTTGTCAAACTGGTATTTCATCAGCTGGTCCATACACGTGCCACATGAAACCACTACGGTCTTAATATCAAGATAGTTCAGCGTGTTGGCGACGCGGTGAAACAAGACACGGTTGTCCATCGTGATTTTGTTGCCGCGATCTTCCTGTCCGGAGGATGTCTGAGGATAACCACAGCATAGATAGCCGGGAGGTAAAACTGTGATTGCCCCAGTTTCATACAGCATGGCTTGCGTGGCGAGGCCGACTTGGCCGAATAACCGTTCCGAGCCGCAGCCGGGAAAATAAAATACCGCCTCAGAATCTTCGTTTACCTTGTGCGGATTGCGAATGATCGGCACTATCGTATTGTCCTCAATATCAAGCAAGGCCCGCGAAGTCCTCTGCGGTAAATTGCTCGGCATGGGTTTGTTGATGAAATGAATCACCTGCGCTTTTATTGTCGGGCGTCCGAGCGTTGCAGGAGGATGGGCGGTCTGCGAACCGATCAAACCGAAGTGTTTGCCAACGAGATGACCTAATCGCTGTGCTTTGTAACCCCAGTCGATCATCAGTTTCCGCACAGTCTTTATAGTGGCGGGGTCCGTGGCATTGAGAAACAGCATGGCCGCCGACGTGCCTAAATTAAATTTCTTTTTACCTTGCTTGCGCAGAAAATTGCGCATGGCAATAGAAACATTCCCGAAATCAATATCTACAGGGCAAGGTTTTTCGCATTTGTGACATACCGTGCAATGGTCGGCCACATCACTGAATTCATCGAAGTGCGCGATGGAAATGCCTCGCCGGGTCTGTTCTTCATACAAGAAAGCTTCAATAAGAAGTGACGTGCCGAGTATCTTGTTGCGCGGTGAATAAAGCAGATTTGCGCGTGGCACATGGGTACTGCAAACCGGTTTGCATTTGCCGCAGCGCAGGCAGTCTTTGATAGAATCGGCAATATTGCCAAGCTCGCTTTTTTCCAGAATCAGGCTTTCCAGTTCCATCAAATTGAAGCTGGGTGTATAGGCTCGCTCGAGATTGCCGCCTGCCAACAGCTTGCCTTTGTTAAAACGCCCCTCAGGATCAATGCGATTTTTGTATTGGGTGAACTGGGCGATTTCCTGGGGCTCCAGAAAATCCAGTTTAGTGATGCCGATACCGTGCTCACCGGAAATGACGCCCCCCAAACCTTTAGCCAGGTGCATGATACGATCCACAGCTGTGTAGGCTTGTTGCAGCATCTCGTAATCATCCGAATTGACCGGAATATTGGTATGCACATTCCCATCCCCGGCATGCATGTGCAGCGCAACGAATACCCGACTTTTTAAAACCTGTTGATGGAGAGTATTGCACTGATCAAGTATGGGTTGGTAAGTATTGCCGCTGAAAATTTTGCGCAAAGGCTCACGCACTTCGAGCTTCCATGAGGCACGAATGGTGTGGTTTTGCAACAGATGGAAGACAGTGGATTCACTGGCGTTTGCCTCTGAATTTAATCCTTCCAACATTAAATCAGAGCCGGGCTGGTCAAGATGACTCCCTAATAATTCCCATTTTGTTCTGACAGTGCTTAGCAGGTCGCGAGCTTGTTGAGCTCGGTTCCCGAGAAACTCATCGGTGCCCGGTTGCTGGTCGTCCTGATTGTACACAGGCAAATCGCCCTGAAAAAAAATTTCCAGAGCATCCAGCAGTTTCAATTTATTATGCAGCGATAACTCGATATTGATACGCTCAATTCCATCGCAATAATCCCCCATGCGAGGCAACGGAATCACCACGTCTTCATTCACCTTGAACGCATTGGTATGTTTTGCGATGGCGGCGGTACGAGAACGATCCAGCCAGAATTTTTTGCGCGCTTCGGCGCTGACAGCAATGAAGCCCTCACCCTGACGCAAGTTGGCAAGGCGCACGATTTCAGAGGCCGCTTGCGAAACGGTATTTTCATCGTCACCTACTACATCCGCGACCAATACCATTTTGGGGCGTGCACCTCGCTTGGACTTGGTGGCGTAACCAACGGCCTTGAGATATCGTTCGTCGAGATGTTCCAGCCCTGCCAGAAGCGCAGGTGAAGTTTGATGGTTACGTTTAGCAAATAATGAAGTAATTTCAACAATTGCAGGTACGGCTTCATGTACTTGCCCAAAAAATTCCAGACAAACGGTTCTAGTAAAGTTATGTGCACGGTGAAGAATAAAACGTGCTGACGTGATGATTCCGTCACACCCTTCTTTCTGAATACCCGGTAAGCCCGACAGAAATTTGTCGGTGACGTCCTTACCCAGCCCCGCTTTACGGAATTTTGAACCGGGGATTTCAAGAATTTCAGGTTCTCCGTGAGGCGTTTTTCCATCTATTTCAAAACGGCTGATACGAAAACGTGCCATTTCGATATCGTGTATTTTGCCAAGATTGTGATCGAGACGCTCGACAGTCATCCACAATCCATCAGGAGTCACCATTTTCCACGAAACCAGATTGTCGAGAGCCGTACCCCATAGCACGGCCTTTTTCCCGCCCGCGTTCATTGCAACATTGCCGCCGATGCAGCAGGCATCTGCAGAAGTCGGATCGACAGCAAACACTAATTTGTTAGCCTCTGCTGCTTCCATTACCCGCCGGGTGACCACCCCTGCCCCGCAATGAATGGTCGTTGTTGGCTCGGATAATCCGGGTAGTTGTATGATTTCAACATTGGAAAGTTTATCCAGTTTTTCCGTGTTGATCACAGCAGATCGTTTATCCAGCGGCACCGCGCCACCGGTATAACCTGTGCCGCCGCCGCGCGGAATAATGGTCAACTTGAGTTCAATGCACGCACGCACCAGAGCGGCAATTTCCGCCTCACTATCCGGGGTGAGTACCACAAATGGGTACTCCACGCGCCAGTCGGTGGCGTCGGTTACATGTGAAACACGCGACAAACCGTCAAACTGGATATTGTCACGGCGAGTGAGACGACCAAGAACTCGTAGAACGCGGCGGCGCAATTGTAGAATCTGATCGAATTCTGCCGAGAATTCATTGACTGCGTGGTGCGCAAGTTGAAGCAGGCGCTTTACATCTTCGTTCTCTTGCCGCCGAGATTCTATGGCATGAAGACGATGGCGCAAAGCGGTGACGAGCGCGCCGCGCCTTTTGGGATTACCTAGTAGATCATCCTGCAGGTAAGGGTTGCGAAGCACGACCCATATATCTCCTAACACTTCGTATAACATACGCGCAGAACGACCGGTTCGGCGTTCGCCGCGCAAACTATTAACAATGTCCCAAGCCTCGGTGCCCAGCAGTCGGATTACGATTTCCCGGTCGGAAAACGAGGTGTAGTTATAAGGTATCTCGCGGAGTCTGGTGTTCATTTGTCTGGCTCGTACAGCAAAGCGTGTATTTTACCGCATCGCGCGCCTACTCTCGACCACAAATCAAAAGGGGATAAATGGCCTCGTTCCGGGAACGAGGCGCAGCGGGGATTTATAGGCATAATCCGGGTAAGATTACAGTGCTTCGTCGACAAGTGTTACCAGGAGCTGAAGCTGTCCATAAAAATGCCGGCAAACACTACCGTACCAAGCCAGTTGTTATTTAAGAAGGCTTTAAAGCACCTTTCTCGTTCACGGTATCGGATCAGTGTGTAGTGATAAACGGCGATGCCGCAAGCAGCTAATAATCCGATGTAATAAGAGGGGCCCAAATGGACCATTTGGCCAATTGAAAAGAGAATGAACAATGCGGCCACATAGCAGGCCATAATTGCCGCCACATCGTATTTGCCAAACAGCAGGGCAGAGGAGTGGATTCCCAAATGAATATCGTCGTCGCGATCGACCATTGCGTATTCGGTATCGTAGGCAATACACCAAAAAATATTTGCCAGCAACATCCACCAGGCTATGACTGGGACTGTGTTCTGCTCTGCTGCGAACGCCATCGGAATACCAAAACCAAAAGCAATACCCAGATAGGCCTGTGGAATGGCGAGGAATCGCTTTGTAAACGGGTAACTCGCTGCCAGAAAAACCGCAGGGATCGACAGTTCGATGGTGAGTGTATTGAGCGGCAAGATCAGCAGCAGTGATAGAAATGCGAGCGTGGCGGCCAGCCACAGCGCCTCGATTGGCTCAACTTTCCCGCTGGTGATCGGCCTGTCTTGGGTGCGTTTTACATGCTTGTCGATATCGCGGTCAGCATAGTCGTTGATGACACAACCGGCCGAGCGCATCAGCGTCGTGCCGAGCGAAAAGATAGCAACAATAGGCCACGCAGGATGCCCTTTCCCCGCGATCCAGACAGCCCATAATGTCGGCCATAAAAGAAGCAGGATACCAATGGGGCGGTTCAGCCGTGTCAATTGAAAATACAAATTCAGTCGGTTGCTAAAATTCATTTGGTTAACTTTAAAACACCTGGCAAGAATACTTCCGTTACCAGCAATGATGCGCCCCGCAAAGTGAATAGGGAGCGGCGCGCCAACAGGGTCGGCGGCGGCGTGTCGAGTGTAATGATTGCACGGCGATATAAAGGGTGATTCGCTTTAAGCGTACGATAATGCAGAGGGGCTCGATGTACCAGAGGATGCGCAAATAACAGTGCGGCCAGCGGTCGCTTGCCCAAGTGTTGCAAGGAGTGCCATGCTCCATGCAGATGGTGTGGTGCGACGACACTGTGCGCAAATACGACAGGGTGTTTGTCGGCTAGTAAAAATACCTCGCGGGTATAAACTTTTTTGTGTGGGGACAAACCCAGCAATGCAATTTCATCATGTGAGGCAATCATCAGACCATCGTATAGGTTGTGGACATCAAACTGTCCACAGCGTTGTCGAATGCGTTGAGTGAGTGAACCGTTGTCTTGCAACCAAGGTGCATAACCTGCTTTGATGTCAGGCAGGAAGGTGTGCCAAACCGACTCTTTCATGGTTCTCCAGCCTCCCTTGGTTCTTCCTTTCTGTTCGGAAAATCGTGATCTGGATTGATGAGAGGTTCAAGCATGTAAATAATCATCTCTGTGAGCCATCCATCTTTGCAAATGTGCCTGCGCCGCTTGTGGAAAATCTCGCAGCAATTCTTCCGCAACAACGCGCGCATTGTTGAGTAATTCCGTATCAGTATTTATATCAGCAAAGCGCAACATGGGCACGCCGCTTTGTCTTGCACCTAACAGTTCGCCGGGACCTCGCAAGTGTAAATCCTTTTGTGCAATTTCAAAGCCGTCGGTACTTTCGTAAATGACTTTAAGACGCGCCCTAGCCAGATCAGACAAAGGTTGCTGAAATAGCAGAATACACAGGCTCTGTGCCGAACCACGACCAACCCGACCGCGTAGCTGATGCAGTTGCGCCAACCCCATGCGTTCAGCATGATCAATCACCATCATGCTTGCATTAGCAACATCCACCCCGACTTCAATGACCGTGGTGGCAACCAGCACTTGAATTTCAAGCGCTTTAAAAGCCGCCATTATCGCCGCTTTTTCCGGGGAGGATAACTTGCCATGCACCAATCCCACTTTTAGCTCAGGAAACGCCGCGCTTAATGCCTGGTGTGTTTCAATAGCCGTCTGCAATTCAACATCCATCAACTCAGATTCGTCAATCAGCGGGCACACCCAGTAAGCCTGCCTACCTTCCATGCAGGCCAGCCGTATCCGTTCAAAGACTTCTTCGCGTCGCGCATTGCTAACGAGCTTTGTAATGACCGGGGTGCGTCCGGGTGGAAGTTCGTCAATAACGGATACGTCCAAATCAGCGTAATAACTCATCGCCAAGGTTCTGGGGATGGGGGTCGCACTCATCATTAGCTGGTGCGGCTCGATCCCTTTGCCGCGCAAGGCAAGGCGCTGTTGTACCCCGAATTTGTGCTGCTCATCCACGATGACCAATCCCAGTTTGTGGAACTCCACTTGTTGCTGAAAAAGCGCATGGGTACCAATAGCTAACTGGATTTCTCCCTGCCAGATGCGCTCAGTAGCTTCCTGTTTGTCTTTCTTTTTCATGCTGCCGGAGAGCCATGCCATTTTAATGCCCAGCGGTTCCAGCCAGTCGCGGAGTTTGAGGAAATGTTGTTCGGCCAGAATTTCAGTGGGGGACATTAGCGCGGCCTGGTGGCCGTTTTCGATGGCTTGCAACGCTGCGAGTGCAGCAACAATAGTCTTGCCGGAACCCACATCACCCTGCAATAGCCGTTGCATCGGATGCGTCTGTTCAAGGTCGCGGCTGATTTCGTGCAATACTTTCTGCTGGGCATGTGTAAGAGTGAAAGGCAATGCCATTAATAATTGTTGCGGATAAGTGTGGCGTGCTGGCAGGCGGGGCGCATCGCGGCTCCGCCGTTTGCCATAATGTAACCGCATGGAGAGTTGTTGCGCCAATAATTCATCGAACTTGATACGTAACCAAGCCGGATGCACGCGCTCGATTAGAGCGTCCTCATTAACGTCAGACGGGGGGTTATGCAGTAGCTTTACACTTTCTGCAAAGCCGGGTAACTTGAGTCGTTTCAATACTGACTCAGGAAGCGTGTCGGGTAAATCAAGCTCATTTAGAGCTGCCTGTATTTGCTTGGTTAATACCGACTGATGTAGTCCTGCGGTAGTTGGGTACACCGGGGTGAGTGCTTGTTTGAGCGGTGTATTCTCTCCTGCAGAACGGCACTTGGGATGAACCATTTCCATTCCATAGTAACCCATTCGTGCCTCGCCCAGCACGCGTATTTTTTTTCCTATGGCTAGCTGTTTTTGCTGGCTGGGATAAAAATTCAGGAAACGCAGATGCAGTATGCCGCTTTCATCTTGTAATTGACAAACCAGACTCCGGCGTGGTCGATAAGTGACCTCGTTGTGAATAATTTCGCCCTCAACTTGTGCTGTAACCGCAGGTTCCAATTCGGAGATGCTGCGTAATTGTGTTTCGTCTTCGTAGCGCAACGGAAGATGTAGTACCAAGTCAAAACGGTTTCGGATGCCTAGCTTTGCAAACTTGGCCATTGCAGCTTTGGAAATGCTACCAAGAGTTAATTCTGGATTGGCTGGCATGAAGCTCAATTTACCCCGAAAAAAAACCCGTCGTTCCCAAGTTTTCCGGAATGACGGGTTTTTTATTTAGTGAGATTAGCTTTTCTTGAGCGTTGCCCAAATTTGCCCCTTGAGGAAATACAGCATGGTAGTAAAAATCAGCAAATAGCCAAGAACGTAACGGCCTAGAGATTTACGTTCTTGAGCATGCGGGTCGGCAGCCCAAACCAGGAATGAAGTGACTTCCTGTGCTTTTTTATTAATCTCAGCCAATTGAGCGGGATCGGTTACTCCTGCTACGGACAAGACATCAGGCATTTTAGTTGGGGGAAAATAATGGTTACCGGTCGTGCCTTCAGCTGTGTTGTAGTAACCTGTGAGGTAGGAATAAATATAATTAGCTTCACCTTCTCGAGCTTTTGCCATAAGGCTGAGATCTGGAGGGGCTTTGCCAAACGAAGCGACGGCAGTTTCCGTGGACATTTGGCCTGTGATACCCGTACCCATCGGATTACTACCCCGCCAGCCATCCACTTTATCCTTATCTAAACCCAACTTTGCGAGATCGCGAAAGTGAATATACTTCAAGCTGTGGCAGCCATTGCAAACCGTCATTGCTGTTTCTGCGCCACGTGCAATAGTAGGCAAGTCTGTTGCAACGTCAACTATTTTGAGCGGAAGCTCTGCTTCAGCCCATGCATTACATGCTATCCAGCACAATGTCAATGTAAGTAATTTTTTCATGCTGCACCTCCTTCGTGTGGTTCATTGTCACGTGGTGGACGCTCATCGAATAGTGCTAACAGTGCCGGAGGTAAACCGCGTGAACGCATCCAGCGCTCCTCTAGTTTAGAGGTTGGTGGCAGTAGAAAAAATGTGGCAAAGTACATAAAGGTTCCGAATTGACCTATCGGCACCAATAAACCAGTAGGGGGTTGTGAGCCAATATAACCCAACAAGAACACATCGGCTATAAAGACATAAAAAACAGCCCGGTAAACTGGGCGATAACGAGCGCCGCCGGGAATCGTCGAGCGGTCGGCAAATGGCAAAACGGCAAATATGACTACTGACAGTCCCATTGCGACCACACCGCCAAACATGTCAGGAATCGACCGCAAAATTGCGTAGAAAGGCAGAAAATACCATTCAGGTTCAATATGGGGAGGTGTCATGAGCGGATTTGCAGGAACGTTGTTTGCTGCTTCAATAAAGGTCCCGGGGATAAAGAAGACGAAAGTGCAAAATATAATGAGGTAAACCCCCAAACCGAACAAATCCTTGATGGTGAAATAAGGGTGGAAAGGAATATTATCCTTGTCTGCAAGGTTGATTCCGGATGGGTTGCTACTCTTAACTGTGTGCAAGGCGGCCAAGTGAACTATGACCACTGCGAAGATCAGGAATGGTATCAAATAGTGCAATGAGAAAAAACGGGTAAGCGTGGCATCACCCACCGAAAAATCGCCACGCAGCCACAATACTACTTTGTCACCAATAAAAGGAGTTACTCCAAACAGGTTGGTGATGACTTGTGCTCCCCAGAAAGACATTTGTCCCCAAGGTAGTAAATAACCCATGAAAGCAGTTGCCATTATCATGAGCATCAACACTTGGCCTGTCCACCACATCAGTTCGCGGGGCTTGTGATATGAAGCGTAGTAGAGTGTACGTGACATATGGATATAAATCACCACGAAGAATGCTGAAGCTCCAGTGGAATGGATGTAGCGCAATAGCCATCCATAGTTCACGTCACGCATGATGTGTTGAATTGAATCGAACGCGAGGTTGACATCCGGCTTGTAATACATGGCAAGGAATATGCCTGTGACGAGTTGCAGCACGAGAACGAAGCCCGCGAGAAATCCGAAATTCCACCAGTAGCTCAGATTGCGGGGAGTCGGGTATTCGGTTAACTCCTTTTTGACAAAATGACTTAAGGGAAAGCGCTGGTCAATCCAGCTTAGAACAGGATTCGCCATGATGTTATGCCTCACCTATGATGATTTTAGTGTTGGAAACAAACTTGTATAGAGGAACAGCCAAGTTTTTTGGAGCGGGACCGTGGAGAATACGACCGCTATTATCATACACGCTACCGTGGCAAGGACATAACCAGCCGTCTTCATTGCGTGAAGGTATGCATCCCATGTGAGTACAAACGCCCACTACGATCAGCCATTCCGGTTGCTTGGTTCGTTCGCTATCGGCTTGGGGGTCTTTCCCACCCTGGGAGTTTTTTACGGAAGCCACCTGCTCGGGGGTGCGGTGAACAACGAAAACGGGTTTGCCACCCCACGAAACCGTTTCAGTTTGCCCTACTGTTATGCCGGACAGATCTACCTCGGTTGAGGCTTTTTCCAATGTGTCTGAAGATGGGTTCATACTGCTAATAAATGGCCAACACGTTGCCGCGGCACCTACTGCAGCCACACCTGCTGTTGCATTACCCAGAAAATTGCGCCGATCCGCATTGTCCAGTACGTTGCTATCTGACATAAGCTACCCTCGTTTTAGTGAATTGGGTTATCTAGTATGGTTACTGAATGAATATTTATTAATACAATCTTTAATGATGTGAAGAAAAACTTATTCAAGCGAAAAGAAAGCATTGAAACTTTACAAATCCGGTTAAAACTATTATAGGCTAACTGACAATATACTAGAATAAATTAGATTACTATTATTTGACCAATCAATCGATTTAATAGTTAATATTAAAAATTGAATACAAAGCGAGAATGGTGGAAATAATCTTTATCGAAAGTGGTCCAAGCTGTTTAGACGTTAAACAGAAAATGCATCACATCGCCATCATGTACCACGTATTCTTTACCTTCAACCCGCATCTTGCCTTTTTCCTTGGCTCCTGCCTCGCCACCACAGCTGATGAAATCCTCGTAGGCGATTGTCTGGGCGCGAATGAATCCGTGCTCAAAGTCATTATGAATAACGCCCGCTGCCTGGGGGGCCGTATCACCCACATGAATTGTCCATGCACGCACTTCTTTGACTCCCGCTGTGAAGTAAGTCTGCAAACCCAGTAGTTTGTAGGCAACGCGGATCAAACGGTTCAGGCCGGGTTCGTCAAGTCCGACATCGGCGAGGAATTCCTTTTTATCTTCATCTGAAAGTTCGGCAATTTCTGATTCAAGTGCAGCACAAATTGCCACCACGGGAGCGCCTTCCTGTAAGGCAAATTCTTCCAAGCGATCCAATAACGGGTTGTTTTTGAATCCATTTTCTGCAACATTGGCGACATACATGGCGGGCTTGATCGTGAGCAGGCAAAGTGGTTTGAGTAAGCTTAGTTGTTCGGCATCCAGTTTCATCATGCGCGCCGGTTTGCCTTCATTCAAATGTGCGGCAACCTTATCCAGAAGTGCTCCAAACCGGGTAGCTTCCTTGTCACCGGAGCGGGTTAACTTCGTATTGCGTGCCTGCGCCTTTTCCACAGTTTGCAAATCGGCCAGAGCGAGCTCGGTAACAATGGTTTCAATATCTGAAATCGGATCGACCTTGCCCGCCACGTGAATGATATTGTCGTCCTCAAAGCAACGAACGACATTCACGATTCCATCGGTTTCACGAATATTCGCCAAGAACTGGTTACCTAGCCCTTCACCTTTGGAGGCTCCCGCGACTAATCCGGCAATATCCACAAACTCGGTGATTGCGTATTGCATTTTCTGCGGATTGACGATTTTGGCAAGAGCGTCCATGCGTGCATCCGGAACTTCGACAATACCGACATTCGGCTCAATGGTGCAAAAGGGATAATTGGCAGCTTCAATTCCTGCCTTGGTCAATGCATTAAACAGGGTGGACTTGCCGACATTGGGCAAACCTACGATTCCACATTTCAAACTCATACAGCTCCTTGTTTATTTATGGATCACGTTCACACATAGATGCTGCCTTCATCTGTTAGTCACCCGGTTTTTTGAAACTCGGGAGAATGTGTGAGGAAGGACTTAATCCCACAAAAAGAAGCAGTTTTAACGATTTGTACTGGATTTTACTAAACACTATGGTGATTATACCAGCGACAGACATACTGTAATATCTGATTAAAAAAGTACTACAGGCAAATCGTCCAGGTATTCAAGTGAAAACAGCAATTCGATTCGCACACCGCAACCGGTTTTGAAAGGGTTCCTTGTAAACTTTTTTGGACAAAACTATGCCTTACCCGAAAAAAGTGGGTGGAAAGCACACAATTTTTACTTTTAAAGATAGCTTTGCAAAATCTTTTTAATTACAAGTGAATCATCATCTTAATTACTCATTAGTTCAAACTATCTTGTTGACTTTAATCAATTGTTGACTGAAATTGGGGGTGTATGTATCAAAAAAAGAGGAGTACTATCGCCAAAAATTAAATTTGGATTACTAAATTGTTAGTGTTTTTACATAGCGAGTTTTCATGAGCACAGCCATTCAAAAGTTGGTGTGTTCGGTCATTTGCATTGTCAAATTTAGTATGCCATTTATGAAATCGATGAACAAGAAAAAACAGTTCATTGCCCCCCAAGATTATTCCCCCGTAGGTTTCGCATGTGCTTCGATTTTCTTAATCGAATGTGTACATGCTTTTTTAGCACCAAAATTCACGTTGAGGTGCTTGTTTAGTGTGCAGTAGAAAATTGTGGAGAGGTCATGCCTAAGCACATAGTGCGTTTGTTGATTCTGATTGCTGTTGTTGCAACCGTCGCTCTTTCAGCCAAGTATTTTTTAAGAGCAGCTTCGTTTTATCAATACGGACACTACCGTGGCAATGCTGTAGCAGAAATTGCCGCCAAGGTTCCCAAACTGGATGGCTCTGCCTCCTGCGAGTCTTGCCATAAAGAGGCTTACGCCGAATGGACAGGTGGTATCCACCGTAAAGCAACCAAAGATAATAAAGTACAGGGCGTAGTCATTAAATATGGCCCCGGTTGTGAAGTGTGTCATACCGGACCTGCGGGCAATCACCCCTCCAAAGAGCCAATGCCGTTATCCACCGAAGATAAAATTACGACGATTACCCATTCTGAACATAAAACTCACCCCGCCAACGTGCCGGGTCGGAATTTGATGCTGAATGCGGGTGATATGCGTAACCTGTGCCTAAACTGCCATGAAAAGCTGGAAGCACGTCCGTTAGAGCAGCGTCAAATTGTGCTTGATACTCATGCAGGAAAAGAATTTTGCACAACCTGCCACAATCCACACTCGCCCCGAATCAATTTTGCGGCAGTACCCAGAGCTCCCTATGATCCGATTTCCGGACAAGCAATTCCTGTCGTGGCAGATAAGGCAGGCAATGCGAACGCTGGTCAAGCCAAAGCGGCAATTTGCGCAACTTGCCATGGCAAGCAAGGAATCAGCGTGAATCCGATCTGGCCAAATCTGGCAGGACAGCATGCCAACTATTTGGTTTCATCGCTTAAAGCATTCAAATCTGGCGCACGCAAAAATGACACGATGACTGGAATGGCGGCAACCTTGAGCGATGAAGATGTGCTTAATGTGGCAGCCTATTTTTCCAAATCCAGTTGTAAGGTAATCGGAGGCGATAAAGCCAAAGCCGCATTAGGCAAAATCAAAGCAGAATCGACCGGATGTGCTGCATGCCACTATTCTGGAGGCCTGCGCGGGAAAGACGGTGCTCCGGGAATTAGTGCCAGCCAGTCATGGCCGAATCTGGCCGGACAAAATTCCGATTATCTGGCCAGTTCGCTAAAAGGATTCAGGGATGACAGTCGTAGCCACGCAGTCATGTCCAGTGTGGCAAAGACGCTTACTGATGCCGACATAGACAACTTGGCCGCTTATTTCGCCAGCGTAAGCTGCAACAAATGAATAAATTATCTAGTGAGGAAAAAATGACTACTCAAGATACGAAGCAAGAAGAAACTGTTCCCTTGTCGCGCCGTAGATTTTTGGAATGGTTAGGAAAAGGCGTTGCCTGTGCCGGAGCCATGGCGGCCACCGGGAGTGCAGTTGGCTCAGCGGAAGGAGGAGGTGCTAAACGGGCGTTCCAGCAAAATGAACAGCAGTTCGTTGAGTCCGTCAATAACCCGCCCAAGATTCCCAACTATAACTGGAATGACCACGATTGGGCGATGGGCGTTGATACGGACCGTTGTATTGGCTGTTTACGCTGCATGGAAGCATGCAAAATGGAAAACAGTGTCCAGATGGATGCCAATCACTACCGCACTTGGGTTGAGCGCTATGCTTATCTGGAAGGCTCTAGTACCGCAACGGTCGACAGCCAGACGGATCCGAAAAATATCGAAAATGCCGGTTCAGAAACAAAATTTCGCTTTGACAACCGCTACAAGAATGTGAAAGTTGACAAGGCATTTTTTGTGCCGAAACTGTGCAACCAATGCGAACATCCCTCCTGTGTTCAGGTCTGTCCGACCGGTGCTACCTTCAAGGTCAAAGAGGGGCCGGTGTTGATCGATACAACTTACTGTATCGGCTGCCAATATTGTGTGCAAGCCTGCCCGTATGGCGCGCGCAGCTTTAATGAACAAAGAGGTACGGCTGAAAAATGCAATTGGTGCTACCACCGCATCACCAAAGGACTGAATCCGGCCTGTGTCGAAGTCTGCCCGACCGGGACACGTATTTTCGGTGACCGCAGAGATCCGGAAAGTCCGGTGAGTTTATTCATCAAGAATAACCACGTGCAAGTACTCAAGCCGGAAATGGGCAA
>Ga0007854_10000617_pt1 | contig 22954 bp, 22 predicted proteins | sample CryBogCBH12Aug08_FD_60382 | JGI IMG/M metagenome (GOLD analysis project Ga0007854, IMG submission 60382) | Freshwater microbial communities from Crystal Bog, Wisconsin, USA - CBH12Aug08 | ecosystem: Environmental > Aquatic > Freshwater > Lake | place: Crystal Bog, Wisconsin, USA | collected... | reverse complement strand
AAGGCAATGTCACGCCGCTTGGGACAGCAACACTGAAATACCCATTGCTGTCAGTCGCGGCGGCGCTGGTGAAAATTTGCCCGGTACTGTCCTTTACATAAACCGTAACACCGGCAAGTGGTGCACCTGTCGCAACGGTGCCGGTTATGGTTTGAGTGGTAGTGGCAGCAACCGAAGAAGTGGCACCAACCCCAGAAGCGGCAGAGGTTCCTGTCCCTCCCGCACCACATCCTGCAAGGGTGGTAACCGCCATCGCCAGCAAGAACGATATCAAGAATTTCATCGTGTCCCGACCTACCCGTAGTTTCTGCATGTTACGTCTCCAGTTCTTGCCATTCAGCGTGATCATTGGCGCAAAATAATTCAGCAATCAAATTGTTTCAGTTAAGTTAGCAACTCCCGCTCAAGCAGATGCCTGCTTATTAGCCACAGGAATTACCTCAAATTCAAGGTGTCTTTCAAAATTTTCGGCGTAATAAAGATCAACAGTTCTTTTTTGGCCTCTGTTTTTGTTTGGGTCTTGAATAACCAACCAACGCCGGGAATATCGCCCAGCAAAGGCACTTTGGAAACTGCATCCGTTTGATCAAGGGTATAGACGCCACCAATTACCACCGTGCCACCATTTTCGACAAGTACTTGAGTGTTAATTTTGTTGGTATCGATCACGGGACCATTGGTGGTCATTTGACCTTGTGTATCGTTGTTTACGTCCACCGTCATGTTGATATGATCATCGGGGGTGATTTTCGGTGTCACTTTAAGACTCAGGTTCGCATTTGCAAAAGTAATGGTCGGCGTTGCCCCGGCGACGCTGGTGGTCGAATAAGGTATTTGTACACCGGTAGAAATAGTGGCTTCTGTCGAATCTGCGGTAACAACACGCGGGCTAGCAATGTTCTTGGATGAGCCGTCATCTTGTGATGCGTCAATTTCCAGCTGCAAAACTTTGGTGGCAGAAGCGTTGAATAATTGAAGCACAGCCCCACCATAATAAGTGGCCGTCGGTACACTCAAATTGGCCGGAGTCAGCAGCGCTTGCGTTCCTCCGCCCCCTACTGGAGTTCCTGTCCCGACTCCGGGGGAGGCTTTGTTCGGCATGCTCAGTTTGCCGCCCAGACTTTGACTAAAATTAGTTTGCGCATTAACAAACCGTGCTTCGATCATCACTTGACGCACCGGAATATCCACCTGCTTGATTAACTTGCGCACTTCTTCCAGAACGCTTGCGGTATCTTTCACGAACAGGGTGCTGGTACGCTGATCAACGACTGCACTGCCTCGTTTGGATAGAATACTTATACTTGAATTGGCACCTGTCGCGGCTGGTCGCAGCAATAGAAGAATATCGCTACCTTTTTGGTAACTAAGCCGGAAACTTTCAGTTTGGAGAGGTTCAATTTCAGATATATCTTTATATGCTGTCAGGCTGAGCTTTTCCTTCGCAGCCACTTCCTCGCGCGGAGCGATCTGAATCACGTTGCCATTTTTACGCATGTCCAGATCCTTGCTTTGCAGGATGATGTCGAGTGCTTGATCCCAGGGGACATCTTTCAAGCGCAAGGTCAGGTTACCCGATACCGAGTCGCTGATTATCATGTTCATGGGAATATTGTTGCTGTTAATGAAGTCACTAATCACATACAGCGCTTCCCGCACCGAGATGCTCTGGAAATTCAGTGTAAGTTTTTCACCGGCGTAACCAAGCTGGGTTCCTTTTATCAGCTTGTTCGGATCATCCATAACCGGCTTGATTTCCATCACGAACCGTTTGTCTGTCTGATAGGTGGCATGTTCCCACAATCCCTTGGGCTCGATAATCATGCGTACGTTGTCACCGTCTACAAAGGTGTCGATTCCTTCCACCGGTGTCCCGAAATCGCTGACATCCAGTTTGCGTTGCAGATTGCGCGGCAAATCGGTCTTCATGAAGTCGACGATCAGCTTGGTGCCTTGTTTTCTGATGTCTATGCCGACATTGGGATCGGAGAGGTCAACCTGAATTCGCCCTTCACCATTTTTGCCACGATGAAAGCCTACATCTTGAAGACTATGCTTTTGCGAAGTGGGCTTGCCTTCGGCAAAAAGGGTGGCAACCGGGGATACAGAATTGCCCAGTACGGGATCGCGGGAATTACCTTGCAAGGTAATCAACAGAGTGTCGCCTTCAATTTTGGTGTCATATGCGACCACCTGATTTAGATTAAGTACCAGCCGGGTGCGATTACCAGCCTGCACGATATTGGCACTGCGCAATTCACCCTCGCTAAAATCCTGAACCGACTTGCCTAATCCATTCTCCGTATTGGGAAAATCAAATGCAATACGCGGAGGTGTGTTAATAGTAAATCCGGCAGGCGGATTGATTAACGCTTTTTTTAACCCCAATTTGATGACCAAACCGCCACCCACTGAGTTGCTAACGGTAAGCGACTTTATACTATTGGATTCGGAAATGTTTTGCGCTTGGGCACTCAGCGCACAAACTGCTAATACAGCAGCCGTCAGGCGAATGAAGAGGTTGATTGCGTTTTTGAACTTTATCATTATCTATTTACTCCCGATCATTCCACTAATTGCAGACTGCTCATTCGCTCTGACCAGTCTCCGGCGCTGTCTTGGATCATTTCCTTGATTTTAATTTCAGTTTCGGCAACTTCAGTGACTTGACCGAAATTCTGGCCCAGATAATTACCCACCTTGACGCGATGCAGTTTGCCATCCGGTGAACGAATAACGGCATGACCCGCATGGTTCTGAAATAAATATCCAACCATCTTTAAACCATCCAGAGGAAATTCTTCCAATGCTTCCTTGTGTCGCTGCAAATCAGGCTGGTTAAGTCCGGGCACTGCCCCACCTTTGATTTCTGACTTGCGCGGTTTGAAAGGATCCGGCAAGGCTGCGGAATTATCATAATTGAACGGCTCATACGGTTTAATTTCCGGCGGAGGATCAACCTTGCCGCGCAAATTGGCTCCGGAATTTTTTACGAAATCATGCAGATCCTGGAATTGATCAGTATCGCAAGCAGCCAGCAACAGCGCAGCCAGCAACAAAAAATAAATTGATTTCCTCATTTTTTGGCTCCAGCTGCCGGCGCCGGTTTTTTCTGGCTGGCCAGTTCATTTTCATCCAGATAACGATAGGTCTTGGCTGTTGTTTCCATGGTCAAGGATGCGCCTGCCGGGGTAACACTAATATCGTTCAACGTGACAATGCGGGGTAACTGGGAAATATCACTGGAGAATCTACCAAGATCATCGTAGCTACCCGTTACCTTGAGCGCGATCGATTGCTCGGCAAACACACCGGTAACCACTTCCGGGCTAGGACGAAATAAGTCAAATTGCAGCCCTCTACCCAAGCCTGCCTGATTAACATCAGTCAAAAGTGCATCCATTTCGGACTTGTTGGGTAATTGCTTAAGTAATGCACCAAATGACTGTTGTGTTTCCGTAAGTTGTTTCTTGATAATATCCAAATTAATAGCTTGCTTCTTCTTAACCAGAAAGGCTTCTTTAAGTCTGACCTCTTCCTCTTTGGCAGCACTTAATTTTGTAATCTGATCCTGCCAGTCAAACAGATACCCAGCGATCACTGCCACAATCAAGATTAACACGCATGCCAAAAGTTTTGCTACCCAAGGCCAGCCGCCCGGATTTTTGGGATTAATATTTCCAAGATTTTTTAGGTCATCCAAAAGGTTCATAACCGTTCACCTAACCTTTCGCAGGACCGGCATGAGCTGGAGTAGAAGCGACGGGAGCCTGTTTTTTCATAATAAAATTCAAGGTGAACTCATTTTCACGTACGCCCCCGCTTCCGGATGATGCATGAATTTCAACCAGTGTCGGTTGTTCCAGCCAAGGTGAATCTTCAATCGCACGCATGAGTGTGGAAACCCGCGCATTAGATTGTGCGGCTCCGACCATGTTAATTCTATTGCCACTCTGTCTAAGCGATTTTACATATACGCCATCGGGTAAAATACGCAACATCTGATCCAGCAAATGAACCACATCTGAACGGGTGGTTTGCAAATTTTCGACGACATTTTTTCGTGCCAGCAGAGCGTCTGTTTCATCACGCAACTTCTTGATTTCCGCAATTTGTTTGTCCAGTATAACTGTTTGATTTTTAAGGTAGGTGTTGCGGCTATCCTGATAGTCAATTTGAATACTGATCGCTACATGTACTAGGCCCACAATCGACACCCCCAGCAGCAGAGATATCACACAGAAAGCGATAAACTGGTTCTGCCTTGCTCTGCGCTTTTCCGCGCGGTGGGGTAATAAATTAACGCGTATCATGATGGGTCAAACCTCCGCATCGCAAGGCCGCAGGCTATCATTAAAGCAGGAGCATCGGCCTGAAGCTGGCGTGGTTTGATGCGACTTGACAGCGTCATTTGGGTAAATGGATTAGCTACCAGAGTATTCACTTGAGTCCGGGTGGCAACCGAGTCATCCAAGCCCGCCAATGCTGCACAGCCTCCCGAAAGAATAATGTAATGAACTTCGTTGTACGGTGTCGCGGTAAAAAAGAACTGGATTGCGCGTGCCACTTCGCTCGCCACATTTTCGCGAAATGGAGTCAGCACATCGTTCTCGTATGCGTCTGGCAATCCACCGTTACGTTTGCCCGCCTCAGCCTCCTCTACAGACAAGCCAAATGCTTCCTGTATAAGGTGTGTAAGTTGATCTCCACCGATCTGTTGGTCGCGCGTGTAAATTGACTGTCCATTACGCAACACATTAACATTCATTATTACCGAGCCAATATCGACCAGAGCGATACATTGCTCTGCTCCCCCTCCGGGTAATTGCTCACAAATACGGGTGAGTGCCGACTCGGCTGCGTAAGGCTCCACATCGACCACAATTGTTTTGAGCCCTGCCGCTTGCGCCGCAGCGACACGATCTTCCACGTTTGCCTTGCGCGATGCTGCCAGCAGCACCTCGATATCATCGGTATTTCCGGGCGCGGGGCCGATTACCTGAAAATCCAGATTAACTTCGTCCATGGCAAAAGGAATGTACTGGTTAGCTTCTGCCTCAACCTGGTATTCGAGATCTTCTTCCCGCAAATTATTCGGCAATAGAATTCTCTTGGTGATGACGGTAGCTGCGGGAAGCGCCAAGCTGATATTTCTGATTCGTGACCCCATGCGTTTTGCTGCGCGCATCAGGGTTTCGGTGACTGCCTCAAGGTTATTAATGTTGCCATCAACAACCGCATCTTTTGGCAAAGGTTCTATGACATAGCGTTCAATCATGAATCCGCCATGTTTGGGTAGCTCGCTTAACTCTACCATTTTTACGGCAGACACACTGACATCCACACCTATTAAGGGCGGTGTTCCAGCTGTCAAAAAATCCAGCGGAATATCAAAATTTCCTTTAAGCATAGAATGGGTTGTAACTCGCCTATTTTAAAGTTCGTTAAATCCTAGCAATAACTATATCTTAAGTAAAGATTAATCAGTAGTGATTTTTGCTTTTAATTTATGCTTTCAAGCAAGAGATCAAATTATCTTATCATCCTTGGGTTTTCTATCAGTTGATTAAGTTAGTTTCTGTCCCTTAATTCCAAATGTTATTTTTTCTGATAAATGTCCAAGAGCCGATATAATAAGATATTGGTTACCTTAAAATTTCAATTGCTATTCTGCATAACATGACACAACGCTGGTGGTTTTACCCGCTTCTCACTCTGCTTGCTTCTGCTCTCTTGCCGGTGCTGATGCTGCTATTTGCTGCTATGTTGGCCTATCCGACGCTGCCGTCGCTGGAAGTGCTTACCGATTACCAACCCAAGATTCCCCTGCGCGTGTACAGTGCGGATGGAGCACTTCTCGGTGAATTCGGGGAAGAGCGCCGCGCGCTGATCAAAATTGGCGATGTCCCCGACTTGATGAAAAAGGCCATCCTCGCCGCAGAAGATGACCGTTTTTATGAGCATGGCGGAGTTGATTATCCGGGCATGCTCCGTGCGGCTCTTTCTGATTTTACTTCGGGTGGATATAAACAGGGTTCCAGCACCATTACCATGCAGGTTGCACGCAATTTTTTTCTGACCAAGGAAAAAACCCTGACACGTAAATTCAACGAGGTATTGCTTTCCCTGAAAATAGAGCACAGCTTGGGCAAGAATGACATTCTCCAGCTTTATATCAACCAGATTTATCTGGGGCAACGTGCTTACGGCTTTGCCGCTGCCTCGCAAGTTTATTTTGGCAAGAGCCTCAACCAGCTCAATATCGCCGAGATGGCAATGCTGGCCGGCTTACCCAAGGCTCCCTCTGCCTACAACCCGGTGGTTAACCCGAAGCGCGCAAAACTACGCCAGATGTATGTACTGCATCGAATGCACGAGTTACATTTTATTGACACGCCCCAATTCGAGGCTGCGCAGCAATACCCTATGATCGCAAAACATGGTAATCAGGAGTTTCCAGTCAAAGCCGACTTTCTGGCTGAGATGGTAAGACAGGAAGTTTATGACCGCTATGAAGAGGCCACCTACACGCAAGGCATCAAGGTTTACACTACCATCCGCCAGCAAGATCAGGCTGCAGCCTATAAAGCGCTGCGCAAAGGGGTGCTTGAATATGATCAGCGCCACGGCTACCGGGGGCCGGAAGGCTATGCCGACCTGAGCGAAGGTAGCCAGGATGAAAATATGGAAGAGGCTCTTCAGGACGTAACCGACAGTGATGATTTGATCCCGGCCGTAGTCCAGCAAGCCGGCCCCAACAGCGTCCATGCCTACTGTAAAGGCGGGCAAACTGTCGAGATCGGCGCGGAGGGTTTGAAATTCGCGCAGCGTGCCTTAAGTGACAAGGTGGCACTCAATCAGAGAATTCGCCAAGGTTCCATCATTCGTGTCCTGCAAACTGAAAAGGGCACGTGGCAAATTGTCCAACTGCCGCAAGTCGAAGCCGCTTTCGTTTCCGGCAATCCGCACGATGGAGCCATTTATTCTTTGGTCGGTGGTTTTGACTTCAACCGGAACCAGTTCAACCATATCACCCAAGCCTGGCGACAACCAGGCTCCAGTTTCAAGCCGTTTATTTATTCGTCGGCCCTTGAAAAGGGGTTTACACCAGCCTCTATCATCAATGATGCGCCGCTGTCGTTCAGTGCAGCGGAAACAGGTGGCGAAGCTTGGACACCCAAAAACTTTGAAAATGATTATGACGGCCCGATGCGCATGCGAACTGCGCTGATGAAATCCAAAAATCTGGTCACCATCCGCATCATGCAAGCCATCACTCCGCAATATGCGCAACAATACATAACCAAATTTGGATTTGACGCGGCCAAACATCCTCCGTACCTAACCATGGCACTAGGTGCCGGTTCAGCCACGCCCATGCAAATGCTTACCGGTTATTCCATTTTCGCCAACGGTGGGTTTCATGTTGAGCCCTATTTTATCCAGCGCATCGAAGATGCAAAAGGAGTCATATTGAGCAAGGCCGAACCGGTGATTGCCGGAGAAAACGCAGAACAGGTAATCGATGTGCGCAATGCCTTTACCATGGTCAGCATGATGCAGGATGTAATTCGTCACGGCACGGGTTTTCAGGCAATGAAACTTGGACGATATGATCTGGCAGGCAAAACCGGCACCACCAGTGACTCGATCGATGCCTGGTTTTGTGGCTTCCAACCCACTGTTGTGGGGATTGCATGGATTGGTTTTGACACTCCGCGCACGCTGGGCGGCAAAGAAACCGGTGCCCAGGCCGCATTGCCCATCTGGATGGACTATATGGGAAGTGTGCTCAAAAATGTGCCGGAAATGGCTTATACTATGCCCGACAAAATGGTCGAGGCGCGCATCAACAATAGGGGTTTGCGCGATCCGAATGGGGAATTGACCGAGTATTTTTATCAAGAAAATTTACCCGGACAATTGTCTGCTTCCCCCCGTGAAAAAGCGCAAAGCGAAGCGGTCAAGGATCAACTTTTCTGACTAAGGCGGTATAACAAGCCGGGGGCTCTGCTCCCTGCGCGAGTTTTCCGATAATTATGAGTAAAGACTCGTCAGCCCGCCGCAACCAGATGCGTGAGCACCTGGCCTACCACGCTGCCCGCCTGATGGCTGAGGACGGCATCACCGATTACGCTCTCGCCAAACGCAAGGCTGCCAAACATATGGGAGCAACGGATACACACCACTTGCCCAGTAATCAGGAAGTGGATGAAGCCCTGCATAGCTACCGATCGCTCTATCAGCACGATATCCACCCGGACATTTTGTATCAGTTGCGCGAAGAAGCGCTGTCTGCAATGCGCATGCTGGAGCCGTTCCGGCCCTATCTGACCGGCTCTGTGCTGAATGGCACGGCAGGGGAGCAGTCGGACATTAATATCATGTTATTCAGTGACGATTCAAAGGCTGTCCTGCTATTTCTGCTAAAACATGATATTGAATTTGAAGACGGCGAATGGAGAGTACGTGTGGGAGGACATGAAGAAACCGTGCCGAGCTATACGCTGACCGTTGAATCGGGTACACAGGTACACATCATCTTGTTGCCCGAAAATGCCCGGCACAGTGGTAGCCGCCATCCCGAAACTCATGCGGATATTGCATCACTGGAAAAATTGATCGCGCAATCAGAAATTCCTGTGGCTGAAAAGTAGGCTTGGAAGAATAAGCTCTTGCCGTATCTACCCTTTACAGAACACCTCGCGCATCATCCCGACCAATTTTAGTGTTCGTAGATCACTGATCCGATAATAGACGTGATTGGCTTCTTTGCGAATGGCAAGGACACCTTTGTCGCGCAGAATCGCAAGGTGCTGGGAAATGTTACTTTGTGAAGTTCCAACCTCGCCAACAATATCCTGCACACTAATTTCTTTTTCGCCCAGCAGGCAAAGTATCTTAAGGCGCAACGGATGAGCAATCGCCTTGATCGCCATTGAGGCTTGCAAAATATCCTCGTCTTTATCAATTAGATTAGCCAAAATTTTTCTGTCTCTCCAAACTACAGTACATCACAGCAAATAGTAAATTCAGCTAAAATAGCTGCCACGAGGATATTTTTCAACCCCTTACATTCTGATACAACTACCCTATGAAATCTACTCCTGTTTTACTACTTATACTGGATGGTTACGGCTACAGTGAAGACACGGATTACAATGCCGTGGCCAATGCACGCAAACCCAACTGGGATCGGCTGTGGAATACTTTCCCTCATACGCTGATCAACGCCTCCGAATTATTTGTGGGTCTGCCCAAAGGGCAGATGGGCAATTCCGAGGTCGGGCATCTCAATATCGGTGCGGGCCGTGTTATTTATCAAGAGTTGACCCGGGTGGACGTGGCAATTCAGGATGGCAGTTTCAACACCAATCCGGCATTTACCCAGGCCATCGTGCAGGCCAAAACAAATGACACTGCACTACATATCATGGGACTGTTATCGCCCGGCGGTGTTCATAGCCACGAAGATCATATCCATGCCTTGCTTGAATTAGCGGTTCGTTCCGGCTTGCGCAAAGTTTTTCTGCACGCTTTTCTTGACGGACGGGATACGCCGCCACGCAGTGCTGAACATTCGCTGCAACGTTTGCAGGATAAGTGCAATACACTCGGAGCCGGGCGTATTGCTTCCATCGTTGGCCGATATTATGCAATGGATCGCGACAACCGCTGGGATCGGGTACAAATTGCATATGACATGTTGACTCAAGGCAAGGCTCCTTTCAGCGCAGCCACGGCGGTTGAAGGTTTGCAGCAGGCCTACGCCCGTGATGAAAATGATGAATTTGTGAAGGCTACGGTAATCGGTGAATCGATTGCCATGCAAGATGGGGACGTAGCCATTTTCATGAATTTCCGCGCAGACAGGGCACGTGAGATTACTCGCGCTCTTACCGATCCGTCCTTCGATCAATTTACGCGCGAGCGCTTTCCCAGACTGGCCGACTATGTCACTCTGAGCAGCTATGGTAATGATTTCAGCCACTTGCCGGCGGCCTTTTCTCCCTCCTCGATCCACAATGGTTTTGGCGAATATATTGCCGGACTCGGCCTCAAACAATTGCGCATCGCCGAAACAGAAAAATACGCTCACGTCACTTACTTCTTTAACGGGGGTACGGAACAACCTTATCCCGGCGAAGACCGCATTCTGGTGCCTTCTCCCAAAGTCGCAACCTACGATTTACAACCCGAAATGAATGCGGCTGAAGTCACCGATAAACTCGTGGCAGCGATACGAAGCGGGCAGTATCAGGCCATCATCTGCAATTATGCGAATTGCGACATGGTAGGTCACACCGGCATTTTGGAAGCTGCCATCAAAGCCATCGAAACGCTGGATGGGTGCATTGGCAGAGTGGTCACTGCGATGCAGGAGTGTGGCGGGGAGGTGTTGATTACTGCGGATCACGGCAATGCCGAGCAAATGATAGATCACACCACCCATCAGCCCCACACTGCGCACACTCTTAATCCGGTTCCTTTCCTTTACATGGGACGCAAGGCAAGCATGATAGACGGCGGTGCGCTGCAAGATGTCGCACCGACCCTGCTTGCCATGATGGGCTTACCCCAGCCGCCGGAAATGACTGGCAAGTCACTTATCGAATTTGCAGGGTGCAATAAGCCTAGCGCATTGCACCAATGAGACGAAAGTTTGGTGCAATGCCCTTTGGTTATTGCACCCTACTGCTTTGCCTGCTGACAAATAGTGCCTTCGCCTCAAAACAGGATGAGCTGGACAACTTACGCAAACGTATAACCAACTTGCAGCAAGAGTTGGAAAAAACCAGCGAATCAAAATCCGAGGCAGCTGATTCTTTGCGCAAATCCGAACGTGCTATCAGCAACAGTAACCGCAAACTGGCTGAACTTGCACAGCAGCAGATCGAGGCAGAGAGCACCTTGGGTCAGTTACAAATGCAGGGTAATCAGCTTGAAAAAGCGATGCAGGGTCAGCAAACCCTGCTGGGGAAATTGCTTTACCAGCAATATCTGGGGGGAAGGCAGGAGTACTTCAAAATGCTGCTGAACAACCGCGATCCCAATCAAATGGCGCGCGACATTGTCTATTACGAATATATTGCCCGTAGCCGCGCGGTCTGGCTCCATACTTTGCGTGATAATCTGGATCAACTTCATACCGTCACGGCACAAACCAAGCAAAAGAGTGATGAAATTGCTTCACTACAAGCCGAGCAAAGCTCGCAAAAGCTCACTCTGGAAAAAGATAAAATCACGCATCAGCAGGTGCTCCAAAAAATTGCACTGCAACTTAAGCAGCAGCGTAATGAAATCGGTCGTTTGCAGCGAGATGAAAACAGTCTTGCCCAATTGGTCGAGAAACTTTCCCGGATACTGGCACACCCAAAAGGGAAAGGCCTGTTCAGCAATAGCAACTTACCTGACAATCGCTTTGACGGCAGTCCGTTTGAACGACTAAAAGGTAAACTGGCATTACCTGTAAAAGGCATTGTCAGCAATAAATTTGGCGCTACACGACCGGATAGTACCGTACAGTGGAAAGGTCTTTTTGTTAAAGCTCCGGCCAATCAGCCGGTCAAAGCGATTGCAGCCGGACGGGTCGTTTTTGCCGATTGGTTGCGTGGATTCGGGAACTTATTGATACTTGACCATGGCAAAGGCTTCATGAGTTTGTATGGCAACAATGAAACCCTGTACAAACAGGTAGGGGACGTTTTACGCGGGGGTGACACTATTGCTGCTGTGGGCAATAGCGGCGGCAATGAGGAATCCGGTTTATACTTCGAGCTTCGCCACGAAGGTCAACCCATGGATCCAATGAAGTGGATATCCCGGTAAAAGGTTTAGCAGACTAAATAGTTAGTGGATTGAAAAATAACTTGATGAGGTTTTAACATGCGTAGTCGTTTAAGAAGTCGCTTTGAAAAATTCGGATTAGTTGGGCTGGGGTTGATTGCGGGGATTTTGGTCAGCTTGCATTTTTCCGCAGTTGCCGATAAAGATCCTGAAACGACTTTACCCGTCGATGAGTTACGCTCTTTCTCGGACGTGTTTGGCCGCATCAAGAGTGATTATGTCGAGCCGGTGGAAGACAAAAAACTGATCGAAGGAGCCATCAACGGCATGTTAAGCAGCCTTGATCCCCATTCCGCTTATTTGAATGTGGAGGACTTCAAAGAGCTGCAAGTCGGTACTCAGGGTGAATTCGGCGGCTTGGGAATTGAGGTCGGCATGGAGGACGGTCTGGTTAAAGTCGTTTCCCCAATCGAAGATACTCCGGCATTTCAAGCCGGTATCAAGAGCGGAGATCTGATCATCAAGCTCGACGACACTTTGGTAAAAGGCCTGTCACTAAATGATGCTGTTAAACGCATGCGCGGCAAAGCGGGCAGTAAAATTACTTTGACTATCCTCCGCAAAACTGAAACTAAACCACTGGTTTTCACTTTGGCCCGGGCTGTCATCAAGGTTAAAAGCATTAAGTCCAAACTCGTCGAACCGGGTTACGGTTTTGTCCGTATTACCCAGTTTCAGGAACATACCGGTGAAAATCTCGCCACCGCGCTGGATAATCTTTACAAGGAAAATAAAGGTGATTTGAAAGGGCTGGTGCTCGATTTGCGCAATAATCCTGGCGGTTTGCTGACTGCTGCTGTTGGTGTATCTGCTGCTTTCCTGCCCAAGGATGCCTTAGTGGTTTACACCGAAGGACGTACCTCCGATGCCAAAATGCGATTGGTTGCCACTGCCGACGATTATCTTCGCGGAGATGGCAAGGTCGACTACCTGAAAAACCTTCCAGCTTCGGTCAAGGATGTACCGCTTATCGTGCTGGTCAATGGAGGCTCTGCATCAGCATCTGAAATTGTTTCGGGTGCGTTGCAGGATCACAAACGTGCTGTCATTATGGGTACACAGACCTTCGGCAAGGGATCCGTGCAAACGATTCTCCCGCTCAATGGAAATACCGCGATCAAGTTAACCACTGCGCGTTATTACACCCCCAGTGGCCGCTCGATCCAGGCTAAAGGCATAGTCCCGGACATCGCGGTGGACGATCCGACAACCACTGCGCAGGAAAAAACATTTCACTTGCGCGAAGCCGATCTTGAAAACCATCTGACTAATGATCGTCAGACCGACGAAAAGGCTAACAGCACAAAACCGGTATCTCCAGCCAAAGAAGCGCCCTCAAAAATCAAGGAAAATGATGACGAGAATGACAAAATGGAACCGGTCGCCTTTGGCGACAAAAAGGATTACCAACTAAATCAAGCCTTAAACTTGTTAAAGGGCATGAACATTCTGAGCAAAAAATAAGGTGCATCGGATCATTAGGAAGGACGAAATTTCTGCTGTCTTAGTAGTTTTGTGTTCAAATGTCTACCGAATAAACTAAAACTGAACCCAGTGGAAAAAGTACGCCTCTCAAAATTGATGTCAGAACAAGGTTTATGTTCGCGTCGCGAAGCAGATAGTTATATCGAGCGCGGCTGGGTATTGGTCGATGGGAAGCCAATCACCGAACTGGGAACCAAAATTGACCCCGTTCAGCGCATTACGCTTAACCGTTCTGCACAAGCCCAGCAACAGAAAGCAGTGACTATCCTGCTCAATAAACCTATCGGCCTGGTTTCAGGACAGGCTGAGGATAATCACAAACCTGCTGTTTCACTGATCAATGCATCATCACGTTTCCCCGCCGACAAGTCACCCCTGCAATTTCATCCCACCCACCTGAAAGGCATTGCCCCGGCAGGCCGCCTCGATATTGATTCTCAGGGATTGTTAGTGCTCACTCAGGATGGTCGGGTTGCCAAACAGTTGATCGGTGAAAATTCCGCTGTTGACAAAGAGTATCTGGTACGCGTGCAGGGCAAAATAGTTGGCAATGGCCTGCAGATGTTAAACCATGGACTGAAACTTGACGGCGAAGCACTCAAACCCGCAAAGGTCACTTGGCAGAATGACGACCAGCTGCGTTTTATCCTGCAGGAAGGGAAAAAACGACAGATTCGCCGAATGTGCGAACTGGTTGGGCTGAAAGTAACCGGCCTCAAGCGAGTGCGCATCGGCAAAGTCAGATTGGGCGACCTGCCCGTGGGCCAATGGAGATACTTGCGTGAGGATGAGTCGTTCTAGAGGTTTTCACGGCAGATTCTGCACATACATCAAAGCCTTCGAAAATGATTTCCATGCCAAACCACCATGAGTGTGAACGCCTTCTTCTGCGCTGTCCGTCATGATTTGCATCATCAGGGCGGCCAGGCCGAACAATTCAATTTTCGCCTTCAGCTGGTAGTCATCGTGGTGTTGGCTGAATTGTGCCAAAGCTTCTTTGGAGTGATAAAGCGCTTCTCTGGCCAGTGCTTGAACTTGGGCTTCGTCGTCCCAATTAATTCCCAAGGCTAAGCCCTGGCGAATAATTTGAGTCTCAATTTCAGAAGCTCCTTGAGAATCATGCAATAAATTAAATCCACTCATTTAACATTCCGAATAATTTATAGATCAGGTATCGCCAGCAAAATTTTTCGCACGGGTGCAGGAATTGCGGCTAGCAGAGCATCATTGACATCTAGCCACATGTTACCCGGTTTCAGCTGACACTTGATTTTGCGTGGCACTTTCACAACCAATGGTTTGATATTTAATTTGAAATGGGTAAACGTGTGTGCAAATTTTGGCAAAGCAAACGAATCAGCTACCTCGAAACCATATTGTTGCGCGCAGAAGACACTGACATCTTGTTCTTCCTCCAGTTGGGGTGGACACCATAAACCTCCCCAAATTCCGCTACCAGGCCTCTTTTCCATCAAGATATCCGAACCATTCAGTAGCAGCAGGAAAGTGCTATGCTTTTCCGGTTTTGATTTGCGCGGGCGCGGAGTCGGCAGGACTGCGACCAATCCCCTCTTATGCGCCGCGCAATCACTACGCAATGGACAGTCTTCACATCCCGGTTTACTGCGGGTGCATAACTGAGCCCCCAGATCCATTAAGCCCTGTGTGTAGGTTGAGATTTCCATGCCTACACTTCCTTTGTTCCTTGGGGATGTAATATTTTCCGGAGGCAATAATTCTTCAGCCAAGTGCCAAAGGTGCTCCTCGATTTTCTTATCTCCAGTGTAACCTTCGATCGCACAATAGCGTGCCAGGACACGCTTGACATTACCATCCAGAATTGCACGTCTTTGATGGAAAGCCAATGCACTGATCGCAGCGGCTGTTGAACGACCTATGCCCGGCAACGCAACGATGTCTTCAAAATTGCGGGGAAATTTTCCCTCATGCTGTCGCATAATAATCTGTGCGGTGCGAAACAAGCTGCGTGCACGCGAGTAATAACCCAGCCCGCTCCAATAGGAAAGCACCTCATCTTCGCTGGATGCTGCCAGCATTGCAACATTCGGGAAACGTGCAACGAAGCGTTTATAATACGGAATAACAGTTACGACTTGGGTCTGTTGCAGCATGATCTCTGACAGCCAAACGTTATAGGCATCCGCACCCTGCCACGGCAAGTCGTGGCGACCATGCTTCCGTTGCCAATTAATAACACGCTTTGAAAATGTATTCATGTGTAGCTTTACTTCCATCGAGCCCGTTTATATACTGGGGCATATACACAAAATAGTAAACCCATGCCACAGCCTTCTTCTCTTGCTCCGGCCGAATTCGTTTCCTGGTTTCGTTCGGTGGCGCCCTACATCAATGCTTTTAGAGGCCGTACCTTTGTGGTGGCTTTCGGCGGCGAAGTAGTTGCCGACGGTAAATTCGTCGAACTGACCCATGATCTTAACCTGCTTGCCAGTCTGGGTGTACACTTGGTATTGGTGCATGGCGCGCGCCCGCAAATCGAACAGCACTTGTCTTGCAATCGTATTGAAGATCATTATCACAACAACATTCGTCTGACCGACTCCGAAACCATGCTGTGTGTCAAAGAGGCAGTGGGCCGGGTGCGGTTTGAGATTGAAGCACTCCTTTCCATGGGACTGGTTAATTCCCCGATGGCCAATGCCGACATCCGGGTAGCCGGCGGAAATTTCATTACCGCCCAGCCAATCGGTATTATTAACGGTGTGGATCTGCTGCATACCGGCAAAGTACGCAAGGTGGATATCGCCGCCATCAAAGATCGGCTTGAGTTCAATGAGGTGGTGCTACTTTCGCCGCTCGGTTATTCACCTACCGGCGAGGTGTTCAACCTCACTCTGGAAGATGTGGCAACAGAAACTGCCATTGCTCTGGATGCGGATAAACTGGTTTTCCTGATGGATCACGATGGCGTTCATAACGCAAAGGGAAAATTATTGAGCGAATTAACGGTTGCCGATGCCAGAAAATTAATTGCCGGAAAACGCACGTTACCGGACGATGTGAGTCTCTATCTGCCGTGCGCTATACACGCCTGTGAAGAGGGAGTGGCGCGCACGCATTTGATTAGCCGCCATGTCGATGGTGCAATATTGCAGGAACTTTTTTCCGACATCGGCATCGGCAGCATGGTGGTAGAAAGTACGCTTAACAAGCTGCGCGACGCCACCATCAAAGATGTTGGTGCCATTCTAAAACTATTGCAGCCACTCGAGAATGAGGGAACACTGGTACGACGCAGCCGCGAGCTGCTGGAACGTGAAATTGATCGTTTCGTGGTTCTTGAGCACGGCCACCGCATTATTGGTTGCGCAGCGCTTTATCCCTTTGCCGATGAAAAAGCTGCCGAATTGGCTTGCCTCGCAGTTCAACCCGGTACTCGCCGTAGCGGCTACGGGGATGCATTGCTCAAACACATTACGACCGAGGCCCAAGCGCAGGGCTTACTTAAATTGTTTGTGCTGACCACACGCACAGCCCATTGGTTCATCGAAAGGGGCTTCGAAGAAGCCGATATCGGACAATTACCCGCGCAGAAGAAAACTTTATACAATTACCAACGGAAATCCAAGGTTTTTGTAAAATCATTGTAGCAATCAAAATTTAGACTGGAGAATTAACATGGCAAAAATGGTACATTGCGTAAAACTCGGACGTGAAGCGGAAGGACTTGATCGCTTACCTTACCCGGGCGCATTGGGTCAGCGTATTTTTGAAAATGTATCAAAAGAAGCTTGGCAAGGCTGGATTCGTTTCCAAACGATGTTGGTCAATGAAAACCGCCTTAATCTTGCTGATGCTCAGGCGCGAAAATATTTGGCCGGACAAATGGAAAATTATTTTTTCGGCGATGGAACGCAAATGCCCGAGGGCTACGTACCACAAAAATAATCAAACAAGGGATCTGCAACGTGTCCAATCAATTCCCCTCGCAGTATTTTCTTAATCGCGAACTGAGTCAACTTGAATTCAACCGGCGAGTATTAGCACAAGCCGAGGATACCAGCGTGCCATTACTTGAAAGACTCAAGTATCTGTGTATCGTCAGTAGCAACCTGGATGAATTTTTTGAAATTCGCGTAGCCGGGTTGAAAGAACAGCTGACACTTACCGGTGTTCCCGCCGGAGCCGACGGTATGGATGCGCGGCAAACTCTGAAGCTGGTGCGGGAGCAAGCACACCAGATTATTACTCAGCAATACAAGGTACTCAATGACGATCTCTTCCCGGCACTGGAAAATGAGGGAATTCGCTTTCTCCGCCGTACGCATTGGAATGATTTGCAACGTGCCTGGGTAAGGGAGTTTTTCTTCAACGAAGTCATGCCTGTGCTCACTCCGATCGGGCTAGATCCATCCCACCCTTTCCCCCGTGTGCTTAACAAGAGCCTTAACTTTGCCGTTGAATTGCAAGGCAAGGATGCCTTCGGGCGCAATTCAACCAAGGCTATTGTTCAAGCCCCGCGCGTACTGCCGCGTACCATTCCTCTACCCCCTGAAGTCGCGGGCTGTGCTCACGGTTTCGTTTTTCTGTCTTCCATCCTTCACGCTCACGTCGGCGAATTATTCGGCGGCATGGAAGTGCTGAGTTGCCACCAATTTCGTGTCACCCGCAACAGCAACCTGTTTGTGGACGATGAAGAAGTCAAGAACCTGCGAACCAGCCTGCAAGGCGAATTACCTCAACGCCACTTTGGCAATGCTGTCCGCCTGGAAGTAACCGACAATTGCGCGCCTGCGGTAGCGGATTACCTGCTAAAGCAATTCGAGCTGGGGCCGGACGATTTATACCGAGTGGACGGCCCGGTAAATCTGGTGCGTTTAATGGGCATTCCCGGCCAAGTAGCTCGCGACGATCTGAAATTTCCAGAGTTTGCCCCCGGTGTCCCAGCTGTGCTGCAAAAGAAAGGTGCGGATATGTTTAAAGTGATCCGCAAGGGGGATATTTTGCTGCATCACCCTTACCAGTCTTTCAAGCCGGTTATCGATTTTATCAATCAGGCTTCGGTTGACCCCTGGGTAGTTGCCATCAAACAAACGGTGTACCGTACCGGTGTCGATTCCGAACTGATGGAAGCTTTAATCAAGGCCACCCGTCTTGGCAAGGAAGTCACCGTAGTGGTTGAACTGCTTGCCCGCTTCGACGAGGAAGCCAACATCAATTGGGCCAGCAAGCTGGAAGAAGTCGGTGCACATGTCGTGTATGGTGTGGTTGGCCACAAGACGCACGCTAAAATGCTGATGGTCGTCCGGCGCGAAGAGGATAAGCTCCGCCGCTATGTGCATCTGGGTACTGGTAACTACCATCCTCGCACAGCCCGGCTTTACACGGATTTTGGCCTGTTTACCGCCAATGAAGAAATTTGTGCAGACGTCAATGAAGTTTTCGGACAGCTTACCAGCTTGGGCAAGGCTGGCAAGCTGACCCACCTTTGGCAATCCCCTTTTTCCCTACATGGACAAGTGCTGAATTCTATTCACAATGAAACCAAAATCGCCCAAGAAGGCAAACCTGCACACATTATTGCCAAAATGAATTCGCTACTGGAACCGGAAACCATTATAGCTTTGTATGAAGCCTCTCAGGCTGGCGTGAAGATAGACCTTATAGTACGTGGAGTGTGTGCGCTTCGTCCCGGCGTGCCGGGTCTGTCTGAGAATATCCGTGTCCGTTCGATTATTGGGCGCTTTCTGGAACACACGCGAATTTTTTATTTCCGCAACAATCTCGTCCATGAAGTCTATCTCTCCAGCGCTGACTGGATGGATCGCAATTTTTTTCGTCGCATCGAAGTGTGCTTCCCTGTGCTCGATAAAAAGTTAAAGAAAAGAGTAATCGAAGAAGGACTTAAGATTTACTTGCTGGACAACTATCAGGCATGCGAGATGGATGCGGATGGACAATACCACCGCAAGACTCCGCGCCGCGCCGCGCCGATGTGCGCACAGAATATGCTGTTGCAGGAACTTGCGGGACAGCACGGCACACAAAGTTAATTCTGTTTTTAACTGTAATTCTTTGCTGCGAGAGGAGTTTATGGAGCTGATACTATGGCGCCATGCGGAGGCTGAGGATGGAATCCATGATATGGAACGCCGGTTGACTTCAAAAGGTCTCAAGCAAGCTGATAAAATGGCCGCCTTTCTGCGTCCACACCTTCCCCAAGACTTACACATTCTGGTCAGCCCTGCAGTACGCGCCCAGCAGACCGCTCAGGCGCTAACTAAAACTTTCACCACTAATCCCGTGCTCGCCCCCGAATCATCCCCTCAGGCAATACTTGAGGCATCCGATTGGCTGCAATCAAGTAAACGCAGCGTATTGATTGTCGGACATCAACCCACTCTTGGTGAAGTTGCGACTTGGCTGATGACTGGTAAACCCGGATATCAAAGTTTCAAAAAGGGGGCAGTTTGGTGGTTCAGTCGCAGTGATGCACAAAAGAATGCCGATACAACCCTTCGCCTGATAATCACGCCGGACTTTCTTTAGGGAATACACCATGTTTGAATCTGCGGAACTCGGGCATAAAATTGACAAAGCCACCTACGATGCTGAAGTACCCAAACTCCGCGAGGCATTGCTGGATGCGCAATTTGAACTGGCGCAGAAGGCCAGATTTCCTGTCATCATTTTAATTGGAGGAATTGATGGTGCAGGACGGGGCGAGACCGTCAATCTGCTTAACGAGTGGCTGGATCCTCGTTTCGTGCAGACCCATGGAATGGGTGAACCCTCCGATGAAGAGCTGGATCGGCCAATGATGTGGAGATTCTGGCGTGCCTTGCCTCCGAAGGGCAGGATTGGAGTCTTTCTTGGTTCTTGGTATACCTGGCCGATACTTAGCCGAGTCAACGGTTCCACAAATGTCGCTCAGCTCGACCAGAGTTTAGAGCGGGCAAAACGCATGGAAAAAATGCTTACAGATGAAGGTGCTCTGATCATTAAATTCTGGCTGCACTTATCCAAGGAAATGCAGGAAGCCCGGCTAAAATTGCTGGAAAATAATCCCAAGACTCGCTGGCGCGTGACCAAACGCGACTGGGAACATTACAAGCTCTATAACAAATTTCTCACCGTACACGAAAGTGTTATCCGCCATACCAGCACGGCAGAAGCCCCATGGCTTATTGTCGAGGGAGCCGATGCCCGCTACCGGGGACTGACGGTAGGCAAAGTTGTCCTCGATTCGATTCGTAAACGGCTTAAAGAAGATTACAAACAAAGGGCTCTCCCGGAATTCCATGCTCCGCCGTTATTGCCTTCTATAGATAATATGCATATCTTGAACGCAGTTGACCTTACGCAGAAAATCGAAAAAAAGAAATTCAATGAAGCCTTGGAAAAATACCAGGGCAAACTTGCTCTACTGACTAGAAATCCGCTATTCAAAGATATTACCGTATTAGCTGTTTTTGAAGGGAACGATGCCGCAGGTAAAGGAGGAAGCATCCGGCGGATCACCAGCGCGGTTGATGCTCGACAATATCAGGTTGTTCCCATCGCTGCACCGACCGAGGAAGAGCGTGCACAACCTTACCTGTGGCGGTTCTGGCGACATATTCCGCGCAAGGGTCGCATGACGATTTTTGACCGTTCCTGGTATGGTCGTGTGCTGGTTGAAAGGGTGGAAGGATTTTGCTCAGCAGGCGACTGGATGCGCGCCTATCAGGAAATTAATGACTTCGAGGCGCAACTGGTACGACACAGCATCGTGGTCGTCAAATTCTGGTTGGCCATCAGCAAGGATGAACAACTGCGTCGCTTCGAAGAACGCAAAACAACCGGCTTCAAACGTTTTAAAATTACTGAAGAAGACTGGCGTAACCGTGATAAATGGGACGCTTACGAGCACGCTATCTGCGACATGGTAGACCGAACTAGTACTGAAATTGCCCCGTGGACACTGGTTGAAGCCAACGACAAGAATTTTGCCCGCATCAAAATTTTGAAGACCCTGTGTCGGCGTATTGAATCGGCGATGGATAAGCAGAAATAAAACGATCACGATAATAAAGTGGATGGCATGCCAGATAGTTTCAGCCTTATTGAAACAGAAGAAAAAATGACTGCCGTCATCACTTTAGCCATTGTGCGAACGGAAATTGAAAAGGTGATGAATGCAGCCATCGCGGAAGTCTTGTCTACACTGTCTGCGCAAAATATTGCACCTTCTGGACCGCTCTTTTCTTACCACTTGAAACGACCGTCGGATAGGTTTTATTTCGAGGTTGGTTTTCCTATCAATACGCCTGTCACTCCGACCGGTCGAGTAACACTAAGCAAGCTTCCCTCTACCAAAGTTGCCCGTACAATCTATCGCGGTAACTACGATGGACTTGCCGGTGCGTGGGGCAATTTTTTCAATTCGATCAAAATTCAGGGTTTTGAAGCTCAAGGTGTTTTCTGGGAAAGCTATACGACAGGGCCACAGCATAGTCCTGATTCTGCGAATTGGATTACCGAACTTAATTGTCTCCTGTTGTGAAAGGCAAACGAAGGAGGAAGCCGGGGCCATGTGACGCTCGATTTCGGCTAATGGAGGCGGCCTAGCCGAACTATTGGGTTTTAGATTCCGGTGAACAACAAATCCAGTGCAGCGATAATTTCGTCGCGCTTGTTTTTTAATGAAGTTACTTTTTCACCGATAATTCGTAGTGGTAGCCCCGCCAGTTCGCCTGTGGACATCACTACGGTGACGCCCTTTATTTTGAATTGCAAGGATAGTTGTTTAATAGCAATTCCCATCTCTTCGGCTAACATCAAAGGTATCACCACACGGGTGTTTAAGCTGTCGAGAAGATCGGCCTGCACATCCAGCAAATAGGGAATGGTTTTTCGGGTCGCCGGATTTAAATTCAGATATACATCGAATTGTGCCATCAGAATTTTCTCAATCCGTCGCTGAATACTCCCTTTGCTTCAATGCGCTGGTTATAAGCCTCTATAGCATCACGGTTTTCTGCCAACCATCGTTGCTTTTTCGCTACTCGCACAACTTCAGCCAAAGATAATTCCAGCGTTTGCGAAAGATTGATGTTCAACTCTTTGGCCTGGCGTAAAAGGTCTGAATTAATGCTTAGGTTGGTTGCTTTTTTGGCTGCTGTTGTATCAAAGTGAGTCGCTGACATGTTTATCTCCATGAATAATGCGCAAAGTATATGCGCATTATTCATGGAGATCAAATTGCATTTGCGTGCTATATTAGGGTATCTTCTTCCTCTTTACAGCAGTATTGCTACCAACGCGACAGGAGGGTATTCTTACAATCAGATTGGCGATTATTTTGGGATACACATCTCGGCAGTGGGGAAAATGGTATGGTATGCAACTTAATATATACTTGACCCCGTGCTTATAGGTTTGCTCTGACCCCAGTTATTTCAAAAAATATTAGGGTGGGCAGATGGAGCGTTGCCCACCCTACTTGGCTATCATTGACGCCGTGCACGGCAAATACGCTCTTGGCGAGATTGATTCCTACGGTGATAATGCTCATGGACTTCCCCTTTCGTGGTGTTGATGAAATGTCAGAAATTCCATCATGGCTCTTGTTGCCGTTTGCGGAAACTTCTCCGCAGCCTCG
>Ga0007854_10000616_pt1 | contig 22961 bp, 18 predicted proteins | sample CryBogCBH12Aug08_FD_60382 | JGI IMG/M metagenome (GOLD analysis project Ga0007854, IMG submission 60382) | Freshwater microbial communities from Crystal Bog, Wisconsin, USA - CBH12Aug08 | ecosystem: Environmental > Aquatic > Freshwater > Lake | place: Crystal Bog, Wisconsin, USA | collected... | reverse complement strand
GCGGTGTCAATGAACATGTGGGGATTTAACCCGGATATTTTTGCAAAGCTGCAGGAGCGCTTTGAGGAGTTTCTGCGGCTGAACGGCTCGGATGCGAAGCGTGAGTGCTACATCCCGAACACGGTAAATGAGCTGGTGCTAGCCGGGCAGGCAAAGGTGAAGGTCTTGCACACCAATGACTCCTGGTTTGGGGTCACGTATCGGGAAGACCATCCGCGGGTTGTTGAGAGCATTGTCCGCCTCGTTCGCGAGGGACACTACCCTGAAAGACTTTGGGCATGAGTAAAGAGCACAATCTAGGCGCCGTCGCCCATCAGTTTGATATTCCCGGTGAGTTTGTCGGCGCCACGCCCTACGGCAGCGGTCACATTAATAACACCTATTTTGCCGTGTTCCATCAGGCGGGCGTGCCGGTGCGCTATATTCTGCAGCGCATCAACCACAACATCTTCAAGAACCCCGGCGCGCTAATGGAGAATATTCAGCGCGTGACAGCGCATCTTGCAGCGCAGGTAGCCAACGATCCCGATGGCGGTCGCCGCGTTCTGACGCTGATTGCAACGCGCGATGGGCAGGCGTGGCATATCGATAGCAAGGGAAATCACTGGCGCGCTTATCGCTTTATTGAGAACGCGCATACGTTTGATGCTGTCGAGACTACCGCGCAGGCGTTTCAGGCGGCCAAGGCTTTTGGGCAGTTCCAGCAGATGCTGTCTGGGCTGCCTTCGCCGCGATTGCACGACACGATACCGGACTTTCACCACACGCCAAAGCGCTTTCTGGCGTTGGAACGGGCCATTCTAGATGACGCAGCGGGCCGCGCCATTCTGGCAAGGGAAGAGATTGAATTCGCCTTAGCGCGCCAGCCCATTACGAGTGTTCTGCTGGACGCGAAGCTGCCCGAGCGAGTGACTCACAACGACACAAAAGTGAACAATGTGATGCTGGACGACAAGACCGGTGAGGGCATCTGCGTTATCGACCTTGATACCGTGATGCCTGGATTGGCTCTTTACGATGTTGGCGACATGGTGCGTACAGCCACTAGTCCGGCGGAGGAGGACGAGCAGGATCTCTCCAAGGTCACAATGCAGTTTCCCATGTTCGAGGCCATTGTGCGGGGGTATCTTGCCTCAACTGGCGGGTTCCTTACCAAGGCTGAGAAGCAGTACATTGCGTTTACCGGCAAACTGATCACGTTTGAGCAGGGCGTCCGATTCCTTGCCGATTATCTGAATGGCGACACGTATTACAAAGTGCATCGCAAGGGGCACAACCTGGACCGCTGCCGGGCCCAGTTCAAATTAGTAGAATCCATTGAGCAACAGGAAGAACAGATGAATCGCCTGGTCGAGTCCATCGATGCGTAGTATTTTGGGGCTTACGGCTTGGGCGTGAGTCGCCGCACCACAAACTCCTGAAAGAGATTTTGCATGGCGCTGCCGGCGATGCCGAGAAATGTGTCTTCGAATGTGAGGCTCAGTCCGTTGCGACTGCTTGCAGGGTAGTAGAGATTGGAGATGCCCCCGGCGGCAAGGCTACCCAGGATGCCTGAGTAGTCCGGCTGCCAGCGCCGGTTGTCCCCTTTACACACCACCGCGCTTGCGATAGCGTAAAGCGCTCGCGATCGAATCGTCCCTGTCCCTTTGTAAAAATAGCGCGGGTCCTGCTTGAAGAGCGAAGGCAGAACGGCCCCGCCAAGCATGGTATTGAAGAAGCCGTCAGCATAGTTGGCTCCGAAGCGCTTGGCGTAGCCCTGCGCCCCCTGCCCATAGCCGCTGAATGAATTTCTGGCTTGCTGGATTCCCGCAAAAGCACCTGAAGCAAGCCAAGTGACGGGATCAATAGATGTCTTCCAGGCCATTCCGTATTTTTGCCGGGTGGATAGAGGGGGCGCATCGGGCGAGTAGACAACATAGAAATTCGGAATCAGGCCCAGGACGCGCTGTTGCTCTTCCTCATGCAACTGTTCCTGGGCTATCTCAACCTGGGTCGCCATTACATGCACTTCACTTGCGGCAGATACCACGGGCAACACGATGGAACGCGCATCGTAGCGCTCACCCGGATGGAGCGCGCCGCTGATCACCTGGGTTACGAATCCATCGGAAGAGACGGTGAGTTTGAAGGAGCCCGGAGGAACATCCGCAAAGTTGAATGCGCCGTCGCTGTCAGAGGCCTGCATTCGTACCGGGGGCGCATCTGCGCCAGTTAGAGCCAGTGCGACGCGCACACCCTCATAAACCTCTCCGGCTTTGCCCACGACTACGCCGCTAATGCTTGCGGGGAGGGACTCATCGGGAGTGGACTCAATCAAGGGCTTCTGCGCCGGGGCTACAACTGCCTGGCACCACGCACCTATGCCTGACGCCAGGAGTACCAGCGCAAGGACGAGACGCACGGATTGGAGAGCTCCGCGCTGCATGGCCCTGCACTCGACAGACAAATATGCCTCATCCCTGTTCAGGCCTGCCCTCAGTTCTCAGGTGCGAAGATGTCTCCCCTGGGAGACTCGTGGAATATAACTGCTGATTGTTAGACGCGAATTTTACGCGGCCGATACAGTCCGGAGACCGAGGCTTGGGACTTCATCAAACTGAATCCTACTGTGGCGCGCCTGTTTTGATTTTTATGCGGTTGAAATCAATTCCGAATTGGGGGTCCTCCCGCGTGCCATCGATGTGGATCGGAACCTCCATCCCCGCTCCGTCCTTTTTGAGGTAACGGTCTACGGACTTCAGCAGCATGCCTTTCCAGCCCCCAACCATCTGCGAGACTGTGGCCTGGGTCTTTGCAGTGCCGGTGAAATGGAGCACGCCACCCTCGAGTCCATATGTGCCGGTCAGGTCAATCACCGCTCCCGGCACCGTGTACTCAAGCGCCGGCAGGATTATCACCCCAGCGTACATTTGAAAATTCCCGGCCATGGTGGAGCGGATGTCTTCCCCGCCGTCCGTCTTCAAGTCTCCTGGCCGCCCCTGTCCACGCAGGCTGAGTTGCGCGATGCGCCCCTGGATCTTGGTGCTGGTAAACTGCGCCTGATCAAGGGAGAAGCTGCCGGTGATCTTCAAGCGCTGATGGACAGGAGCCTTGCCGGGTGGGATATCGAGCGCTGCCTTCAAGGTGAGTGCGCCAGTGAGCACCGGAGTCCCAGAGCGGCTTGCTAGGCGCAGAAAGTCCTCGATCCGGCCTCGATCCACGTTTACTTTCAGGGCTATATCGTGGCCGATGCTTTGCTGCGGCTGGCCAGCCTCTGCCGCCATTACGCGCACTATCTGCCCTGTTGCCGTAAAGTGCGAGTGGCCCAGCGTCGCCTCGACCGGTTCGAGCCATGTATCCCCATTGGTGCCGTCTACCCTGGCGTGGAAGCTGGTGTGCAGCGGCAATGCAGCGCCAAAGTGCGTAAGCCGGAAGTCTGGCGTGTCTGTGTCTCCATCCACGACCAAGGCGCGCAGCGTTCCCTGGTAGCGCCCGGTGGAGTTCAGAATCCCCGCAATACCTTTGAAGCCGCCCAGGTCAGCGTGCTCGAACCGATAGGAGCCCGTGATCGCACTTTCGCCCGGATCGTCCACCCGCCACGGTCCCAGACTCCCCTCCGTGTGAACTATGCCCACCGGCCGGGGATTGGTCAGCTGTGCTTCAAAGCCCATCGCCCCGCCTCCGCCGACCTTGGTCAGATTCAGGTGTTCAATTGCAAACTCCAGCGGCAACTTTCCGGGCTTGCTGGTTTGCAGCGTCAGATGAGCGCCGACGCACTCCATGGCGTCAACCTCAAACCGCACCAGGCCAATGCCCGTTTTCTTCTGTGCAGGAACTCCGCCAGCGGTCACGTGCCCAAAGTGGGTACGGGGCGGCAGTTTCACATCCAACCCCTTGAGTTGCACAACTGAGATGTGAATCGGCTGCCCTGGCTTGTATTGGATCGGCGCATGAAAACGGAACTCCGCCAATCGGATCAGCGGCTCCCCTGGCCCCGGTACAGTAACCCCTTCAACTTGTGCAGGTGGCCAGATCCGGAGGCCTTTGCCCTCGACCCACAACTCGCCTGCAATCGTCACATGGAAGCTATCCAGCTCAACCCGGGCATGGAAGTGCTCTTGCAACTGCTGCACAATACGAGCACGCAGTATCGGCTCAGCTCGGCGCGCGAGCACCAGCCCAATGCCAACCAGTGCGACTGCCACCGTCAAGACTGCGCCGGCAACCCACCAGAGCCATTGCTTCTTGCGCCAGAACCCCGTCTTCCGCTCCGCCAAAAGCCGCCCTCCAACTGGCTACCATTCTCGCAGAATGCCACACCGATGATCGTGCCTGCTCGTAGTTCCGCACGCCGGCCTGCGGCCCGCAATTTTCTGAAGACTAGGCAAATGCCGTATCCTCTTGGCAACGATGCAAGAGCATATTGAGAACCTCGTAAAGCTGCAAGCCCTCGATTTGGAACGGTCGCGCCTCACTCAGGAAGTCCGCGCACTGCCCGCGGAACTCGCCCAGGCGCAGGCTGCTCTGACCTCCGCCGAACTACTGGCGGCTGAAGCTTCCGCTGCCCTTAGCCGCGAGGAGACGCTTCGCACGCGTCTGGAGCGCGAGATCGCTGACCACCGCAAGAAGGCCACACGCTTCCGCGCCCAGCTTGACTCAGTAAAGACCCCCGCCCAGGCTGAGGCCATTGAACACGAGATCAGCTTTGCTAGCTCTGAAGCCGAGCGTCTTGAGAATGAGGAGTTCACCAGCCTGGAGCGCACGGAGGCGCAGGAGGCTACTCTTGCTGGGCTTCGCGCTCAGGTTGAAGTACTCGCCGGGGCTCTTGACAAGACACGCACCCGCGTTGCGCTTCGCCAAAAGGAGTTCAATTCGCAGCTTGATGCCGTGAATACGGAGCGTGAAGCTCTTCGTCCGCTTATTCATGCTGAGTCGCTCATCCGTTATGACCGTATCTCCGCCTCGCGCGGCTCTGGCCTTGCGCGGGTAGACAATCAGCAGTGCGTGGGTTGCCGCATGGGCGTCCGGCCGCAGATGTGGAACCAGCTTCGCGAGGGCGAGCTGCTCACCTGCGACAGTTGTGGCAGGTTGCTTTACTGGGACCCGGCGATGGCACCCGCACCCAAGGCTCCTCAGCCCGAGTCGATTCCCGGCGCTGGCCGCGCACCCCGCAAAACGCACGAGGCGTGAGACTGGTTGAGGCTCTCGCTGCTAACATTTCTATTTTGAGACGGCGAGGGGAACACCACCCTTTCGCTCTTGTGGAGACCTTGTGCAGCGCATTTGTGTGGATATGGACGAGGTAATGGCGGACACCCTTGCCGAGCACCTGCGCCGTTATAACCAGACTTTCGATGAAGACGTGACCCCAGGTGACCTTGTCGGCAAGGGCCTGTGGGAAGTGGCCCCTCAGGACCGCCAGAAGCAGCTCCGCGACTTTCTTGACGCTGAGGATTTTTTCGAGGACCTGCTGCTGATGCCCGATTCGCAGGATGTGCTCAAGAGCCTATGCGCACGTTTTGAGATTTTTATCGCTACACAGGCTATGGTCGTTCCCAACTCGCTCGGCCCCAAGTACCGCTGGCTGCAGCGCCACTTTCCGTTCATTCCGCCGACGAATTACGTTTTCTGCGGCAACAAGTCCATTCTGCGCGCCGACTTCCTGATCGACGACCAACCTCGGAACCTGCTTCACTTTGAAGGCCAGGGCCTGCTTTACAGCGCTCCCCACAACCTGACAGCCATCGGCTTTGCGCGCGTGGATAACTGGCAGCAGGTGGCCGAGTACTTTGCCACCGTGGCGGGCTAGGGTCTCAGCACGCGCGGGCTGGTCTGCCGCTATTCATCCACCTTTACAAACTTGCGGTCTGCTATCACGATCTTCTTGCTGCAGGCATGACAATAGAACCCCTTGATGCCGGTTACCGCGCCGATTGAGGCACCGCACCATGGGCACTTGCCCTTAACCGCGCCCAGGCCGAGCATTGGTCCCAGAAGCGGCGCAAAGATACCCGCTGCGATCATGGGAACACCCAGGAATGCTCCGAGGCCGGTAAGGCACAGCATTGTGCCGACGATCAGCAGCATGGGCACCACGAGCATACCGAGGAGCAGACCGCTGAATGCTCCCTGTGCCGGCGCTTTCTCTGCTACGGTTGACGACACCCCCGGCATTGACTTGATGGACACCGTCTCCCCGCAATGGGGACAGAACTTCCACGTTGACGAAACGTGGGCACTGCACTTTCCACAGAGTGCTTCCATCTGCATACCCTCCCCGAGGGTCACAAAGCATACCACTCCGCAAGGAGCCGGGCAATGGCGGCGCGCACGCAAGATTCGTCCATTTTTGGCTGACGGGGTAGTTTGTGCCTTGGGCTGATGATTTGCGTGTTCGAGGCAGGATCCTACGTTTGGTTCGAGTGTTCAAGTGTGCTCATTTTTGTCATGGCTAATTCATCTACGATGAGCGGATTATGAGCTTTCGCGGATTACGAACGGCAATTGCGCTTCTCTTGCTTCTCTTGTTCCCCTGGCACAGGGATGCGAGCGCCTATTCCCTGCTGACCCACGAGCAACTCATCGATTTGAACTGGCAAGTCTCGATTGTTCCCTTGCTGCTGAGCCAGTACCCAAGTCTGACTCCTGCCCAACTTGAAGAGGCTCGAGCTTATGCGTACGGCGGATGCGTGATTCAGGATATTGGCTACTACCCCATGGGAGACCGTTCCTTCTCCAATCTCACCCACTATGTCCGGTCCGGCGATTTTGTCGTCAGCCTCTTCCGGAATGCCACAAATGCAAATGAGCTTGCCTTTGCCGTGGGCGCGCTTTCTCACTATATTGGCGACTCGCTCGGGCACTCGGCGGCCACCAATCTTGCGGTTGCGGTGGAGTTTCCGAAGCTGCGCGCAAAATATGGGCCAACAGTGAACTATGCCGAAGGGCGGCAGCAGCACATTCAGATTGAATTTGCTTTTGACATTGATGAAATCGCACATCACCGCGAAGCGCCAGTCCGCTATCTGCGCCACGTTGGACTCCAAGTGCCGCTGCACCAGCTTTCGCTTGCGTATTACCAGACTTACGGGCTCACGGAGGACTTCTCTGGCACGCGCGGGCGGCGCTTCAACGTCAGCGGTTATCGCTTCGCTGTGCGTTCTTTCATTCCCCGCATTGCTTACGCCGTTACTCTGTTGCATCGGAATCACGAGCCCGCAGAGCCAGACAGCGCAGAGCGCGTAGAGATGAACGGCAGGGTAGCCGCAATCGCCGCCGAGAACAACTGGCCGGTCTATCGGCGAAAGGCGGGAATTGGCACCTATGCCCTGGCGGGATTGATTTATATTGTGCCAAAGATCGGTGCTCTGAAGCTGGTAGCCGTAAAAGGCCCAACGGAGGAGACCGAGGCGCAGTATCTTCACAGCGTGGTGCTTTCCGCTGCCGATCTGCACCGCAGGATTGTCCGCTTCACGCCTTCCCTAAAGGTGGGCAACACCGGCCCGCACCCTTCGCATGATCCGCGCCATCCCTTGCCCAACCGCGATCTTGATACAGGGCGAGTGGTGCAACCGGGAGGCTACTCTCTTACTGATTCAACGTATGCCAGCCTGCTGCACAGCCTGACGCGAACGCCCACGCAGGCCATTCCGCCGGGCATCAAGGATGACGTGCTGGCTTACTACGCCGACCCAGCCTCGCCCATCACCACCAAGAAGGATGCCGGGCAGTGGGCACAGGTGCAGGCTGACCTGGTTACCCTTGCCGGCATGGCAACCAGTACGGACCCTGAGCCCTATCCCACTTATGGCGAGGACCTGGAGCCAATTGGTGAATAAGGTCCGCTTTGCCGCGTCCCAATGCATGGAAGAGTCCAGTTAGCATCGGAGCTTTTGCCTGGGCAAACATTGGGTTTACACAGTTGACAGTGCTGGCTGCTGAACCTATAGTTTGCTGGCCAGGCGAACGGAAGATGAGTCTGTTTCCGTACTCCGCTCGGCATATCCGACGGAGGCTTCTCGAATGTCTTTGCGCTTCACTCGCTGTCTGTCTGCGCTGTTTCTCCTTGCTGTTGCTTCTTGCCTTCCGTCTGGTCGCCTTGTCGCGCAGCCTGCCCCGAATGCTCTCGGCGTCTTCGAAGGGCAGGTTGATATTGGAAGCGTGGTGCCGCCGGGCACCCTTGCCTTTGACGCCAAGACAGGCACTTATACGATTACTTCCGCCGGAAAAAATCTTTGGTCCACGGACGACGGCTTTCACTTTGCATGGAAGCGGCTCTCTGGCGACTTTGCTCTCACTGCGGACATCGACTTCCCTGTCAAGACCGGGAGCCACAGCGCCCACCGCAAGGCCGTGCTGATGTTCCGCCAATCGCTCGACGCCGATAGCTCCTATGCCGACGCTGCCCTGCACGGTTCTGGCCTTACGGCGCTGCAGTATCGCCGTTCGAGGGGCGCCACGACCCAGGGCGTCGAGTTTGAGACCGATGCGCCCCGCCGCATTCGCCTGGAGAAGCGCGGCGACACCTTCACGGTGTTTTTATCCAATCAAGGTGAGGCGCTGCACCAGGTTGGCGAGACCATCAAGCTCCATCTCGACGGCCCCTTCTACGCGGGTATTGGCTTATCTTCGCACGATGAGGCCGTTACCGAGAAGGCTGCCTTTGCCAACTTCGAACTCAAACGGCTATCATCGCCCGTCGTGGCTGCGAAACTGGCGCTCTACAGCACGCTGCAGGCGATTGAGATTGCTGAAGCCTCACGCCGCGCGGATGTGGTGTTCACAGGCCGGGGCCGCTTCCAGGCCCCCAACTGGTCTCGCGACGGCAGCTCGCTCATCTTCAACCAGGACGGCCGCCTCTACCGCATCCCCATCAAGGGCGGTGCTCCACAGCCCATCGACACCGGCAAGGCCACCGATTGCACAGGCAGCCACGGTCTCTCGCCTGATGGCACATTGCTTGCCATCACCTGCAACATGCCAGATAACCCTGGTCGCCGCATTTACATTGTTCCTTCGGGAGGCGGCACACCTCGTGTGTTGACAGAGCACCCTGACTCCTACTTCCACAGTTGGTCGCCCGACGGCAGGACTATCGCCTTTACCCGTCCCAGCCACGGCTCAGGGAATATCTACTCCATCAGCGTGAGTGGCGGCCCCGAGAGAGCCCTCACCAGCGGTTCAGGCATCAGCGACGACCCCGATTACTCCGCAGACGGCAAATATATCTATTTCAACTCCGACCACAGTGGATCCATGCAGATTTGGCGCATGCACTCTGACGGAACACTGCCCGAGCAAGTGACCTTTGACAGCTTCAAGAACTGGACGCCTCACCCCTCTCCGGACGGAAGGTCGGTCGTATTTATCTCCTACGATCCCAGCGTCACTACGCATGCCGCCAACAAAGATATTGCCCTTCGCATCCTCTCGGTAGGCGATGACAGGATTCGCACGCTCGTGCATGTTGTTGGTGGGGATGGCTCGATGAATGTTCCCAACTGGTCGCCTGACTCAAAGCGCCTTGCCTTTGTGAGTTACCAGTTTCTGCCGGAGGAGGATACCGGCTCATCGGAGTAGTCACGGAAGTGCAAGCTCCACCCTCAAATTTGACTTGCAGGGTGGAGGTTGCCGGTATTTCCATGCCGAAAAAGGCGCGGATGCGGCGGATTCTGATGTGGTTTAGCCGATTGAAGCCGCTAAACCGTGCGGGCCACTGTCTTTGTTACTGGAGCAGTCCGTAGCGACAGCGGAAATGCCGTCGGTGCCTGGTGCATCGTGACAATAATCACCCGGGCTGGATTCTTTCCAGCGCATTGGTAGGAGTGTGGGGTTCCGGCATCGAAGTACACGGCGTCTCCCACCCCCAAAGTGCAGGCCTGATCCCCGTGGCGGAGGTCCATTTCTCCGTCCAGGACATAAAGGAATTCGAATCCTGGATGCATGTGCGGCTTGTTCTCCGCACTCCCCTCCAAGGGAATAAACTCGGCAAAGTACGGGTCCATGTGCCGGTCTGGCACCATATAGCCAAGGCTCTCAAAAAAGTAGGTTGGCGGCTCGACCCCGGTCTGCGGCAGCCGTACACGATCTTTTTGGCGATGAATGCGAAACATCGCGGTTGGCTCAGTCTCGAAAAAGTAGGATAAGTCCTTTGAAAACACCATCGCAACGCGCGCTAGGTTCCGCAGCGTTGGCACGACACGCCCGGTTTCAAGCTGAGAAAGGAAGCTTGCTGACAGTCCGGTGTGCTTTCCCAGTTCCACCAGCCCCATGGACTTCTTTAGCCGCAGCCGCCGAATCCGGTCGCCTATATGCTTTTCGGCAATGAACCGCTCGGCGGTCTCTGGATCAGCCTGCGTCTTTTGAATCTCTTCGCTTGTCACGTCGGCCGGGTCGCTCATCGATTTCTCCTGGCTGTTCCTCTTCAGGATGCGTCATGGGGCAATTTGTTGTCTAGGTGAAAGTTATTTCTTATCCCACTAAATCAACCTTAGATATCCCGGCTATCGTATTCATAGGGAGGAAAACTGGATCAGTACCGTCAATACAAACTCGCAGAGGGCCGTTTATCTCCTCTCCGGCGCTTCCGGCATGCTCGGATCTACGCTGCACAAGGCATTCTCAGCTCAAGGCGCCAACATACTCCAGCTTCTTCGCCGCTCTCCCGGGGAGGCCGGCCAGTTGCAGTGGAATCCTGCTGCCATCCCGGCTATTCCAGGCAGCGAAGCTCTTGAGGGCCTAACGGCAGCTATTCACCTGTCTGGTGCAAACGTGGCCGCACATCGCTGGACGCTTGCCTACAAGCGGGAGATGACTGAGAGCCGCGTACAGTCTACCCGCGCTCTCGCTGAGACTTTCGCGCGCCTACGCAACCCGCCCAGGACGCTTGTGGTCGCTTCTGCTGTAGGTATCTACGGGGATCGTGGAGACGAACTCATCGACGAGGGTTCCGCCCCAGGGTCGGGCTTTCTTGCTGATCTCTGCCAGCAGTGGGAAGGCGCCGCAAAGCCTGCCGTCGAAGCGGGCATTCGTGTGATTCATGTCCGCTTTGGCGTTGTGATTGGCTCCGATCCCGGAGGCGCATTGGCTCACATGCTGCCGCTGTTCCGTCTCGGGCTTGGCGGTCCGCTCGGGAGCGGGCAACAGTTCATGAGCTGGATATCGATTCTTGATGCAGCGTCTGCAATTATTTTTCTTCTTGAATCACCATCGCTCAGCGGCGCTGTGAATCTCACGGCTCCTCGCCCCGTGACCAACGCCGAGTTCACGCGTACCCTTGGGGCTCAACTCAACCGGCCCACATTTTTCCGCGCCCCAGCTTTTGCCCTGCGCCTGGCGATTGGCCAGATGGCCAATGAGGCACTACTCTCCAGTGCCCGCGTTTACCCCGCAAAACTTACCAGCGCCGGCTTCAATTTTGCACACCCTGACCTCGATCAGGCTTTTGCCGCTGCTTTGGCGCCCCGCCCCGCGTTATCCTAGTTAGTCCGGCCGACGAGACTTCATCCGGCCCGTCAAGGAACCCCTCATGCCAGAAGAAACCGCTCACTTAACAACACCGCCCGTTGTCACCATCGGGAGCATCGGTCAACATGAAGGCCAATCCGTCACTTTGCGCGGATGGCTCTACAATCTGCGCGAAAGCGGAAAGCTACTGTTCCCCATCTTTCGCGATGGCACTGGCACTATCCAGGGCGTTGCGCATGTCAAAAGCGTTTCGCCTGAGGTGTTTGAAGCCCTGAAGGGTCTGACCCAGGAGTCTTCTGTAATCGTGACCGGCAAGGTGCGAGCCGACAAGCGGGCGCAAGGCGGATTCGAGCTTGACGTTGAAGGGCTCCAGGTCATCCAGCGCGTTCCCGAGTCGGACCCTTACCCGATCACACTGAAGGAACACGGCGTTGACTTTCTCATGGAGCACAGGCATCTGTGGGTCCGCTCTCCGCGGCAGTCAGCGATTTTGCGCATCCGCGCCGAGATCATGCGAGCGGCAGCGGAGTACTTTGACACCAATGGCTTTATCCGCACTGATCCGCCAATTCTTACCCCGGCGGCCTGTGAGGGAACATCGACGCTGTTTCCGGTGGATTATTTTGGCGATCCGGCGTATCTGACGCAGAGCGGGCAACTCTATATCGAGTCCACCGCGCTCGCTCTTGGCAAGGTTTACAGCTTCGGGCCAACCTTCCGCGCTGAGAAGTCCAAGACGCGCCGCCACCTGACCGAGTTTTGGATGATTGAACCGGAAGTTGCCTATATGGATCTCGACGGCCTGCTCGAACTGGCCGAGAACTTTCTCTCCCATATCGTTCAGTCCGTCCTGAAGAACCGCGCCCCTGAGTTGGAGGTGATCGGCCGCGACCGCGCCAAGCTTGAGGCTATCTGCCCGCCCTTTCCGCGGCTGCGCTACGACGAGGCTGCCGACATGCTCAACCAGGCTCACAGAGACGGCCACCTGGAAGCGCCCTTTGAATACGGCAACGACTTTGGCTCTCCCGATGAGACCTGGCTCAGCTCGCAGTTTGACCGGCCTGTGATGGTGAATCGCTACCCTGCGGACGTGAAGGCCTTCTACATGGAGCCGGACCCGAAGGACGCCCGTTACGCTCTGTGCGTGGATGTGCTCGCTCCAGAGGGTTACGGAGAGATTATTGGCGGATCGCAGCGCGTTTCAAGTTACGAACTGTTGAACGCACGCATCGAGCACCACAACCTGCCCAAGGAGGCCTTCCAGTGGTACCTTGACCTGCGCCGCTATGGCTCGGTGCCACACTCGGGGTTCGGCATGGGCATTGAGCGCGCTGTCGCATGGATCTGCGGTCTCGACCATGTGCGCGAAACTATTCCTTTCGCGCGCACACTGCACCGGATCTACCCCTAGAGTCTCAAGGCCGCTTCACTTATCCGCGCTGACATGGGAAGAGGGAAGCGGTCTTGATCTGGAGTGCAACTGGCTAACGAGGGAGATGTTCCCGAGCGAGGCTTAGATCACAATCGTCGAGGCCCAAGGGTGGGTTCATGGCTGCTATTCCGAGTCCGGCACCCTGGGAATCTCCGTTACCAATTGATGATGGATGGCAAACAAGGCGAGTTCAAGCCGGCTGGATACGCCCACTTTATCGAACGTGTGTTTTACGTGGCGCTTGACGGTCTCTTCACTGATTTTGCATTGCTCCGCAATCTCTTTGGTAGATTTGCCCCGCGCAATCAGGTCCGTTATCTCGAGTTCACGCGCGGTGAGACCAAAGGTGTTTTTCGGGGCAGGTTCAGTTTCCTCCATTAGTTCGCTCAGCACCGGGAGCAGATTCTGGACTGGTTTGCGGCGAATCCAATATCCGCCCTTCATGATCGTCGAGATGCAGTTTGAGATGTCGGTGGTGAGTTCATCCTTCAACACAATGCCACGCGCACCTAGTTGCAGCGCCTCCAGCACTTCGCGCTGGCTGATAACTGAAGTCAACAGAACTGTTCTGGTGGGAACCTGAATAGTTGTCAACTCTCGCAACGTATCCAGTCCTGGCAAAAGCGGCATATTCAAGTCCAGCAAGAGGATATCGGGCTGTAATTCGCGTATCTCCTGGATAGCCTCTTTTCCGTTTGAAGCCTCACCCACCACCACGTACTCGCCCCGTGCCTGCAACAGTCTTCGCACTCCGTAGCGAATCACGGGATGATCATCGGCAATCATGATTCGCGTGGGTTTTGATAGCACCGGGGTTTCGCTTTGAAGTGCTTTCGAACGATAAACCTCATTCCGCAGCTCACCAATCAAGTCCTTGATCCGGCGTTCGTTCTTGTCTTTGGCGGCATGCTCTATCTCTGTGCAGAAGTTGGTGACTCCCTGGAGTCCAACTGTTGTGCTGCTGCCCTTGAGCCGATGCGCGAGACGGGACAGCTCTTCAAAGTTGGCAGCCCTCCCGGCTGCTTCAATGTCGTCCAGTTCAGACTTGACCTGCCGATGGAACTCTGCCATTAACTCGGCAACAAGCTGGTCGCCGCCCAGCCGTTTCAACTCTGTAACCTGTTCAGATTGCGCGACCGCGACGGGCTTACCCTGCACCGCAGTGTCTGCTTCCGGCTGCCTGGGATACTTCTCCCGCCAGTTGTCGATTGCCGTTCTCAGATTGGCTATTCGAATGGGTTTGGCAATGTAGTCATCCATCCCCGCATGAAGACAAATCTCCCGGTCCCCCTGCATGGCATTCGCCGTCATGGCAATGATGTAAGGACCAACCTTTTGCGGCTTCAGCGCTCGAATGCGGCGACTTGCCTCAAGGCCGTCCATGTCTGGCATCTGCACATCCATCAGCACTATGTCGTAGGGTTGCCGCTTGAGGGCAGCCAGGGCTTCAAGACCATTGCCGGCCATGTCAGCCCTGTATCCCAGGCTTTCAACCAGCTTCAATGCGACTTTCTGGTTGATGGGATTGTCTTCCGCAACCAGAATTCGGACGCTGCGATCAGGCTTTGTGACGGCTAGCTTGGGTGGAGCTTTGCTTATGCCTGCCGAAGTGACGCCGCTGAACAAATCGTCGAAGAGCCTGTCAAAATGATTTGCTTTTACCGGCTTTGTAAGCCAGCCTGCAATCTGGAACTCCGCTTCAAGCATTGAATCCCTGGCACCGGGCGCGCCCAACAAGGCCACAAGCGGTCTTTTGCCTGTTCCGTTGTTCAGCGCGTCTACAAGCTTCCCCTGATCGCCCGCTGCAATTGAGGTGGACAGAAGCAGTGCATCGAACTCCCCCCTGGCAAGAGCTGCACAGGCCTCGTCTGCCGACCCCGCGCATGCAATCGCCATCCCCAGATTCTCTGCATGGCCGCGTAGAGTTTTGCGGCTCATCATACTGTCTTCCACCACGAGCAAACGGCGCCCCGCGGCCGGTGATGGAGCTGCAAGATCTCCAATGGCGGCATCCTCCGCCTTGGTCTGCAGCGTGAAGTAGAAAGTAGAGCCTTGACCGGGCTCGCTCTCTACCCAGAGTGTGCCTCCCATCAGTTCAGCAAGCTGCTTGCTGATGGTAAGGCCAAGCCCGGTGCCGCCATAGTGGCGGGTGATGGAGCTATCAGCTTGAATGAAGGGCTGGAAAAGCCGCTCAAGCCGATCGCCTGCGATCCCGATGCCTGTGTCTCTCACAGCAAAACAAAGCTCAAGCTTATTTCTAATTTGCTTGCCTGGACTTACCGTGACCTGGACTTCGCCCGACGACGTGAACTTGACCGCATTCGAAAGCAGATTTACCAGTACCTGACGAATGCGCGTTATATCGGCAATTACGGTTTTGGGGAGCCTCCTGTCGACCACGTAACCGATTTCAAGATTCTTCTCCAAGGCTGCTGGAACAACCAACTCGATTGCTTCTTCAATGCAACTGCGCAGATCGAACTTTACTTCTTCGAGTTCGAGCATGGAGGACTCTATCTTTGAGAAATCGAGAATGTCATTGATGATGGTCAGCAGGTTTTCGCCCGAGGAACGGATGGTTTCCACATACTCCCGCTGCTCTCCGGTAAGCGGGGTGTCAAGAAGCAATCCCGTCATTCCGATCACGGCATTCATCGGAGTTCTGATCTCATGGCTTACGTTTGCTACAAAGTCGCCTTTGGCGAGATTTGCAGCTTCGGCAACATCTTTTGCTCGCTGCAGCGCAATTTCTGTTGCACGGCGGGCATGAATATCAGTGAGAGTACCGGAGGTTCCGCGTATTCTTCCCTTGCTGTCGAGAATGGGGCGCGCAAAAATCTCTACCCAGCGGAATTCGCCGCTTTTTGTCAGATGCCTGGCTTCAATGCGCACGTGATCCATGCTGCCATCGAGCAATCGCCCAAGGATCTGACGGTTGGCTGTCTGATCGTCGGGGTGCAGATTGTTCAGGAATGAAGTTTGAAGAGACTCTTCAATGCTGAATCCTGTAACCTCGCACCAGGCCTGATTGAGGAATGTCACACGTCCGTGCCGATCAACCTGGAAGACAACTTCGCTGATGCTGTCGACCACGGAGCGATAGCGATTCTCGCTCTCACGCAAAGCTTGCTCGGCGGTCTTGCGCTCACTTATGTCGTGCAAGATGCCGGTAAAGCGGAGCTGGCCACCGGCTGACGACTCACCGACTGACAGGTAAAGAGGAACCAAAGTTCCGTCCTGCCTGATTCCGACAACCTCTCTGCCTGCGCCTATCACCTTCGTCGAGCGGGTTTGCAGATAATTCGCTATGTAGCCGTCATGCTTCTCCGAGTCCGGTGAAGTCATGAGCATGTTCAACGGTTTCCCGGCCAGATCTCCAGCCGAGTATCCGAACAGCCTCTCGGCGGTCTGATTTGCTACCTCAATGATTCCCCGGGAATTTGCGGTAATAATGCCGTCTGGCGCAGTGTCGAGAATTGTTTTGGCCAGTGCTTGAGCGCTCTCCAGTTCAGCAAATTGCTTACCCAGTTGTTCATGGGCTTGCGCCAGGGCCGCGCCCTTCTGCTCCAGCCGCTTCGTTAATAGCTTCAGGTCTTTTACGGCGGTCGCTTGCGCTTGCAACACATGAAGCAGGTCGACGATAGAGTCATGCAAGGCGAAATCGGAGATCGAGATTCCAATTTCCTTTGTAGCTGCCGGGTCTGCGAGCCACGGTGTACACAGGTAGACCAGCAAATCTTTCTGCCGCGAAAAGACCATCTGCCCACGCAGCATGAGTTTGGTATGAATGCTCGTGAGGACGAACAAGGAGCTTCGCTTTTCCGCAATCTCAGCGAACGTGGATGTCCGCACGGGACTCTTGATGGAAAAGAGGTCAAGCAGCAAGCATCCGTTGGCCAATTGGGGATAGATACGCTTGAGTACGCTCCCGGCATGGCGAACTTTTAATTGGCTGTCAAAGGCAATATGGAAGGGGAAAATTGAGTCAAAGACTACTGTAGATATGGTCAGAGCCTTAACTTCATAACTCATAACGCCGGCCTATCTATCCCAATGCACTGCGAATACATCGTGATCTGATTGCGGACCGCGCACAACCTCATGCGTAGAGCGTACGGGGGTGTTAAACATTTCTCCGAGTCCGTCGAGTAATCCTATAACAAATGGCGCAAGCCCTGCCCGGGTTGAATAATAGTGCAGCCGCAGGGATGACTCCTCCACATCTGTAACGGAGAAATTAGGCGGCTGGAGGTGCGGGAAGATCAGAGATACGCGGGCATGGAAGTTGGGCAGGTTCTGGAGAAACTCGCATAAATTGTCGCCTCCGGCATCGAGCAGACCGCCATATCCTTCTCGGGCCGTCTTCAGTACCCAATGACGCCCGAATTCATGCAGGATCTCGGTGACGCTCAGCGCAAGTACTTCGTGAGCGGCTCCAACCAGCTTGTAGGTAATTTCGTCCGGATATCCCTCGTTGGATACAAAGGCGTGAATATCCACACCCGCCTTCTGCTTCACTTGTTCCCAGAGGTTCTCACCAAAGCGCTCTGTGATCATATCTTCAAGAGCTTTATTCACCATTCCGTACATAAATGCCTCGCAGATTGCAGCGCTGTCAGCCAAGCCATCTGCCCGGAAGTAGAATGGGTGCCAACTCTGATCGTTTCTCTGCCCACAGAGCTTACCACGGCGCTCCTTCCACCTGATTTCTCGTGATGCGAAGAGGGACAACCAGAGTTGCCCTTCCAATAACTTTTTGCCGTGCAGGTGGAATCCTTGAAGCCTACCCGATAATCAAACAGGTGGAATTGCAGCTTCCTCAGACATTCCCTGGAGCCAATAGAAATGACGCTATCTGCGATTGAGATAAATAGCTTGAAGCATGCACCGGCAGTCGAGGGTGTGCTGCCTGTCATCCACGAGCGCTGGAGTTCCCGTGCCTTTGCCGATCGCGATGTATCCCCGATCAACCTTGCGCGGGTATTCGAGGCCGCCCGCTGGGCAGCTTCCAGTAACAATGAGCAGCCCTGGCGCTTCATCGTTGGTGTGCGCAACTCTGAGACTCACAAGAAGATGGCAGCATGCCTGATGGGCTTCAATCAGGCATGGGCAGCCATTGCGCCGGTTCTTATCCTGGGAGTAGCGAGTACCAAATTCAGCCACAACGGCTCATCGAATTCTTATGCTCAGTTCGACCTGGGAGCCGCCTCATCGTATTTGACCCTGCAGGCCGCTGCTCTTGGAATGACCACTCACCAGATGGCCGGTTTTAACCACGACGCTCTTCGCGAGGCACTTGGAATCCCCGAGAGTTACGCACTGGGCACGCTTATTGCCCTCGGCTATCAGGGTGAACCTGGAGCGCTCAGTAATGAACAGCTCATCGCCAGAGAGGTTGCGCCGCGCACGCGCAAGCCGATGAAAGAAATGGTCTTTACATCATGGGAAGAGCCTGCCGATCTAGCTTGATAGGGGCGATATTCAGGCTTGCGCGCTACAGTGGGTGAGGAGGTAGTGCGATTGACCGGCTCCCGGGTACACCCCAAAGCACGCAGGCTCCCCATTCCTCGCCGAAGCCGCAGCGTCTGGATAGCGCAACTGTCTGCCGCCTTCATCGCGCTGGTGTTGTCTCTGCTGGCGTGGGCAATAATTGCGCGCAGGCTGGCACCCACTTCCAATACTTCACTCAACCGCTTTGATGCCATCATTGTGTTAGGCACCCCTACGGACTCGGACGGCAATCCCACCCCGGTTCAGCTCGCCACGGTGACTGAGGCTGTGCACGAGTACGAGCGCGGCGCTGCCCCAAGGCTCATCCTTACCGGGGCGGCGGTGGCTAACGAGTTTGTTGAAGCGCGCGTGATGGCCAGGACAGCGCAGGCGCAGGGAATTCCTGAGTCGTCGCTTTTTGTGGAGCCCGAGGCAAGGGACACTATCCATAATGCCTGCTATGCCTTACGGATAATGAAGACGCATGAGTGGCACTCTGCCGAGGTGGTTTCCGCGGCACCGCATGAGCCCCGCTCGGCCCTTATATTCAGTCGTCTCCCGATGGATTGGAGAATGCATGCCGCACCACCGCCAACGCCGCAGTCCGCGATCCAGTCGAATAGCGCCGCGGTATTGGAAGTCTTGAAGACGGTACGCTATCTGGTTTGGTCCCGCCAGGCCGAGCACTGTGAACCTTGAGGTGAAAATTGAGGCGTTACCAAGAAATCTAGTGCCGCCTCCGTTGTCCCCCATCGGCATGGTCCTGTAAGCTGATGAGTGATGCGTCTTCCAGTAAGGTTCTCTGCCTCTTTTGTCGCCGTAGCTGCTCTGGCCTTTTGTGCCGGAGCCCGTACCCATGCCCAGAGCACGGCCGCTCCCAGCGCCGGAAACGGCACCTACATCTCTACCGATCCGCTGGCTCTTGTCCGTTATGACAATCGCTATGACGTTTCACTAGGCATGGCCTACGACCACATGAAGGCCGGGCCAACCCTGCTACAGGGCTCGAACCTGGGCGGGCTGGATTTGACCGGCTCGTACTGGTTCAGCAAGCGCTGGGCTGCCGAGGCCAGTGGCCGAGGCTATCTGGGCACCAGCGGCGCCGCGGTCAATTCCGTTGGCATCAAGGGGCCGTTTGTCAGCCAGTATCTTTTCGCCGCTGGACCGGAATGGCTTGGACCGCATAACAAGCATGGCGCCGTGCTTGCCCACGTTCTGGTGGGTGGCGCTTATGGAAAATTTGAGCAGGACCTGCGGGGAAACTCGCCTTCGGTTGTTGATTTCTACAACGACCAGATTGCACCTGCGGCCATCCTGGGCGGACATTTTGACCTGAATCGCTCTGCTCGTTGGGTCTTCCGCATCACCCCCGATGCTGTAGTCACACGCTATGGCATCAACTACGGCAGCAAGATCACCCAGACCGATGTCAACTTCGCTATTTCCGTCGGGATCGAGTACAAGTTCAAGCAGAAGCGCTAGTACCGCTGCCGACCGGACACATTACCGGGAAGACAGAGCCACAGGCGAGCGGATGCCGTTTGCCTGTGTTCGCCTCCTGTTGCACTGCCGGAGAAGCCGGGCGCTTTGCTCTGCATCAATTTCCCCCAATGCTTCATCCCATACGATATGCAGTTGCGATTCATGGGCTCCCAATTTCATCTGTGTGTGGTATTCTCCACCGTTCGGTCATGATTGCGGAGAAGTTCCGTAGGTGAATATCGCGTTCCAGATTGCGGCACTCCCTGCCCCCAAGGTTGGGAGCATCTGAATCAGTAAGACAAAGGAAGGCAGGTTTCGACGGATATGAGAGACACCCTTGGAGTATTGCTCGCTGGCGGTGCAGGTGAACGCCTTTTTCCGCTCACCCGCGACCGGGCCAAACCGGCCGTGCCGTTTGGCGGGCATTACCGCATCATCGATATCACCCTGTCGAACTGCATCAACTCTGGCCTGCGCAAGGTGTACATTCTCACCCAATACAAAGCGCTGTCTTTGAACCGGCATATCCGCGAGGGCTGGACGGGAATCGTAGCCCAGGAGCTAGGCGAATTCTACGAGTTGATGCCGCCCATGCAGCGTACCGGTGCCAACTGGTACATGGGCACCGCCGACGCGGTTTACCAGAATATTTACTCGATTGGTAGCGAGCAGCCCAAGCACGTGATTATCCTGTCGGGCGATCACATCTACAAGATGGATTACAGCCGGATGCTGGCGCATCACAAGGAGACCAAGGCCGAGGTGACTCTGGCCACACTGCCGATTCCTCCGGATGAGGTATCGCGGTTCGGAGTGGTGGAAGTTGGCCAGACTGGGGAGATTCTTGGATTCCAGGAGAAGCCGGCTTCAACCAGCTTCCGATCGCCGTCCAATGCCAACGCGGTGGACGCCTCGATGGGCATCTACATCTTCAACACTGAGACTCTGTTGAAGGCGCTGATTGCCGATGCCGAGGACCCAGATTCGAAACACGATTTTGGCCACAATATTTTGCCTAACATGCTGGGCAAGAAGAAGATGATGGCCTACAGCTTTGTGGATGAGAACAAGAAGCAGGCCCTTTACTGGCGCGATGTTGGTACGCTGGACGCCTATTACGACGCCAATATGGACCTTTGCTCGGTTTCGCCTATCTTCAACCTCTACGACAAGAAATGGCCGATCCGCACGCGCGTGCGCCAGTACCCGCCAGCCAAGTTCGTCTTTGGTGAGCCGGGCCGCTCCGGCATGGCCGTCAACTCGGTGATCACGGCCGGTGTCATCATCTCTGGCGCCTCGGTGTACAACTCGGTGCTGTCACAGGATGTGCGGGTCAACTCCTACTCCGACGTAGACGCGAGCATTATCTTCTCGCATGTGAACATCGGCCGGCATTGCCGTATCCGGCGGGCGATCATTGATCGCGATGTGCATATTCCAGAAGGCACTGTCATCGGCTATGACCCGATCGAGGATAAACGGCGATACTTTGTTACGCCGTCTGGATTGACGATTGTCACACGGGACACCTCGTTGTTTGAGAACCCTGTGGACCCGGAGTTCCTGCAGCGGTATTAGATGCTTCAGGCAGTCTGAGAAGGCGCAAGCTTCCGCTTGCGCCTTTGTCGTTTTCGGCCCCTCTGATGGCTTTCCGTAATCCCTACGGAACCAACCGCAGAAATCCTGCGTATTAGCCCTCCATGCAATGCGTGGGTACATTAAGCTGGAGCGTGATGGGACTGGGGGCATTGGGAACCCCAGCAGAGCCGTCGCGGCGTAGGATGGATGCGCTGGATGCCAGCACTCCACGCACGCCCTTGGCTGGCGATGGTCAGGGCGGCAAATCTGTTCCCCCTGCCACCTTTCCGCACACGGAGGTTAGACCGCTGGAGATCGACTGGTCCCAAGTCGTCCGCCGCTGTATGGACGGAGATTCCGCCGCATGGGCCGAGATGGTCCGTACGCATCACAAGCGTGTCTACGGCATGTGCTACCGGTTTACCGGGAACGCAACCGATGCCGAAGACCTGACCCAGGACGTTTTCCTCAAGATTTATTCGAACCTCGCCAGCTTTGATACGACGCGGGGCAGCCTGCAGGTTTGGATCACGACGATGACCCGCAACCTGCTGGTGGATAACTTCCGCCGGACCCGCAACCAGCGTGCAACCGGTTCACTGGATGACGGCTGGGAGTCGGCAGAGGAGTTGAAGCCTATCGACCGGCTCACCGCCAGCGGACCGTCGCCCCATGAGTCAGCGGCGCGGAAAGAGCTGGCAAAGATGGTGCAGGGCGCCCTGGCGCGCGTGTCCGTTGAGTTGCGCGAAGCGGTTATTTTAAGAGACCTGCAGGATCTTGATTACAAAGAAATTGCCCAGGTGCTGGGCATACCCGAGGGGACGGTAAAGTCCCGCATCAGCAGGGGCCGCGCGGAACTGGCGCGACTGCTGGAACGTAATAAACGGGAGGTGATGTAACCATGGCAGACCGCGTACATATTCCGAGCTCTCCGGCCTGTGGCCAGTGGGAGACCCTTTTGGCGGAGGCGCTGGATGGACTGCTGAAGCCTGAAGACGAGGCTAACTTTGCAGCACATATGGCTGGCTGCTCTGCCTGTGCGGCTCTGTTTGAGGAGGCGCGGAGAGGCCGTGAGTGGCTGGAGTTCCTCTCCCCCGAGCCTGAGGTTCCAGCGGGGCTGCTGGACAAGATTCTTGCTCGAACTGGTCCGGGGCAGATCGTCGGCCACGAACTTATATCTGGCGGCGTTGCTACGCTGCCCATGCCTCCCGCGTGGCAACGGCCGGGCTTTGGCGGTTTTATTCGCCGCTTTGCCGAGCCTCGCTTGTTGATGACAGCCGCCATGGCCTTCTTCTCCATCGCCCTGACGCTTAATCTGACCGGCGTCCGCGTCAGCAGCCTACGTCTCTCTGACCTGCGTCCTACCGCTGTTCGCTCGTACATGGAGCGGCGGCTGACTATGGCCTCCACCCCAATCGTTCGATACTACGACCACCTCCGTTTTGTGTACGAGGTTGAGTCGCGGATGCGCGAACTGCGCCGCAGTACTGAAGGCGAGGGCCAGGGCGGCGTAGACGATAACCGCCAACAGAAC
>Ga0007854_10000613_pt1 | contig 22994 bp, 21 predicted proteins | sample CryBogCBH12Aug08_FD_60382 | JGI IMG/M metagenome (GOLD analysis project Ga0007854, IMG submission 60382) | Freshwater microbial communities from Crystal Bog, Wisconsin, USA - CBH12Aug08 | ecosystem: Environmental > Aquatic > Freshwater > Lake | place: Crystal Bog, Wisconsin, USA | collected... | reverse complement strand
CAGGAGTTTCTTCACTATCTTCTATAGTCTCTTATGGTCTCTCAACTGTTGCAGCACAACCGAACCCAGGAGTTTCTTCACTATCTTCTATAGTCTCTTATGGTCTCTCAACTGTCGCAGCACAACCGAACCCAGGAGTTTCTTCTTTGTCTTCTATTGTATCCTATGGTCTTTCTTCTTTCCAGACAACTTTCAGCGGCCCTGGAACTTCTTCACTCTCTTCTATTCTCTCTTATGGTCTTTCATCTATTCTCAATTCAAATACACAGCAACCATATCTTGGGGGTGTTCTACGTGTAGACTCGGTATATGGTAATGACGCAAATGCCCCCTTAAATAAGTATCAAACTGCTTTCAAAACTATTACCACCGCTATGGCAAATACTTCATCAAATGATTTTATACAGTTACTACCAGGCACATATAATGAAAGTATTGTATTCTCAAATTATGTTTCTGTTCGAGGTGTAAGTATAAATTCTGTAACCATTCAACAGACAAATGTTACAAGTAATACCGTACTTGTAACAATGGCGTCAAATACACGTCTTGAAGATGTAACTCTTAATTTAACATCAACCAGTTCTAACGCACAAACCCTCGTAGGGATACTGTTTTCAAATGTTAATGCATCCTCAAAAATACGAGCTTGTGTAATAAATGTAAATAATTCTGCCATGACATGTAATGTTCCTACGAATGTATATGGTCTATGGGCAACTGGCACATCAGCAACAACTATTTCTTCTGCTGATACTGTACAGAGAACAACAGTAAATGTAACATCTTCTGGACCTGGGAGAAAGTGTGGTATTTATCAAGATGGACAAACATTCTTTTCTATGCGAGATGTTAATATTTATTGTACTGATAATTCATCATATTCAAATACATCCAATGGATTCTATTGTGGTTCGCAAATAAATAATTCAAATGGAATTCTACAAATTAAGACATCTACTTCATATGGATTATCAACTGTTCCAGGAAATTCTAATGCTGATATTTCACAGACTCTTGGTCAAATCATTTTAGCATATACAGATATCCCTCATAAGACCGCAAATGGGTATGGATTTTCTGCGAATTCTGCTCTTCCACAATTAACATTTGGGATTGGCGGACTAACACAATTTAATACGGATGCTTCAAGAACATATTTAGTACTTGGAACATTAATAGGTAATAATAATAGTATGGGTAATGGCCAGGCTTATCCAAGTATGGCAACATTTTATCCTATTAACCCGGGAAATTTAGGTATTATAACTTTAATGACATTTCAGTTATATTTAACAGGGAGCGGATATACAGGGCCTTATTATGTATCATTATTTAAATCAAATACAACACTAACACAAATTCCAGGATTTACTCTATCCTTAAGCGGAAGTGGGAGTGGATTCTTAAAAACACAAACTTCAAATATATCTGTTACATTTTTACCAACTGATCAGCTCGGAATTATATTATCAAACACAGGAGGAGTTTTTAATAAAGATCCTTTGAATCCTGTAGTCACACTCTCATATTACTAATTATTAAACCTCGCAAAAGCCTCAGGCCAATCATCAGGCCAGTGCCGCGAATACTTGAAAGCACGCTCCGAATAGCGGCGCAGGCCCTCAGGAGGTATTGTCCATTTATGCTCATCCACTAGCGCGTAGGCGCCAAGGAAGCACCACTCGCCTGCCGCCGCAAAGGATGGAACATTCACATGCCATGCCGCCTGCGCCCACTTAGCCTGTGAAAACGGCATTGGAAACAGTTCCTCCAAAACGCCAACAAACTTCTCCGCAAAGCCGCCATTCCAAGGCTGAACAGGTCCAGCATTCATTACAAAAGCACCTCCAGGTGCTAATTGCCTCTTGACACCGCGTAACAATGCGCTAAAAGCATCTATATCATGGGGATCTGGTAGATCTACTATGATATAGTCATACTTCTCCAAATCTTCATCACAATCCAACCAAGCATCAACAACGCGCAACTCCAGCCGCGAATCCAAAAAAGCCCCCTGAGACCATCCTGTCCAAGTCCCACGAAAATGCTCCAGAAGTTGCGCATCCCAATCCACCTGAACAACTTGCGAAACATCTATCCACTTCAGAACTTCTCGCGCCACTGCGCCCTCGCCACCGCCATAGATCTTCACACGCTTGCCACCCAAAGCAACCACCGCCGCCAAAGGATGAACCAACATCTCGTGATAAATATACTCATCCCTCTCCGTGCTCTGGAGTTCTCCGTCAATCAGCAACATCTTTCCATAAGCCTCCGTATCAATAAGTTCCATCTTCGCCTTCTCAGTGAACCAAGTCACACCACAAGCACTCGTACCCACACTCTCTGCAAGGGAAAACCCAACACGGACTCCATCTGCTACATCCTCTGTATGCCATTGGTCACCCTCACTCATTCTCTAGTTCACAGTCTAAATAAACCTTTAATCTCCATTAATAGTAGATAGAGACAATGCAGGCCGTCACAAAGAGGCCTTTCAGAATCCAGTATATAAGTGACATACATTTAGAGATGTACGATAAACTAGCATTTCCTCTAATTCTCAAACCAAATGCGCGCTACCTCGCACTCTGTGGAGACATCGGTCATCCGAGACAGCCCATATTCCGAAGTTTCATGGAATACTGCTCACAACGCTGGGATAAAGTCTTCTATGTTCCAGGAAATCACGACTACTATAACAAACGCCCTAAGAAGCAATGGAAATATAAAGAAGCCGAAACAATGGACACCATTGAAGCAACAATTCGTTCTGTACTAGCCCCTTACAGGAATGTCCATTTTCTGAACAATGAAGCTTTCGAATTTCCTGAATATGGTATAAATATTCTCGGAACACCACTCTGGACTGATATTCCCTATGATAAGTTTGACGAAGTGACAGAGCGTCTGCGTGATATAAACTACATCTCTGTAAGGGATAGTTCCAGCGTAGCAGGATCAAGCGGAGCAAGACCATTTACACCAGAAGTTATGAAGGGGTTACATAACAAGTGTTCTACATGGCTTCTTGATGCTTTATGGCAGACAAATGCACAGGGTCGCAAGGCGGTTGTTCTAACACATCATATGCCTTCAGAAGTGCTTGTTGTGCCAAAATATAAGGGGGATCCATACTGGTATATTTTCTATACTGAGATGACAACACATTTATCAAATCCTGCACTGCTGGCATGGATTTGTGGACATAGTCATTCGTGTGAGCGTGTTATGTACCGTCCTAGTGTCTGGCTTCTTATGAATGCGCGAGGATATCCAGATGAGCGAACGGAAGGTTTTAATGAGGGTGCTGTTTTTGAGGATACAGGTTCTAAAGACGCCCTATTTAATTCGGAAGAAGAAGTTGAATTAATGTGATTGAGCCTAAAGCCTAGATCCAATTATAAAAATTGATCAATTTACAAAAACTATTTAACAGGTAGTTCGTAGAAGAAATAGAATGCCAGCAGGATTATACTCCCCCTCTTCTGAATTGGAGCCCATTTTGGGTATTCAGTTCGGAATCTTCTCGCCCGAGGAGATTGAGCGGCGTTCTGTTGTGGAAGTTACCTCGCATGCCACATACGATGGTAATGAGCCTAAACTCGGAGGTCTCTTTGATCCTCGCATGGGTGTTCTAGATAATGGTAAAGAGTGTCGTTCATGCGGTCAAAAGAATCATAACTGCCCCGGTCATTTTGGTCATTATCGTCTCGCACGTCCAGTTTATTACATTCAGTTCTTTCCAATGGTTCTGAATGTACTTCGTTGCGTATGTGTTCGTTGTGCGAAACTACTCATTGACAAAAATCTCTACAAGAAGATTGCGAAGCGGCGTGGCGAGGGGCGTTGGCGCGAAGTGCTAAATGCTTGTAACAATATCAATCGCTGCGGCCAGCAGATTGAAGATGGTTGCGGCGCTCGCCAGCCTGACCGCTATGTGAAGGAGGGTATTGCGCGTATCATCGCAGAGTGGGACGAGCCAACTCCTCAGCGCCAACCTCTTGAAGTAGAGTATGTCCTTCGTCTGTTCCGCCAGGTGCTAGATGAGGATGTTGACTTCATGGGTCTCTCGCGTCATTGGGATCGTCCTGATTGGATGGTCTGCTCTGTGCTCGCTGTACCTCCGCCCCAGATGCGCCCAAGTGTTGTCCAGGATAATAACCAGCGCTCAGAGGATGATTTGACGCACAAGTTAGTTGATATTATCAAGACGAATAAGACACTCCAACAGAAGATTGACGCGAACGCTTCCAAGGCGATTATTGATGAGTGGACCAACGTCCTCCAATATCACGTCGCTACGCTCATCAACAACCAGATTCCTGGTGTTGCGCCATCGGCTCAGCGCTCTGGCCGCGCAGTGAAGTCCATTCAGCAGCGTCTTGGGTCTAAGGAGGGTCGTATCCGCTACAATATTCAAGGTAAGCGTGTGGAGTTTTCGGCCCGTTCAGTCATTACTCCTGACCCGAATCTGAGTATTGGCGAACTCGGTGTTCCGATGAAGATTGCGATGAACTTGACGTTCCCTGAGAAGGTGACGCCCTACAATCGCGACATCCTCTACCGCTATGTCCAAAATGGCGCGGATGTATATCCTGGCGCGAAGACTATTGTTCGCTCGGATGGGCGCATGATTTCGCTCAAGCATGTGAATACGAAGGAACTTGTACTCTACAATGGCGATACTGTAAATCGCCACATCATGGATGGAGATATCATCCTGTTTAACCGACAGCCGACGCTCCACCGAATGTCCATGATGGGTCACAAAGCGCGCGTGCTTCCTTACAATACGTTTCGACTCAACGTTTCGGCGGTGAGTCCATATAACGCAGATAAACTCCGAGTTTAAAGTCTATACGATAGTAGAATAGTATGGAAAACGGTTTCATCTATAAAATTACAAATGCCTCCTCCGGCAAATCCTACATTGGTCAAGCAAGAGAATTCAAAGTTAAGAATGGAAAACCATATAAATATGGTATATCTGGTCGCTGGTGCGACCACCTCTATGAGGCGCGCAAGGGTAACACAAAGCCCTTATATGCTGATATATCAAAACATGGAAAAGAACCTTTCACAATTGAAGAACTTCTCAAAGCACCACTTGACCAATTAGATGCTCTTGAAGCGAAATATATTCAAGAACTAAAAACACTACATCCGCAAGGTTACAACATTGCTTCTCATTCTCGCAATAGACATCATAAAACCTTGAATCTTGCTCACCACTTTTGTGGAAAAGTTGAATATGCTGAACTCAAAAAAATCAAGAAGGATGGTTTACACCATCTAGTATATCTATATCTTACTCTGAACGGACAGTCTGAAAAGGAAAGAATTGTATTTGGTCAAACGGAAGGTTCCTCATTTGAGGATGCTTACACTGAAGCCAGAGAATTTCTGAATAAACTCGGATGTCAATTTGAAGAGATAGATGAAAATATTCTTGATGAGCGATATAGCAAAAAACTTGGGCAGTTCAAAGGTAAAAATATTACGAAAGTGAGAATAACAAGCGCAAGTAACTTAATTGCTGTGTATATTAAAACAGATAATTCTACTGACCAAGTACGAATCTGTTTCGGAGGAAAAAATATAAAGAAAGATGAAGCTCTAATGATAGCAAACGCTTTTGTAGGTTTGCTAAATATCCATACTGATACTATTATTGAGACAACTCAACAATGTCTGCAACAGGCGGCTGCTTCTATGGGTGAGACGACTCCATAGAGGGAAAACAGTGTAATCGTCTTTGCTGGTACGGTTTCGCCAACCGAATCAGTAATATAACCGTCTAGTGCCTATTGCTGGTGGAGCAATGGGTGCGAGACCCTCAAATTCAGGGGAACCCCTAAAGTTTACAGATACCAACCACCTTGGAAACGAGCGTGGGGCCGCGGAGAAAGACCGCAATGGATAGTTGTGACCAGAAGGTTACACTAAAGGTAATAACTCTGTGAAATACGAGGTTGTGTAGATGACACAACTAAGAAATGGGCAATCCTGAGCCAAGTCCTAATATATCCCTTACAGGGGTATTATGGATGCTGTGCAACGAGTAGAAGGGGGTCGGTCTGGACACACATGTCCAGGCATAAGGTGTACTCTAGTCCCTGGTGAGAGCCAGGGTGGTCTGAAAAGACCCCTAACAGGTTTATGATACTGTTAGGTCACACGTTTGATGGCGACGAGATGAATGCACATATTCCACAGTCATATGAAGCTGCTACAGAGCTAGAGCAGATTGCGGCTGTGAGACACCAAATTATAGGCCCACGAGAAGGCAAGCCATCCATTGGCATTGTACAAGATACTCTTGTAGGGTCTTATCGCCTTACAAAGAATGATAATCAATTTACACGCAGAGAATTCATGAATCTGATGATGTATAATAAGAATTTTGAGGGTATTCCGAAGCCCGCCGCTTCCGCAGCCGCGGTCCCTGGTGGCGAGCGCTGGTCAGGTCACCAAGTCATCAGTTCCCTCCTCCCTCCAATCAACATGGATATGGGGAATAAGTCCTTTGATGATGACCCAAGCCCAAAAAATAAAGTAAAGATTGTGGAGGGCCAGGTACTTAATGGTATAATTGATAAGGATATCTTCTCAAAAGCAGGAAAGGGTATTGTTCACGTGTCATATAATGATTATGGTTCCGATTCAACTGTGACGATGATTGACAGTCTCCAGACAACGATTGAGTCTTTCCTCGTACTCAATGGTTTCAGTGTAGGCATCAGCGACATGATTGCCGACGAAAAGACGCGACAACAGATGGAGGAAGTTATTCAATCACGCAAGAAGGAAGTGAACGAACTCAACCTCCAGGTTCACTTGGACCTGTTTGATAACAATACTGGTAAGTCCAATCAGGATGAGTTTGAGGCGCGTGTATTCGCCGCGCTGAACAAAGCGACGAAAGAGTCTGGTGAGTTTGGACAACTTGCCCTCGCAGAGGAAAACCGTCTTGTAGCCATGGTGAAGGCCGGTTCCAAGGGTGGTCCAATTAACATTGCACAGATGATTGCGTGTGTGGGTCAGCAGAATATTGAGGGTCGGCGCATTCCTTATGGCTTCTCGGACCGCACACTGCCTCACTATAAGAAATATGATGATGGTCCAGAGGCGCGCGGATTCATTGAGAGTTCCTTCATCGGTGGTCTCAGCCCACAGGAATTCTTCTTCCACGCCATGTCAGGTCGTGAAGGTCTAATTGATACAGCTGTTAAGTCTGTAACAGGTGACACTCCAATTATTATCATTGAAAATGGTGAGGTTAAACGTGTAGAAATTGGTCCCTGGATTGATGCGCATCTCAAAACAGCCCCTGTAGGGGTAATTGAGCAATATGACGAATCTCAGGCAAATCTTGAATTACTAAATATTACACACGATGTAACAATTCCTACAGTAGATGCTGATGGAAAAATGAGTTGGGGTAAGATTACCGCTATTACTCGCCATGATCCTGGTAATAAAATATATGAAATCAAAACACACAGTGGGCGTGAAGTTATTGTATCCGCTGGAAAATCTATGTTAGTATGGAACAATTCAACAAGTAAGTTTGAAGAGAAACCTACAACAGAAACCAAGATTGGCGACTATGTTCCAGTGACTGTCTCTCTTCCTGAACCTCCAGTGATTCAAATGAAGGTTGAACTAAGCAAGTATCTTCCTAAGAGTAAATATGTGTATGGCAGTGACTTTGTAAAGGCTCAAACAATGATGGCTGCTACGATGGATGGTCGCAAGAAGATTCCTGCTGGCTGGTGGGAGGCAAATAATGGCAAGACATTTACCCTACCATACCCCTCTAAGGCGCGATTTCAGCGAACACAAGTACGTTCAGATATTACACAGATTGAGTCTGGATATGTATATCCGTTCCATGCCTCTCGTGAAATATCTAAAACTCCAGAGATCTTTGAACTAACCCATGAAAATGGTATCTTCCTTGGACTTTTCCTTGCAGAGGGCAATGTTGATGTTCAAACTGGATATGTCCAGATTACAAATAATGATTCAAAAATTCTTGAATTTGTGAAGAGTTGGTTTACAAAGCGCGGACTCTCAACAAGTGAAGATAGCAAGACAAATAAAGTAGGAGGGACGTCATCCTGTGTGAGAGGTTTCTCGTCTATCTTTGCGCAGTTCCTTGACGCCTTCGTTGGACATGGAGCAGAGAAGAAGTTTATACCATCAGAGGCATTTATTGCACCTGAAGAGTTCATTACTGGGTTGCTGAATGGTTACTTCTCAGGCGATGGGTGTGTAGGAGATGGAGTTGTATCAGCAGGATCCGCTTCAAAACGTCTGATTACAGGAATTAGTGTACTATGCTCTCGCTTGGGCATCTTTGGACGTATTCGCAAGACTCAACTAAAAACAAATAACTTTGGAACAATCAATATTCTACCATCCTATATCATTGAGATTCGCTCCAAATGGGCAAAACTATTTGCGCAGAAGATTCCGATGATTCATAATAATAAACAAAAGAAACTTGAAAATATTTCAACAAGTTTTGAGCATAGAAACTTTCCTTCACATAATGACATTGTATTAGATGCCATTACCGAAATTAATGAAATGAGTACTGAAAATTACCCAAAACTGTATGACTTAACAATTCCTTCTACTTTCAACTTTGTCCTAGAAAATGGTCATGGTACTCGTGATACAGCCGACACAGGTTATATTCAGCGCCAGCTCGTGAAAGCTATGGAGGACCTCACAGTCCAACATGACGGAACTGTACGTGACGCAAACATGCACATTGTTCAGTTCCATTATGGCGAGGATGGACTGAATGCGACAAAGATTGAGGGTACAGGTATTTCATATGCCAAACTCTCTGAGGGTGACATTTCGCGAGACTTTGGCCTTCAGAAGGTGGACTTTGCACCCATCCTCTCTGAGGGAGTTCTAACTGAAAATTATTCCGAGAATGCTGATGTGAAGGGATATCTGGAGCATATTCTCAAGGATCGCAAGATGATTGTGGAGGGTGTATTTGGTTCTGGGCGACAGGGAGGAGTATTCGCGCCGCTCAACCCTGAGCGTCTTATTATGAATTTGAGGGTTCGTTTTGGCCTGAAGCCAGATGGTAAGACTGACCTAACACCGACCTATGTGATTCAAGGTCTCAACAAACTTATGGAGCGAACACAGCCTTACCACAAACTCTGGTGTGCTCTGATTCGATTCCATTTTGCCCCTCACAAGTTGATTGTAAAGGAGCGCTTTACGAAGGCGGCATTTGATGCCCTAATGGAACTCTGTGTTGTGAAGGATTGGAAGGCGTGGTCGCTCCCTGGCGAACTTGTGGGTATTATTGCCGCGCAGAGTATTGGCGAACCTTCAACGCAGATGACACTCAACACTTTCCACTTGGCAGGTGTAGCAGCGAAGTCAAATGTCACACGAGGTGTACCGCGTCTGAAGGAACTTCTCAAGGTCACGGAGAATCCAAAGGCGATTGCTCTGACAGTATATCTGAAGCCAGAGTTTCGTGAGAATAAAGATAAGGTGCGTGAAGTTACACAGGATCTAGAGCTTACGCTACTGCGCGATATTACAGTGAAGACTGGAATCTTCTTTGACCCTGAGGACGGTAGCACGGTAGTCTCAGAAGACAAGGAGCTTATTGATTTCTACAAACTCTTCGAGGCACGTGAAGAGGAGCCCAAGGATACAGGTGGAAGCGAAGAAGAGCAAGGTGCGGCAGCAGCAACCGCTAAGTGGTCAAACTGGCTTCTGCGTCTTGAACTGGATCGTGAAAGGATGTTCAACAAAAATATTAGCATGGACGATATTTCGTTCGCGCTTCATCATAGTTTTGGTACAAACTTCCAGGAGTCAAGTGTGAATCTCATCTACTCTGACTTCAACTCCAAGAAACTTGTGATGCGTATTCGTCTAGGAAATGACGACAAGAGTCTCGGTTTCGGTGATGACCTCGCAGGTCTGAAGAAGTTCCAGAACAAGATTCTGAATAGTATTGTAATTCGCGGAGTGCCTGGTATTCGTGCCGCTACTTTCCGCAAGCATGCGGATCTCCTAGCGCATGTAGGAGGCGAATATAAGCCAATTGAACAGTATGTCATTGATACAGATGGTACGAACTTTATGGAGGTTATGAATCACCCTGCAGTGGATGGTTCGCGAATTTATAGTACACATGTACACGATATTTATTCGCTCCTAGGAATTGAAGCGACTCGCGCATGTCTCCTTTCAGAGTTAATTGGCTTGTTTGAGGAAGCAGGTGTTAACTATCGCCATTTGGGTATTCTGTGTGATATTATGACGCGTAATGGGCGTCTCATGTCTATTGACAGATATGGTATTAATAAGAGTGACAATGGTCCTCTGGCGAAAGCATCCTTTGAGGAAACAGAGAAGATTCTTCTGAAGGCCGCGCTATTTGGTGAAGTTGATCCAATTACTGGTGTGTCTGCGAATATTATGACAGGTCAAGCAATTCGCGCAGGTACATCATTTACGCAGATTCTTCTTGATGAGTCAGCGCAGGAGCGCCTCCTTCAGGGTTTGCCACCGGTAGAGGAAGATGCGGCAGATGCTCAAGAAGAGGAGGCTGTAGATCTCTCACAAGAGATGATTGATGCGGAACTCTATGAGGATTCAAATGATGCGTGTGCAACAACGCAACTTCGTATGAATATTACAATGCCTCAAGATCAGCCACAACTGGATGAGCCAGATGGTGAACTTGTAATTCTGGAAGCCTAAACAAAAAAAACGAGATTTATATATGTCAATTGTTACAGGTAAATCGCCCCCATGGAAAAATATAGAATTTTACAAAACTCCTATATTTTTTGATATTTCAAAAACCTTACAGGTGAAGGCTGGAGAATGGAAAGACAAGACGCCTCCAGACTTAATAGCATTAAAAGATGGAATTGGCGCGAAGGAATCTATGTCATCATGGGACCTTGTAAAGCGTATTACAAATCCATATGAACTAATTTTCACAAGTTCAAATCACGCAGATTTACCGCAATCTATAAGTATATTGAAGCCGCTGAGCCGTTCATTCTTTAAATTTGTGGAAATGTGTGAACTTATGAATTTTTTTGAAATCTGTAAACCTGTAAAATATAAGTCATTACACCTCTGTGAGGGACCTGGTGGATTTATTGAGGCTTTTTTGGATAGAGCGGAGAGATATAAGAAACTTGTATCTGGAGTATGGGCAATGACCTTGAAGCAGACAAATCATTCAATTCCTGGATGGCGTGCGGCTGGGCGATTGTTAGCGCGTCATCCAGAAATACATATTGAATATGGACCGCAGAATACTGGAAATATTTTGGAGAAGGATAATCAAGAATTTTTGGAGAAAACTATGCGCAAGTCTACACATCTTGTCACTGCTGACGGCGGATTTGATTTCAGTTCAGATTTTCAAGCACAAGAGAAGTTGATATTTCCTCTTTTAGTATCCTCCGCAAATATAGCGTTATCTTGTCTGACCTCCCCTACAGGGTGTTTTATTCTGAAGATCTTTGATTCATTTAGTGAAGTTACACAGACATTTCTCTGTATTCTTGCTCTTCATTTTAAAGATTTTACAATTTACAAGCCTGTGACGAGTCGCCCATGTAATTCGGAGCGTTATTTTATTGGGAGAGGGTTCAGAGGATTTCCAGAGTCTTCGCGAAAACTTTTTGACGAGTTACAGAGTCTAGGGTCTGATGTAGAGTTTGTTGCTAGTGGTAGCGACATGTTTGCGAGTATTCGGTCACAAATTGTTAGTATAACTGAAAAATACGTGGAAGAGCAGCGAATTGCGCTTTCACGTGTTTTGTCATTTCCAGAAAAAGTGGCATCGGAAGAGTTACAGGCTGCGTGGGATAGACAAATAGAATTATCTCTACAGTGGTGCCAATCATTTCACATTCCTTCACGCTCTGCGACCGGAGCGAAGAGTGGGGGTAACATACGTATTCGTTAATTTTTGCCCTACAATGATTGATGCCTGGTGTTGTGAGAGTTCACCTGTACCCATCTTCTCAAGCATACGAAGCATAACATTAATTTGTGTTTTGTCATAATTGGGACGTGATACCATTTCAAAGAGACGAGGGTATTTCTCAACAAAATCGGCCATTAGGGTTTTAATTTCATCTGTTGTGCGACCAGATGCCTTATAGGTATCAATCTGCGAAATCATATCGTTGAGATACTGTTTACGTTCCCCTGCAGGGAATTGTGTTGGCTGATTCTCAGCCTCGCGCGCAGCATCATTAATATTATCTAAAGCAGCAGACGACTGATTTGTCTGACCTCTGCGCCGTCGATCCTGTTCTTGTTGTTGAGGTGTGCGAGCAAATTGTGCGAGTTCTGGGGGTAGTGGCGCATATTCCTGTGGCCTGGACCGGTCTGACATTTCTAAATGGCTAGAACTAATTTCCTTTTAAATTGTAGTAAAATGGCGCAGCAGCAAAAGGGGCGTTTTGGACCAATAGCAGCAGCACCTATTCTAGGCCCTTCCGCCGGTTCAGCAGAGGCGTCAACAGACCCATTCAGTCCTCAGAGCCTCGCAAAAATGGCGCTAACTCAACAAATACAAGCAACAGCCGACACACGCTATGATCCTGATGTACCTGCACCTATTGTACAGGCTTTCACAGACATGATAAGCAGTCCTGAACAAAGTCAAAATGTCGCAGTCGGAACAGCACTACTCTTAATTTCTGCCGTACTAATTCATGCGTGTTTGAAGTAGAGTTTCTCTTACATAAATCGCGAGTGCTGCTAAAAAGATAAGTCCGTAACCTGATATGGTTATCAACTTTCTATTTTCATTTGTAAGAGGAGCGTCCATTATGCGCAAGAAAACATCAACAGTTGTACCTTTCTCTTTCCGATAGTGTTGTTCTACCTTTGTAAGGATACATCCACGAAGAACAAGTAGTTGTACAAAAATGAGAACACCGACTAGAAGAAATAATTGAAATGCTAGACGTCCCCCAAACAGGAAAGTATATATAATGACGGCAGCAAATCCATAAAAATGGAAGAAAAATATTATATCTCCACGAGTACTTTCAGGAAGTTCGTAGAAAAGTATGTCAAAGAAATTAATGGCTGCGCCGACAATATTTTTTCTAAGATCTCTCGCGGCCTCTTCCATGATTTTGCTGCCGTCGTCGCTGTTTTGCTCGTAAGAATAATATTCTTAAATTTTAACGTCTTAATAGAATGTCGTCGGTAGGTGACAATGACAGCGATTATAGCGACTACGATGATCTATCTACATATCAAGAACCACCTATAGGGGAAAATGATGTGAAGTTAGTAAATTCTTTTAAAATCTCTATTCAAAAGACAAAAGATATTATTTATGAGAAAACTGTACGTCAGACAGGTAATAGCGAGGATTTAGACAGTCTTCATAAATATGAAATTGCGCTATACACTGTTGGAACAGAGTTGCTAAAAACTCTCTATGGCTTTAAATTGAAATCAGCATCGGAATATACTCCCAAGGAACTTCTACAAGTAATGAATGATCCTACTCTTTCAACGGATGCGCGAATTCTCCTTGAAAATGAAGTCCGAAATCAGTTTATCCAATATCCTTATACGCGTAAATCTAATGTGAATACTGTATAGAAATGTTGGCAAAGTCTGTATCAGTTCGCCCCAATGGAAGTTGCCCTTCCGCCAGTTATCATAAACGAAAGTCCTATACTTCAAAGCGCGGCCACCGTGTCCCTGCACGCTGTATTCGATCTACTACCCCTTACAAGCAGAGCAGCGCAGAGTTCAAGCGCTCAGTAACGCAGCGACAGACGAGACGCCTCAAGTCTGTGCTTGGTGAAACAAAGGTCTGTCCTCCTGGCCAGATCCTTCGTGCACCCTATGTTCGTCGTTTCAGATCTAGTGTAAAAGCAAAGGGGTATGATCGTAAGACAAAGTCTGGTAAGATTGTTCATGTTGTACCAACGAAAGCCTCCGCAATTTTAGTTCCTGCTGCATGTATTAAGGATCTTGGTAAAAAGGGCAAAGGTACACAGAAGATTGGACCTCTGCGCGAAGGCCTACTCAAGAAATATGGATATAGAGCGGCTCTCACACGCTATGAACGCCACGCAGCACTTGGACGCGCTGTCAAGGTACTTGGTTCCAATAATGTCTTCCACAAATTGGATGCGGTCGCGAAACTCTCTCTGCGAACTCACCCTGATTCTGCACGGATCTTCTCAGAGGATCGCGACTGGGTACGCAAAGAGTTTGGTATTAAGGCTTTTTAGATTGCTACATAATACAGTAATAACCAGAAATAGTATTTACAAATTATTATTTCTATTTATGCTACTAGTAAACTATGCGCTCTTAGAGCAAATGAATGTTAGCTCCTACATCAGATAGAGGCAATGGATCCGACAGCCGCAACAACAACAGAACCACAATATCTATACTTTACACTTCTCTTAGCCGCGCTAATAGGATTTCTTTATTTGTTGGTATACGGTCTTGGAATAGCAAATGTATCTTCCAACTGGGCTGAAAATCGTTGTAAGCCACAAATTATGCCTTTCGCATCACTATATGGATACAATACTGCGGAGAATTTCAATTACTGTATGACAAATATTATTAAGGACCAGGCAGGAAATTCACTTGGACCTGTATATCAAATTCTCGCAACATTTGTCGGTACACTTAGCACTCTTCTCGCATCAGCGAACTCACTCCGCCTTTCCCTAGCAACCCTTGTAGGAGGTATTACTACAGTATTTCAGGAATTTACGGAACGTATTAATGCTCTTATGGTACGTATTCGTGTTTCTTCTGTGCGAATGAAGATGTTATTTGGTCGTCTATTTGCTACATTCTATGCTATGATTTATATGGGGATGTCAGGAATTACTGCTGTGTCTAATTTTGGCGATACATTTCTTTTCAAGTTCCTGGATACGTTCTGTTTTGATCCGACGACCCTGGTGGAGATCGAAGAAAAAGGGAAAATTCCTGTAAGGGATGTTAAGATTGGAGATATTTTCGTGAAAACAGGAGGCCGAGTGACAGCAACCTTTGCCTTCATAGCAGATGGGCAACCTATGGTGAAGTTAGGTTCAACCTTAGTAAGTACAAACCATTATGTACAGTCTGGCGCAAACCAAAATACAGGAAAATATGTTCAAGCAAAGGATCACCCTGATGCAATTGCCACGGAACCATGGCAAGGAGGTGTAGCGAAACCGCTCATATGTTTTAATACAAGCGACCACCACATTCCTGTAGGGGATTATGTATTTTTGGATTATGATGAAACGGAGTCCGCAAATGGTCCAACAATGGCGCGACTTCAACAACAAATGAATGGAGTCAAACAGACTACATCCTCAGATAGCACAGAACACACAAAAGAGTATTCACCTGGTTTGGCAGAAGATACAGAAATCTGTTTGCCGCTAAATAAATTCCTGCCAGCGAAAGATATTGTACTTGGGCAAAAAATCTCAACAGGTACAGTGATCGGAATTGTAAAGAAAGAAGTTTACACAGTGGTGATCCGCAACGGTGAGACGATCTCAGCATCCTCTCTTATTTGGGACACCCCTACAAATCAATGGAGGCGCGGTTTTGATCTGGGGCTTGTAACCCATAAACGTAGACATCCACAAATCATATACTGTTTTATAGTGAGTCCAACAGCAACTATAGAGACACGGCAGGGAAATCATATACGTGATTATATTGAAATACTGTCACCTGATGCGGAGAATGATTACAGTAATCAAATAGCAGCACAAATTAGTGGGTAGCGTCGGCCATGTTCCAACTCTATTTTTTGTTTATAGGCCTTCTGATTCTTTTAATTGTTGGCCTCGGAGTTCTTTTAGGATCCATGGACATCAAAAATATTCAGGCAGAATGGGATAAAAGACGTTGCGAACCCACAACAATGTTTAGCGCATTTTTATACAAACCCTCCACAGATCCCAGAAGTTCCACTGAATTTGCAGGAGATAATTTCTCTTTTTGTATGAGGTCCCTTATAGATGAGATCTTTAAGGAACTACTTTCGCCAGTAATGGGTGTTTTCTCGCAGCAGATGGCGGCTGCTTCAACAACTGGAGGTGTACTTAACTCTATAAGAAATCAACTTGGAAATACCTTCCGTTCATTTACATCTATTTTTGACGACTTTTTTGAAACATATAAACGAGGAACAATGCAACTTGCGCGCATTACGCAACAATTGAGACAAGCCATGTTGAAAGTTTCCGCAGCAGTTGTTTCCATTGTTTTTATGGGATTATCCTTGATGACATCCTTGCTAAATACATATGATTTCATTGTGAAAGTTGTTATAATTATTATGGCGATTCTTGTTGCGCTAATTATTATTCTCTTCTTTGCGCTCATACCCTTTATGCCAATTATTTTCACTACAATTGCTATTCTTACAGGCGCAGGTCTTGGATCCGCAGTAGGTGGGTTCGCTGGAGCATTCTGTATTGATCCTGAGGCGCTTGCGGTAATGGCTAAAGGTCAACCTAAGAAGTTGAAAGATATTCGTCTCGGTGATGCATTGGGAGAAAATTGTGGAAAGGTGGAGGGAATTCTTGAAACAGATACGATTGGACCCTTATATGAGGTAGAGGGGATAATAATGAGTGGATCGCATATGGTGTATACTGTGGAAGGAATTCCAATATTTGCGAAGGATTATCCAGGGGCTAAGCGGGTCATTATCGCTACACAGAGACCAGATAGACTTATTATTTTGAATACAACATCTCGGAAGATTCCTCTAGTAGGCAGCGCCCCCCAACAACAGTCGCAGCAGCAGCCACAAACACTTCTTGTAGGGGATTGGGAAGAGATTCCAGAGGATGATAAAGAGGGGCAAGATATTTGGGAAAAACTTGTATGGAAAATGCTGAACGGAACTCAACCGAAGCCGTCAACAGAAGCAAAGCCGTCCGATGTCGAGCACGCACTCTTTTCATCAACAGTAAAAGTCTTTGATAAGGGTCGCGGTCTAATATTACTAGAATCTGTAAAACGTGGTGATCACATTTGTGATATTAATAAAACATATACAAAAGTACTAGGAGTTTACAGAGGCCTAACAGAGAGTGGGTTCAATTCAATGACATCTGGTGTAAGATTCTCCGATAAAGATGGCATTTGGAAACATGTAAAATTAGAAAAACCAACATCAGAAGGTCATAATCTGGCTGGCTATAATTTAGTAACAGAATCTGGTACCTTTCTGGTGTATTATGGCGACGGTGCTACAGCACACCCTGTAAGGGATTTTACAGAAGTTGGTTATAAGAATATTGAACAAACATACGAATCAACTAGAACTCATTTGGCAACAAACATCAACAAAAAAAAAGAAATACAACAACAGAATAGTAACAGATGCGTCTTGGATTTCTCATCACAGGCCTGCTGCTTTTGCTGGCCGCAAATTTCCTCGTAGTGGCTGGGTATGCCTCTGCCCCCCGACCTTCAAGTGAGGGTTTTGCCTCGTATTTTCTGAATGAGGCTGGTGGTGCCAAGGCGGCCTATCAGGCGATTGGCGCCTATGATGGCGTTAAGTTAGATCCTAACAACGGCGTGAGTGCCTGGAGGTACACGGCTCCCAATGAGTCTCTGCGCGCCGGCGCGAAGGAATTTGAGCCAGGCCCTGACAATCTCTTCATGTTTAAGGATAATCAGTCAAAGCCTGAATGCTGCGGCGCATCTTTCAGCTCTGGGTCTGGCTGTGTATGTACAACTCCTCAACAGCGCAATCTAATTGCTTCTAGAGGTGGCAACCGCACACACGAGGATGTATAAGGCTATTAGATCTTTGTAACTACTAATTTCTACTAAATTAAGCAGCAAAATGCGACTAAATTTATTAGACTTCTAAAAATAGTGGTGATATTATCATGTCATCGGCAAAGACATACAAAATATGTCTAGTTGGCTGCGGCATAGCAGGCTCCATACTACTCCTAAAACTCCTAGAAACAATTCCCCCAGAGGAGATATGTGTCATTGACCCTGCGTTTGACGGCGGAGATTTAGGTCGCAGATGGTCTGAAGTAACAGCAAATTCCACTTGGGGGAACTTCGTGGAGTTCGTAGGAAAACTTGCGGTGGCGAAACCATTTATTGAAAAGAAGAAGGATAAGTATCCTCCTGATACAATTACACCTGTATGGGAACTTTCAAATGGTTTACGCCAGGCACTCTCTTCAAGTTTGAAAAATATGGACGCAAATACCTGTTATGCGAAGAAGGCGTATTATGATGTGGATGAGAAAGTATGGAAGATTCAAATGGATAGCCCAGGATGTATGGGACAGAGACGAGCAAAACTTTTGATTTATGCTCCTGGAGGGAATCCCAGACAGGTAAATCTTTCAAAGCATCAAATTCCGTTGGAGATCGCCCTTGATACTTCAAGACTTAAGAAATCGGTGGAAGGAGGACAGCATATTCTCCTATTTGGACTTGCTCATAGTGGGACACTTGTACTGAAGAATCTCTTACAATTAGGCGTTCAAGTGTCGGCAATCTATCGCGGTGATTCTCCATTTGTATTCCAGCGGGACGGCAATTATAATGGTATCAAACAAGGTACTGCAAAGTTTGCGGACGAACTTCTCGCAAACCCAAATCCTCTCGTAACATTTATTCCAAGTAATGATGCTGAAGCAACAATTCGCGCTTATATTAAATGTGATGCGATAATATCCGCAATTGGGTTCTCAAAAAATACAAAATCAATGGAAGTCACTGTTGGTATCGATATGGTAGACATGAGTGATTATCATAAGATCACAGGTGCTATTAAAAATGCGCCGGCAGAGACGGCTTTTGGGTTTGGTATGGCATATCCTAGTTTTGCCGAGAGAACAGAGGGGGGTGTCACGAAATTCTATGAAAAAGCAGGAATTGAATCATTTGTAACTCATTTGGACAGTGTTGTACCTGCGATTTTATCCTCACAACAATTAGCAGATGAATAGTGTTCTAAACAGAGCGAACACTCGGCTTAATAGTGTATTATCAAATACGGCGACTATGTTTCCTGGTTCACCAGGGATAGCGCCAGCGTCAGCAACTACATCTACAGGCACCAGCGCACTTCCCTTCGTATTTGGTGCTCTTTTTGTAGTTTTTGTTCTTATTGCGATCTTCTATAAACCAATAATGGGGGGTGTTCATTATATATATGATTCAATACGGTACGCATTTGGCGCGCATGATAAACAACTAATTCGTGCTCCTGAAAGCGATGAGCCAGTAGTTATGCCTCCAGTTGCTCCACAGGATGCTACACCTGATAAACGAAGCATAATGGAAAATGTTCTCCCTGGGCGTCAAGAGGTGTTCAATGTAAGCGACAATAAGTTTACATATTATGATGCGGAACCTCTTTGTAAGGCTCTTGGCGCAGAACTAGCAACATATGAACAAGTAAAGGAAGCGTGGGATAAGGGTGGCGATTGGTGTAATTATGGCTGGGTGAAGGGTCAGGTAGCAGCATATCCCACACAGGCGGATACATGGGAGAAACTACAGAAGGGTCCTGAAGACCAGCGCGGTGCTTGTGGCAGACCTGGTGTAAATGGTGGTCATTTTGACAATCCTGAACTTCGGTTTGGAGTAAACTGTTATGGTGTAAAACCTGCGCAAACTCAGCATGATGCTGTTGAAGTTGCGCGCCGTCAAGGACAGCCTATGACACCTGGTGCTTTAGAATATGATAAGAAGGTACAGCACTATCGCAGTGAGGCTGACCATGTTGGTATGTTACCGTTCAATGATAAACAATGGGACTCGGCGTGAAAACGCCATGTCTGCTTTGCTGTACTCGGCGTGAAAACGCCATGTCTGCTTCGCTGTACTCGGCGTGAAAACGCCATGTCTGCTTCGCTGTACTCGGCGTGAAAACGCCATGTGTCTTATGACATAACTCTATCACCACGATAAGACCCTAATTCAGAAACATCGTAATCCCAGCGATTATTTTTATAAGGATTTTTAACAGCGTCAGCCATTGCTCTCCTTATTTCCTCCTCTTCACGAAGACGTTCATCAATTTCTTCGCGTGCAGGACTATTTGCCATATCAATATTATAGTAAATAAATGTTTTCAGTTCTTGACACGTCATCTTTCCACTTTCAGAAGAATCATCACAAAACCCAGAAATTGTATATTTTTCAATAAATTTCTCAAATATTTCTGTGTCAAATGTATCCATGAATTTTGCATAATCATATATATGATTCCTATGTAAGGGACCTTTCGTATATTGAACAAACTTTGAACTTTTCGCAGCAAGTTCCATATAGAACCACCAATGTGCCAACGCCCTCTTAAATTTTCCCTTGTTCGCTCCAAGTGTATAGTCATGAGGAGTTAAAAACTTTTCAAGTTCTTCAACAAAGTCTTCAATAAAATAGTAGCGTTTCTCTATAATACTCCCTGTAAGATCCCTTACAGGTGCTGTGACCCAGGCTTCAAACTTTGCGGCATTTATTTTCTTATGGTAATACATTTTACGAGGTTTCAATAGACCATCTAATTATATTGTGCCTATTTTATTTAAGCGCTTGTCCTGCTGGACCTGGTCCTGGAACTATGGGTGGTAGAACTACTGTTTTCTTCAAGCGCAGAGATTCCTCTGTACCGCGATTCTTGCGGAGAAATCGCATGAAAGCCTCCGTTTCGTCAGTACCGCCGCGTAAGGCGAAGTACTTTTGCGCAACGTCTTCAATACGCCCAAGAGTGAGTGCCGCAGACGTTTTTTCATGTGAGAGTGTTATTTGTCCTCCAGTAACTTTTATAACAGCATTTTCCATATGATTTCGCTGGAGAGCCGAAACAATTTGGCCTTCATATGTCTCACGCATCTTGCGAGCATTTGTTACTTGTTTGTTAAGATTGCCAGCCAGATTATCATAATGGACCCAATTTCTAACCCAGGTGGCTATGTCTTGAGATGACATATCAATACTATCCCTGTAATTATTGCGGAATTATCTATGAATTAGCGACCGCAGCAGTTACAAGCGCAATATGAGAACCTAGAGGTTGAACTTTCATTAACAGGATTACAAACGTGAGCCCTACAAGGATTACGAGGAGACTGAATAACGCGCATGTTAAAATGAGATATGGAAATACACGTTCCATAATATGATTCAATATAGGATCAATCAGGTATAATTGTACAAGTCGTTTGTTATCTTCATTATGGAGATGGACAGCCAGTTTTTCAATCCATTTATGAACTGTGCTTTTCTTTTGTGGTGATTGTGTTGGATCTGTAGACATTGTTTCTGGGTTAGATCGTATTAAAGAATAATTACGTAATGAACGCAGATATGACATTGTGTTTTGAAAAGCCGTCACGTGCTGTGGATCCACAGACAAATGAATCATATTTTAACTTTGAACAGACTTCAAATCCTGAAGACTGCAATGTTGTTTGGGATCCAAAGAATAAGTTTCAAGTACCTGATGATGTGGTTACATCTATTCTAGAATATTTTCTACAGTTTGCCACCTCTTATTTCGCAAAGGCTCCAACAGTTGAACAAATGAAGAAGCGTCTACATAATGTACATGAGAATTGGTCAGCCTCTCTATATCCAATTGACCGTCTATATACAATGCGTCTGGAGTCAATTAAGATTTACTCAAAGAAAACTGAATTTGTATGGCGTTCTTGTAAGAGTGAGGCGAAGCCAATAGATGAGCAAATCCCTTCCGACTTTTTGGCGCCATCTCGTCCAGCATCACCGACAGCTCAGCAGCAAGGCCTAGCAGCACCAGTGTCAGAAGCAGATACAAAAAAGATTGTAATTACGTCCGACCCATCGCTAAACGCAATTATGGAGGCGGTAGCAGATATTCCCTTAGAGGATGTTGGCAGCCCTTGGTCTGAAGGACCTGGCGGTAAAGCCTTCCGACTTGATGACGATTCAGAGGAAAGGATGTTTCGGCTGCGTGTACTGGAGGCGAAACTTTCCGCAAAGTTGGCAGGGTATAAGGCGAAAAAGGAGGCTGATAAGTACTACTCAAAGTTTGGCCGACCACCTCCGGATGATGGTGTGAGTGATTACGAGGATGATGATTCGGATGAATATGATAACGAGGATTGAATTTTGCCTGAACATATCGCGCGGCATTATTAAAAGGCTCTTAATCCCGGAAGGACAGGTTACAAAAAATATAGCCGAGACTTAGTAAAGGAATTGCTATGGTCTCTTCTAACCAAACTCGTACACTTGTAACTGGTCTGGTTGCAGCAGTTCTCTTAGTCGGTGCTTTTTATCTATTAGATCCTACACTTGGTGGCATTCTCCGACGCAAGGAGGGGTTCGCAGGTAATATTCTTCGCGGACCTTCTTCAACTGGTCAGGCCGGCCCTTCAACCCATGGGGCAGGTGATAGAGATGTTGCGAATGTTGTAAGCAATCGCCATGCGGTTGCTGGTGATCTAAAGCACAAGGCGCGCGGTGCTGAGGGTTTTGCTGACAGCGGTGTAGCAGGTTATGAAGGCCCAGCTGGTTTTGGCAGTGCTGAGGCGCCTGCTGGCTGCTATCCTCGCGACCAGCTCACGCCTGGTGAACTCCTCCCCAAGGACCCCAATAGCGTTTGGGCGCAGCAGAACCCTATGGGTACTGGCTCGCTGAAGGGTAAGAACTTCCTCTCTGCTGGCGCACTAATTGGTGTAAATACGGTTGGCCAGAGCCTCCGCAATGGTAACCAGCAGATCCGATCTGAGCCACCAAATCCCCAGATGCCTGTGTCAATCTGGAACCAGTCCACGATTGAGCCTGATGTGAATCGCCGCGACCTGGAGATCGCTTAATTGTAAATTAAGCATCCGAACTGATTTACAATCAGTGAGATCGCGTAGAAGATTTCTACGCATTCAAGCCGCTTTACAAGCGGCGAGATCGCTTAATTGTAAATTAAG
>Ga0007854_10000609_pt1 | contig 23038 bp, 18 predicted proteins | sample CryBogCBH12Aug08_FD_60382 | JGI IMG/M metagenome (GOLD analysis project Ga0007854, IMG submission 60382) | Freshwater microbial communities from Crystal Bog, Wisconsin, USA - CBH12Aug08 | ecosystem: Environmental > Aquatic > Freshwater > Lake | place: Crystal Bog, Wisconsin, USA | collected... | reverse complement strand
CGCTATCACGATGGGTAACACCACCGGTACCAACACGGTCAATATCGGTAATGGCACGGCACTCGATACGCAAACTCAAAATAATGCAGGCACGTTTGACACCACCATCACGACCGGAACGGGCACCAGCAGTATCACGGTCGGAAGCGGCGAACATAGCATTACAGTAGGTTTGGGTGCAACCACCATTTCAGTAGGCGGTAACAGCAACAATCTGATCACCACAGCCGGTGGTGGCGGTACCATTACCTCAAATGGTAACGGTAACAATACGGTATATATCAACGAGGCTGCCACCAGTACAGCACTTTACACCATTAGTCTGGCCGGAACGGGCACCAACACCATCACACACAGTTCGGGCACGACCAACGATGGTGATTATGCAATTACCATGGGCAATACCGTTGGCACCAATGCCGTTAATGTTGGTAATAGCACCTCTACCGGAAACGGTACGTCTACTTTCGACACCATCATAACAGCGGGGACGGGTGCCAACGTTGTGACTACCGGCAGTGGTGTTCATAAAATTGTTGTCGGGGCAGGGCTGGCAACCATTCAAACCGGTGCGGGTAATAATACTATTATCACTGCGGGAGGAGGGGGCTCGATAACGACCGCTCAAGGTAATAACGTCATCAATATTAACTCGGGTACGGGTGGCACAAATAACTACACACTCACTGCGTCCGGCACAGGTAACACCACTTTGACAGCGGGAGACGACAATTACACAATTGTTGCCGGTTCCGGCGTCAATCTTCTTACGGTGGGAAGCGGTAACAGTACGATTACGGCAACAGGAGCCGGACTTGATACCATTGTTGCCGGTAATGGGGCGATGACCATCTCTGCAGGGTCAGCAGCAGGAAGTTCGATTTCAACAGGCACTGGCCTGGTTACACTTGTCATAGGTAGCGGAAATACTGACACGATTACTGCTGTTGGCGGTGGCGGCTCCATCACGCAAGGAAACGGAAATACTGATGTCATTACAGTCGGGACAGGGAACTACACCATTACAACGGGTAATGGTAGCGGAGATCATGTTACAGCTGGTGCAGGCAATAACATCATCACTGTGGGAACAGGCGGAACGGATGTAATCAGTCTGGGCAACGGTAACAATACCGTCAATGTGGGGCTGGGTATCGGCAACACGATTACGGCTGGAACTGGCTCGAACACCATCAACTTTAGCAGTATAACCACAGTGCCTTTGACGATTGTGCTGGGGACAACCGGAAACAGTACGGCTACAGGAACCGGCGTCAGCGACACATATACCGGCATCAGCACATTATATGGTACCAACCAGGGCGATACGATTTCGCTCAATACCGGCAACCTCACGGTTTATGCCGGAACTGGTAACGACACCATTACGCTGGGTACTGGAATCGACACGGTTTATGCCGGTAATGGAAATAATACAATCATTGGCTCTGCCATAGCCACCTCAACCGGAGATATGCTGTACGGGGGAGCAGGAAATAATACTTTTACCAACCCGAATGCAGGAACAACTTACAATGGAACGAATGGAGCGGCACTATCTGCCTTAGCTAGCAATCTGGTCTACACTTTCACGAATGCGAATGCCGTTGACCCTTTCAACACTGCCTCAACAGCAGCAGCCTCAGGTACGGTTACACTGAACAATGGCTATTATTTTACCTATAACTATATCTCTAACACTTCGATAACGTACAACCTGTACACTGGCACACAAATTAATTCGGTTAATTACTCTACCTCGCCCACCACTGCTGCGATCACTGTCAATTTATACACAGGAGTAGGCACAGGAGGCGTAGCACAGGGTTCGACTTACACAAGCCTTTCAGGTGGTTACAGTACCATCAATGAGGCGGTGGCCAGCAACGTCAGTAACGATACTCTTTACCCATCGTACAACAGCTCAATTCTGATTGGTGCGCCTAACTATACTGTATTTAATGATATAACAACACTCACCACGGAATCTGTGATGGTGATATCCAATATTACTGCAGGCAATGGCAACTATGACTATGTTTATGCCGGACCGGCAAAAGAAATTTTCGATTTTTATAGAAGCCCCAACACTAACTACCTTAACTACACTGCCTCCCCGGGGGGGATCGTCCAGAATTTTGATAGTGCCCCACACACTTTCGCTGCAGTTTCGGGAGGTGGACTCACCACCAACATAACTTCAGCAGTAACCGTAGCCGCTTATAGCGGGAGCAATTGGGGAGCAAATTTTGCTTCCAGCGTCAACTCGTTTTCAACCGGTGACTATTTTATCCCTGTCAACGGAGCGTCCGTCACCCCAGGCTATCTGTTTATTTATACGAGCAGCAATGCCGGGAACCTGATTTATGGAGGTACGGGTTTCATTTATTACAACTGTTATATTGGTACAGCGGCTACTGGTGCGAATGATTTCTTCTATGGGGGATCAGGTGGAAGTTTCTATTACATGAATGCCGGAAACCACGTCGCGTATGGTAATTACACGGGGACGGTAACCAGTACAGGGACAGCTGTAGCAAACTATAATACCTTTTACACCAACACGAGTTATAACATGTATGTAATTTTGAACCCGACAAATGATTCAGGTACAAATGGTACGTTGGATAAAGCAGCCAGTTTGACATTTGCGGGAACGACTTATACAGGATTTGCCTATGGCTGGACGAATCTAACCACGCCAACCAATACCTACGGCAGGACCTATATCAATAATTACGAAAATGTGTTGGGTGCGGGTGGAAATGACTATATTGTTGGAGATAACAATGGTAACCAACTTAATGGGCAGACCGGAACCAATACGATTATTCTTGGCAATGGAGGTGCACTGGGAAATATTGTCGATGGATTAAATGGTACTAACTTGATCACCAGTTCGACAGCTACCACCATCAGTTCCAATAATACCCTAAGCTTTGAAACGACTGTCGACGCTGTTAGCGGCGTTATGGCGCAATGGAATAGCGGTAATCAGTTGGCGGAAGTATTTCTTAATAGCACGGCGGGAAGTTCTGCGCAAACCACATTTTTTACCGGAACAAACGACCAATTATCAATTGAAGGGAACAATAATTATTTTGCAGCACATCAGGCTATTATGGCATCGTCAGTCGTTAACTTGGGAGCCGGTGTGGTTACCGGTTACGATACGGTTCAATCGGGAATCATTCATACGCTGAATGGAACCAATTATGCCAGTGGTACACTTGACGCAAATACGGTTTCGACCATTGCTACGTCTACCGTGACCAACGCAATATTTAATTTCGATAATGTTTATTCAGGTGCGGTGGTTATTCACGGACACCAGGGCAACAATGTGTTCATCGATAATGTGGGATCGAATAATCAAGCATATTACGAAGGCAGTGCCAGCAATATCATGTATGTCACGCCGAGTGAAATAGCCACTTTGCAAATTTACAGTGCGGCATCAACAGTGGATATATTACGAGTGGAAGGTTGGGGCGCAGGGCATACTTCAGCTTGGGGCGACGCTTTTGCACTTACTTCCGGTGGTCCGGATCCTTTCAATGGCACAACTTACAATACGCTGATAAATGCCACTGCTGCTACAGGAGGGGTAGTCAATTCAGGCATTAATGTTCTCGATGTGCGGAGTGGAACCGATACTGTTACGCCGACATCCAATCTAATTACGTTTTCAACAAATGCAGCAACCAATGCTAATGCTCCGATTTTCAATCTGAGTCCGGTCGATATTTTCTACATCACGGGTGCCTCGACAACCGCACCGACAGCCAACATGACACTATCGCTTAAGCTCGACAATGGTGATGTATTTACCCCGACGGGGACGGTGGGGGCGGGTGTCACCGTAGGCAGTACTACTACCTATTACAACAACGCTACTACGCATACCGCCGCCACTACAATCGCGGTTGATACCCATACAGCCGGAAATTATTACAGCGATGTCTATTCCTATAATTATGCGGCCTCGTTGATCAATACCCACAACGTTACTCTCAATGTTCACTACGGTGCGGGCTAAGCTATCGTGACGCATCCCCTAGTTTCGCAATCTGAGCCTGCACCGGAAGGGTTTTCTGTCCCTGAAAACTCATCAGACACTGTCCAGACCGAAACAAGCTGGAAACTAGCCGCTCGCATGTTACTTGAAGCAGTAGGGTATCTGGATGATATTTCTGCTGCAACATCCTTACTTGAGCTAGGTAAATTACTCCGTGGAACAGGATTCAATTTGGAATTTACCCCATTGATCCACAATACTATTCCAGAAGTTGATTGCATGCTGGGAACTCTGCTTGGATTGGAAAATGAAAACTGGATTGCCGTTCTTGGAAGCCATGATAGTGCAGTAATATTGTCCAAAAAAGGGGAGGAAATCAAACCCTTTTCATTGGTAGACATGGAAAATGTCACCCATGCCTGGGTACTCACGGAACGAGTGATCGATATGCGCTCGGTGCTGCCGTTTTTACATCGATACAAAAGTTATTTTATCGACCTGTTTATTGCGGCCATTATTGTCAATGTATTTGCGCTGGTGCTCCCGCTGTTCAGCAGTTTTGTTTACGATAAGATTCTCGGCAACGGAATTATGGAAACCATGTGGGCGTTAGTTATTGGCTTGGGAATAGTGGTAGGGATCGAGTTTTGCGTGCGAGTCGTGCGGATTAATATTGCCGAACGCTTTTCAGTTGGCAGCGAGGTTGAAATTGATCACGCCACTTTCCGTAATTTGCTTGATATGAAATCAAACAAAATCCCCAGCATCGGCGGATTGCTGGAAAAGTACAAACAAATTCTGTCTTATCGCGATTTCTTGTCGTCTTCTTACATTTTGGCACTGGCCGATTTACCTTTCCTACTATTGTTTCTCATGGCGATTATGGTGGTTTCAGGACCGCTGGTTTATATTTCAATCGTGTGCGGAATACTTATGATCATCAGCAACTTTATCTTAACGCCTCCTGTACTGGATTATGATCGTCAATCCCGTATTGCCAGCGAACAACGTTTGGGATTGATGACCGGTCTGCTAACTTCCCGAGAAGCAGTCATCGGCAGTGCAATGCGCGACCGATTGACTGAACGCTGGCGACAAGCTAGTGTCACAGCTGTCCAAACAGCGAGCAAATCAAGATATTGGCGCGGCATGGCCAATACGGTAAACACCAGCATCTCCTATATTTCGTTTATCGGAGTGCTAGTCGGCGGTGTATATATGGTCGAAGAACACAGCCTGACCTCAGGGGCATTGCTTGCTGCTTCCATGCTGACTTCAAGAACAATGGGGACTTTTGCCTCTGTAATTACTTTATTGTTGAGGTATCGTGAGTTCCGCATTGCTCTTTACGAATTAAACCAGACCGTACCCTCAGTAACCAATACATCCTCATCAAAAATTCATGGACGGTTGCAGGGAGCAATACGTTTCGACAATGTTTCATGCTGTTTACGTCAAGGTGATAAACCCGTTTTGAGTGGTATTAACCTGAATATTAATCCCGGTGAAATCATTGGAATAGCTGGAGCCCCCGGCGCGGGTAAAACAACCCTGTTACGTTTGATCGCAGGTGTATTGGAGCCGAATGAAGGCAGAATACTGATCGACAACATTCCACTTTCTCATTTATCACCCGAAGATATCTCTTTGAATATGGGTTTTAAACCCCAAGAGTCTTGTTTGCTCGATGGCACCGTAGAAGAAAATGTTCGTGCCGGCCGCCCGCAACTAACAGTTGAAGCTAGACGTGATGTATTAAACACATCCGGACTTTTTCGAGTGTTTGATGATGGTGCACTGCATTGGGCCACGGATATTGGAGCACGCGGTAGCAATCTCTCCGGCGGACAGCGCCAGCTCATTGCTCTTGCCCGAGCTTTATTAACCCGGCCACCTTTAATTTTGTTGGATGAACCTACAAACGGACTGGACGCCCCCTTGGAAGGACACTTGGCCAATCAACTCTTGCAATTGCGTGGAAAGTCAACGATTCTTGTAAGCACTCACAGCCGCAACATACTTTCCATTTGTGACCGAATCATTGTGGTAGGTCAGTCCAAAATTCTTGCCGATGGACCGAGAGAGAAAATCCTGATGTGATATTTTTGGCTTTAATTTAATATTTTACATAATATACATTATGCGAAGTAATGACTTCGACACGTAAGATTAATATTAAAAGCTTTATGTACTATTCCATTTCTTTTCCAATAAATTATTTGCGGGCTTGATGCTTCAGGAAACGCATAAATTTTTTAAGGACTGGAATCTTTTCATACAACTCCTCAGCAGCATCCCAATAGTCGCGATGGTAAATCACCATTCCAGCAAGGTTGAAGCGAAGGTGGGACGAGCCATGGATGCATTGCGACATAGTGTTGCCTCTCATACTAAATTCAAAATCCCAAACAATGAAGGCATCGGCATCTTGCTGAATGGTCTTAATAATGACGAAGCGTGGTAAATCCACCTGTTTAAACAGGCGCTGAAATATGTTCATGATGGCTAGATTGCCATGCACTTCGTTAAAGGGATCTTTGAAATAGGCATTCACGTCATATAGTTCAGTAATGGCAGAAACATTTTGCGGTGAAACATTCTCGAAGAAATTCACTATATTCTGCAGATTAGCTTGATGCATCATACCCCCGTCCCCTTGTGGATCAGCCAGAAATAGAGACGGTACGGCAACAATCTGAACAGGCGTAACACATTTGTAAAGCGTTTCGGGAAGTGAATATGGAATTCTCCCCGCTCGATTCCGCGCACAGTCTCCTTCGCTGCTTCGGTCGCCGAGGTTAGGGCGGGCATGGTGAAGTCGTTGTTGGCGGTGAGTGGTGTAGCAACGAAGCCTGGATTGATGAGATATACACCAATACCGCGCGGACGCAGATCGAGATAGAGTGATTCGCACAGATTGATAAGAGCGGCCTTGGTCGGGCCGTAGATCAAGGCTTGTGGCAAACCCCTCAATCCCGCGATGGAAGCCACGATGCCAAGGCCACCTTTACCTTGTGCGAGTAGTACTGGTAGCACTGCATTGAGACAATTGAGCGGGCCATTGAGATTGGTATTGACCAATTTTTTTGCCTCAATAAGATTAAAATCTTCCGCGCGCATCTTTTGGTAAGTTCCGGCTACGATCAACACCAGATCAATACCTCCCCATTTCTCCAGTATGGCATCACGTGCCGTGAGAACTTCACATGATTGAGTCATATCGAATGGCAATACCATAGTTTCTGCATATCCTGCGGAAACCAGCTGCAATGCCTCTAAGTTTCGAGCTGATAAAGCCAGCTTGGCACCCAATTCCAACAACTTGCGTGCAATCTCTGCTCCGATGCCACTGGAAGCGCCGATGATCCAAACTCGCTGGCCGCGCCAATCTTTGAGCTTCAAGTTCATGGCCTCTTTCTGAATGATAAAGTGACTTCGCCCAATCTGATCCCAAATTTGCTCATCACCGCACGATTCAACATCACCTTATCGTCCATCAGGAACATCCAGTCGTCGAAATTAACGTTATAAACTTTGCCGCCCACAGGTAACGCCAGTACATATTTCCAGTTCAGCGTATTACCGGAAACCTTGCCAATAGCTTCGCCCACTACATCGGGGGCCGTGCCGATGAATTGTCCATTAGCTTGTTTTGTCAGAGTCCATACACGCTTTTGCCTGGTGCCATCGGCATAGCTAAAATCCTCATCCAGTGTCCCGACCTCACCTTGCCAACTGCAATGGATAACCACCGTAAAACGCTTGACAACTTCACCGCTACGATTTTGAAACATGCCCCACGCATCGACAGTTCCGTCGAAATATTGCTCCAAGTCAAGAGTCGGCTTCTCTTTGGCATACAAGCCAACATCAGTGGTGCTACAGGCTGATAGCATAACTATTCCCATTAGGGGTAAAACATACGATTGCCAACTCATTTTGTTCTCCTGGAAGGTTAAACATGATTCAATGGTGCACGCCACAATAAAATTAACGCACATAATTTAAGCGCACAGGGCAGCAGTGCATAGCCCACTGCCAGCCCATGCAACCCAACTTCATCGTGGCTGCCACTCTGATATCCCATCCATTGCAGCAAGGGCAACGCGATGCCGGCAGCCAAAGCCAAATTCAGCTTTGTCGCCCAGTTCCAAATCCCAAAATATGTACCCGAATACTTTCCGATGTGCCCTGCTTGGCTGATCACTGCGGCAAGCAGAGCTGGTGGTAATGCCAGGTCTGCGCCAAGTGCGGCACCGGATAAAATGCAGATAACGGCATATCCGGTACTCTCCCCTGCGCCCAAGAAATATGCCCAAATGAAAGTAAAAGTCGCAAGCACCATCGCTATCATCCACGACTTCTTTTCGCCGTGAATCTTGGCGATTACCACCCACAAAGGCATAAATAAGGCAGCTGCCAGAAAGTAAACAATGAGAAAAAGGCCGGCATATTGCTGCAACAGCAAACGGTCATTGGTGAAAAACAGGAACAAAGTGGCGGGGATGGCGGCAGCGATTCCATTGAGGGTGAACACAGCGATCAGCCAGCGGAAGCAAGAGTTGCGTAATGGCCGAATCAAACCGGATAAAGCAAAACCTGCACCATTCGAGAGCTCGGGTCTCGGTGCGAGACAAAACAGAAAATAAGCGGAAATCAATAACGTCAATACAAATACAAATGACAATGCACTAATGTCGGTGAACGCAGGCAACGCCGCTGCGATAATAACGCCGATTAAGCCACAAGTCTCACGCGCTGAAGTGATAGACGTACGGTGCGATTTGGATTGGTCGAGTGAAGCCCCCCAGCTTTGATAAGCGATGCTGGCCAGACTGAACCCTAAATAGACCATGATGAGGCTACCCAAGAACCAGAAGAATGGTTGCGCACTTATATTTTGCGGGGGATGAAACAGGGCAACGAATCCAACAATCATCAACGGTATTGCCACTGTAATTACTCGCGAGTAGCCCTTAGTGCCGCGTTGTTTGTCTATCCACATTCCAAACATGGGGTCAAAAAAAGCATCCAGTACTCGTGCTATCAGCAACGTGCTGCCAATAAGCGCCAACGACATTGCAAAGTGAGTTGCATAAAACTGCGGTACATAGACATAGATCGGCAAAGCCAATAGTGCCAGAGGCAAACCGAACAGGCCGTAACTCATGAGGGCAACCCAACTTAACGATTTCACGAGGCTAAACCCAGTAACTGGCTGCGCAAACGCTGCGAACTGGTGTGTTCATCCAGCCAGATGGAAAAGAAAGCGCGTGCGAATTCTACATCCGGGATCTCTCTGAGAAGTTGCCCATCGTTATAAAAACGTACTCCCTGACCCGGCAGATAGACTCCGCTCAAGCGAGAACCTTCTCGCACATCTGGAAATACCTCCCGCATTAATTTTAACCACGCTGATAGTTGCGCGGGAGTTCCGATATTCAACTTGCGCATCTCATCTATGCTAACAGAGGCGATACGGTTTCCGAGCAATTCACGCGCATAGATTAGCTCTAGAACAAACTTTGAGTCCATCACAGCGTTTTTGTTATTTGTGACACTTTCCCTCCATAAAAAAGCATCATATATTTTGAATCCAAGCCATCGATAGCTACCTTCACCAGAAAGACGCGCACTTACCAATTCCTGCTGGACTGACAGCGTGATAGCGTGCACTGAACACACAGTCAGTAGCCACAGCATCGTGAATACTTGGGCACCAATGCGTGTCAAACGCATGATTTTTCCAAAGTGAAATGCATTACGTTGATACTGCTTGCGCGGAAGCCAGCTTCGCAGTAAGAAAGATAAAACTCCCAAGTTCGCAGGAACTTCTCTTCAAATCCTTGAGTTCTTACTTGTTCCAATTGACTCTTGAAAGCATTTCGCCACTCGATCAAGGTACGTGCGTAATCCATACCAAAAGCATATTCATCTACTACCCTCAATCCTTGCTTGGCTGCCTGAGATCGAAACACAGATGGTGACGGCAGCATGCCTCCGGGGAAAATATATTGCTGGATAAAATCTGTTCCCAGGCGATAACGCGAAAAAAATTCGTCGGCAATGACTATGGTCTGAATGCAGGCGCGTCCACCCTGCTTCAGGTTGCGTGCGACACATTCAAAGTAAGTCGGCCAATACGCCTCACCCACCGCTTCGAACATCTCGATCGAGGCAATGGCATCGAACTGTCCGTAACAGTCACGATAGTCCAACAGTTTTAAGTCGGCCTGTTTCGTTAATCCAGCCTCATCCATGCGTTTTTGCGCGTAGCTCAATTGTTCAGCGGAGAGAGTGATTCCGGTTACATGGGAACCCGATTCTCTCGTCGCCACTTCGGCAAAACCGCCCCATCCGCAGCCGATCTCCAATACTTTGGCATCCGGCTTTAATTGCAATTGATCTACAATGCGCCGGTATTTGGCAAGTTGACCGTCCTGCAAATTATCCGTTTGAGGATGACTGAATAGTGCACTGGAATAAGTCATCGACGGATCTAGCCATAGCTTGTAGAAGTTGTTGCCAATATCGTAATGAGCGTGGATGTTCTTGCGACTGCCGCTACGACTGTTGCGATTAAATAAATGTTTAAGGCGATACAAAAGATTGCCCCACCATTTTCCGTAAATCAAGGATTCAACTTGATGACGGTTGCGAATAAATAATTCGATCAGCCCTGTCAGATTATCAGTCGTCCATCCACCATTGATATAGGTCTCGGCAAAGCCGATGTCTCCTGATTTCATCACCGCACCGAACATTGTCCAGTCGTGCAAACACAATGTTACCGGATAAGAATCATCTCCAAAGTGTGCTGAACTTCGGTCGGGCAAATGCAGATGCAATGCACCGTGTTTAAGTTGTGCTAATAACTTTAGAATGAAACTCACTCGCGATGGATAAGACTCGAAGCGCAGTTGATGGCTAGCCTCACCAGGCAGAGTCATATTGACAGACAGCGTTTCAGAATTCATTTGCTCAACTCCTCTAAAGGTGGTGAAGGTTTGTGATAAAACGGCACGCGTTTTGACCAAAGTTTGAGTGCCTGCCAATGGATGCGGGTGATGACCATGAAATTCATCAGGGGATAGTGCAATAACGCAAATACGACATTACGGTCGTTAAGTTCACGTGAAATGCCGCTGATGCTGGTAAACAACAGCGCTCCTTCATTGGTGTGATAGTTGATGCGTGCTAACGTATCCTCGTGTTCTGCTCGAGAGTTTTTGACGAATTGGAAGCGGTAATTTCCTTCCACCGCACAAAAAGGTGACACATGAAATACCTTGCGCGCAGTCAGTTCCATCGAGTTCTCTATGGACTGACCTTCATCCAATAAGTAACAGTGACGCTCGCCGAAGGTGTTGTTGACTTCACATAAAACTGCCCGCAAAGTGCCATCACTGCGATGACAATACCAGAACGAAACAGGATTAAACACGTAACCCAGTAAGCGCGGAAAAGTCTGCAACCAGATTTCGCCGTCGGCGTCGGGTATGTCATGCTTCATCAGAAGTTGTTCTATCCATTGCAACAGAGGCTGCTTGCCATCGCCATGATCTTTGTCGTAATGCGAAAGAAGGTTAAATCGATTGCGCGAGAATAATTTTGTCTGGATATCGTCTGATGCCATGCTGCGCAAGGGGAGTCGCAAGAAATACACCCCGTAGTTAAAGCTGTTTTGAGCAGGGCGCACACGCGCGTGATGCACGTTACCAAAGCAAATCTGCGGGCTAAACATTGCAGCTCTCCAGCCCGCTGATAGACTTTGCGACTGCTAATCCCGATTTAAGACCGTCTTCATGAAATCCATACCCAGTCCATGCCCCTGCAAACCAGGTATTTTTTTGACCTTGAATCTGATCAATACTATCTTGTGCCGTTATTGCGCCACTATCGAAAACGGGATGCGCGTAATCGAAGGTTGCAATAACTTTGGAAGGATTCGGCGCATCGATAGGATTGAGTGAAACGATAACAGACTCTTTGAAAGGTAGGGGTTGCAGTTTATTAATGAGATAATGAACGCAGACTTGCGGCTCTTTTCCATTCTTGCTTTGATAGTTCCAGGCTGACCAGGTTTTTTTGATTTTAGGCAAACATGAGTCATCAGTATGCAAAACAGCACGGTTAGGCTGATAAGCAACCGCACCCAACAACTTCGATTCCGTTGGGGTCGCGTCTTGCAGCAACTTCAAGGATTGGTCACTGTGAACTGCCAATACAACGTGATCAAAAGTCTCGTTGCCGAATTGTGTATTTAACTTGATCTTGGGTAAGTTATCGATTTGGACTCGATTGATCGACAGAACAGGGCTGTTCAATCGCTTGTCCGCTATGTTTGCAAGTATCTTATCGACGTACTGTCGCGCACCGCCTTTTACTGTATGCCACCGAGGCCTATCATTGACTTGGATTAGCCCATGGTTGTGACAAAATCGTACAAAAGTGGCAAGGGGAAATTCAAGCATCTGTGCAGTAGGGCATGACCAGATACACCCTGCCATCGGTAGCAGATACCAGTCACGAAATTCTGTACTGAATTTGTGATGCGTCAGATACTCCCCCAGAGTTTTTATGAGTTCGGCACACTGTGGCGTCAAGGCTAGTGCAGTCGTCTTTTCATTAAATTTAACAATGTCACGCAACATGCGTAAGAAGCGCGGACTGAACAAATTACGACGCTGTGCGAACACGGTATTGAGATTACCGCCTGACCATTCCAATATTCGATTTGGTAAATGTGATTTGACCGAGAACGACATATCAGTAGCGACGGTTTCGATAGCCAGCTCGTCGAACAACTTCACCAGGTTTGGATAAGTTTGGTGATTGAACACCAGGAAGCCGGTATCGACACCATAAGTGACTCCGCCAAACGTGACATCGACTGTATGGGTGTGGCCACCAAAATAGTCCGCGGCCTCGAATAAAGACACTTTATGCCCAAACTGTCCTAGACGATAGGCAGCGGAAAGCCCAGAAATACCTGAGCCGACGACCGCAACTTTCATACTTGAACTTACTCTTTGCATTAATTATGTCCTAGACAATATTCCATTTATGGAGCGATAATAAGTCTAATTAGATTTATTTGTCAAACTTGTCTAGGACATAGCTAATGAAAACAGCTGATATTTTTTTTGATATCACGACCGTTGAGCGTGAAATTGGTATTGGCAAAGACACGCTCAGGGTTTGGGAAAAGCGTTATGGATTTCCGGTTCCTGTGCGCGACGAACATAATGAGCGTCTTTACCCTCAACCTCAATTAGATCAACTAAGACTAATAAAACGTCTACTAGACAGTGGGCTAAGACCATCCAAGGTGGTTGGATTAAGTATCGAGGAGATGAATGCCCTGCTTATATCTTTACCCGAACAGGAAATTGAGCAGCCGGAAGATATTTTGATATTGGTCGATTTGATCAAGACACACCAGGCTCAAGGTTTACGACTGGCGTTGAGTCGACTTCTATTAAAACAAGGATTGAATGATTTCTTGTCCAAGACAATCACACCTATCAATAAAATAGTTGGGGAAGCCTGGATGCGTGGAGAAATACGCATTTTTGAAGAACATCTGTATAGCGACCAGATAACCAATGTACTGCACAACTCTATCTCAACCCTGCGCGACCCGACCTGCTCACCGCGTGTGCTTCTCACTACGCTACCCGGAGAAGAACATTCACTGGGCCTGTTGATGGCCGAAGCAACCCTGAGTTTGGAGGGGGCCAGTTGTGTCAACTTGGGAATACAGACTCCTATACAAGAAATCGTCTCTGCTGTAGAAGCACATCGCTCAGATATTGTTGTACTTTCTTTCAGCGAAGCGATCAGCATTCAACAAATCAAGACAGGGCTACAGCAGATACGCTTGGCACTCCCCGCTCGGGTTGCTCTGTGGGTAGGCGGTTCAGGTATAGGGAAACAACGAATTAAGATTGAAGGTATAAAACTAATGGGACCACTTTCCGATTTGAGTGCAGCAGTTCAAATGTGGCACAATAACCCAATTCGCTTAAGCACTTCCATAAACCAATAATTATTATTTGATGATCAGTACACTCCTCCCCGGTCACATAATATTGATCAGTATCTCGTTACGACGCAAGAATGGAATAGCCCAAGGTGGATTATAACGTGCAAGCTGAGGGGGTGATGTAGCATCGAACCCTCTTGATTTAATCCAATCAATCAATGCTGCTTTCATAACTTTAACCTTGTCTTCGCCAGCAAGACCAGAAAATACAATGACTGCGGTTTTATGCTCGGCGATTTCTCTCAGGGAAACACGGGAATCGTTTGGAATATGCAAACTGTTTAAAGTGTATGCGGCAGGCATAACGAAATGAACGCGCCATCGATTATCTTTGCTTTCAACCACGACAGGTGCCTTCATCGCAATCTTTTGTAAGCTCGACTCAAGCGTGACTAGGGCGTCCAAAGCAATTTTTCGGGTGAAGAACCTTGACGATTTTTGTTGCCGCCAAAGATATAACCGGCGATCAATCGAAACCCTGAAATAGATGCCTCACTAAGCGTACCGACTACATAAGTGGCCATGACGTATGTAGAAACAAGTAGTCCGAGCAAAATAGTAACTGACCGGGTAATAGATTTTTCGGACACTATTTCCATAAAGATACCATTAGATAGCATAATTTGAAGAAATGAGCGTGCGATGTCAACACCACTGGGATAGAATATTCGGATAAATCCAACTTATGGATACGCTAAGCAACTTGGGGGGTAACTCATGAACAGATTAAAATTTACTGCCTGCCTATTTTTTTTAGTTATTATTAAGGTTGCCATTGCGCAAGAAATTGCAGGCGATCCTATTGCGGGCAATGAGAAATCAAAGCTTTGCCAAGGCTGCCACGGTCAAGATGGAAATAGCATCAATGTGCTGTGTCCCAATCTTGCTGGACAACGTCCTGATTACCTTGAAAAGCAAATTCTGGATTTCCAGACACGAAATCGTATTGGCTCAATCATGACAGGGGTTTCGCAAAGCATAATATCAATCCAAGATGCTAAGGATATTGCGGCTTACTTTGGCAATTGTAAACCTAAGAGTAGCAATAGTGCCGACAACGTTGGGCGGACAATTTTCCGTGATGGAATACCCGACAAAGGGGTGACAGCCTGCGTTACGTGTCATGGAGAAAATGGAAAGGGGAGATCAGATGATAATGCTACTTACCCAGTGATTGGTGGGCAAACCAAGGATTACATTGCCAAGCAATTAATTGATCTTCGCAGTGGATACCGTCATAACGATCCGGATGGGGTGATGCGAAACATTACTAAAAAATTGACAGATGATGAGATAAAATCGCTTGCGGATTATGTCTCGGAACTGTGAAGTTACCCGAAACCACAGTAGAAGATTACAAACCTGATTGACGCACTGGTCTCCAAGTCGCCTGATACCAAACTCATCGATCAGGTCACAAAAGGAGTTGTTAGCTGAGTAAATGCTCCGCGTTGGTTAGTAATTTTTGAAAGTTCGTGATTGATCGGTTGAGACAATTTAGCAAGCTACCAAGCAGGTTTCTGAAATCAATTTTAGTGTGGCCCTCCTCCAAAAATCGGGAATTGAGTCATGGGGTATCCAGTGTCAAAATTTAACGTCAATCTGCACGAAGCCATTTATTCATTGTCAGATGCCCTCGATTTGGTCGGTATAACCCATATCCGCCATGGTAAGCGCGTCGCCTTCATCGCCGCAGAATGTGGTAAACATCTGGGCTGGTCCGGACAAAGAATGGATGATTTATTTGAAGCGGCTATATTGCATGATATCGGTGTGGCGAAAACCATTGTTCACTCCAGACTCGCCCAGTTCGAATGGGAAAATGAAGCTGATCATTGCAGGATTGGTTCGGATTTATTAAACACCTGCCCGTTGCTAGTCAATCTCGCGCCTATTGTTCTCCACCATCATACCCATTGGTCTGAAATCGAAAAAATTAACTTACCTCCCGAAACAAAAATAATTGCCAACTGTATTTACTTGGCCGACCGGGTTGATGTTCTCACCCTATCGTCAAAGTTCGATCAATCAAATATTTTGCTGTTCAAAGATTCCATAAGAGAGCAAATTCTACAAAAACGCAGTGACTGGTTTGCTGATGAGCTGGTCGATGCTTTCATGGCTATTTCAGAGTCTGAAGCTTTCTGGTTTTCTCTTGAGAATGAGCACGTCGATGGGTATGCAAAAACATGGGTTTCTGAAACACAGATTCAGGAAATGGAATTTGATGAACTTAGAAGCATCATGCTTATATTCTCTTATGTAGTGGATGCTAAAAGCCCCTTTACGAAAGCGCATTCGGATGGTGTCGCCAAATTGGCCAGATACCTTGGCACTTTGTTGGAGTTGTCAGCGGATCGTTGTGAAATGCTTGAACTGGCCGGTTTATTGCATGACATCGGCAAACTTAGACTTCCGGATGAGTTATTGGAAAAGCCCGAAAAGCTGACTTCTGATGAATACTCTTTAGTTCAAAGGCACAGCTTTGATACTTATAACATTCTCAAAAATATCAGAGGACTCGAGAAAATTACCCAATGGGCTTCACAGCATCATGAACGCGTGGATGGATCCGGCTATCCTTATCACATGGCTAAAAGCTCCATTTCCTTAGAGGCAAGAATCGTCGCGGTAGCCGATGTATTTCAGGCATTGGCTCAGAATCGTCCCTACCGAAAATCACTTGACCCGAACAAAATAATGGAAATTTTGAACGGTCAGGTTGCCAATGGGAAACTGGATAGAGGAATTGTGGACTGTGTTGATCACCACTTGCAAGCATGCTGGAATGTGGCTCTTGATTTAAACTAAGCTGGCAGCTACTTCATTCCCCGAGGGCTGCAGACTTTGCCACACTGGACAACAATCTGTCGGGAGCTAAACGTCGCCCCTGAAAATCTCCAACGCCAATAAATTTTCCGGCCCCATATAAGCGAACTTTTCCATCCTCCAGAACGATATCCAATCCCAGTCTTTGTCCTTGAGCCATTCGGGTCACCTGTACTGCATCCAATTCTAGCATTGGCAAATCCTGCAACATACAATCCACAGGCAGCAGACTTGCATCGCGCTGTTCAGGCGTCATCGCTTCAAGCTGTTCCATGTTTAAAGCATTCACAATACTGAATTCACCAATTGCCGTACGGTGCAAGCCACGCAAATGAGCGCCGCAACCTAAAGCATTTCCGATGTCTTCGGCAAGAGTACGTACGTAGGTACCCTTACTGCAGCGTACGCTGATATCCATTTCGTCACCGGCAAAGCGATTCAGAACAAGATCGTAAATAGTCACGTTACGGCCTGCCCGATGTATCGTTTCGCCGTTACGAATATATTCGTATAAAGGTTTACCTTGATATTTAAGAGCACTGTACATTGGTGGAATCTGACTGATTTCACCAATAAAACGATCCAAAACAGGGTGCACTTGCTGTTCGTCAACCTCAACCTCACAACTCCGTATAATTTCACCTTCAGCATCACCAGTCGTAGTCGTTTGGCCCAATTTGACCAAAGCACTATAGGCTTTGTCAGCATTCAAAAGACCGATTGAAAATTTGGTAGATTCGCCGAAACAGATAGGAAGCAACCCTGTTGCCAAGGGATCAAGCGTGCCAGTATGACCTGCTTTTTCAGCCTGAAACAGTCGACGCACTTTTTGCAAGGCTGTATTTGAGCTAAGGTGGAGCGGTTTGTTGAATAAAAGAACGCCGTCCAAAGGACGTGTATTACGTGCCATAAGAAACAGCCCCTTATCAAGGAAGCAGCGGTTTTGCCTCGCCAGATTGCGTTTCACCTGCATGGATCTTGTCGCTGGCAACCGCTTGATCGATCAGTTGCGAGAGATGAGCTCCACGTTCAACTGATGCATCGAAAACAAAATGCAATTGAGGCGTGATGCGTAGTTTCATGCGGTGTGCCACTTGGCTACGCAGATAACCGCTTGCTCGCTCCAGCCCTTCTTGCACGGCCTTGTGCGAGCCATCCAAAGTCGTAAAAAAAACCTTGGCATGAGAATAATCCCGCGCCACCTCAACACCTGTCAGAGTGACCATGCGCACGCGGGGATCTTTCACTTCCAGACGAACCAATTCGGCCAGTTCGCGATGCATCTGCTCTGCAATACGGTCTGTTCTGGTGTAATCTTTTGCCATTCGAACTGACGCTTAAAGCGCGCGCGCCACTTCGATAATTTCAAAAGCTTCAAGCTGGTCGCCTACCTGAAGGTCGTTGAAACCGCGTAACGATAGTCCGCATTCAAAATTGGACTTAACCTCTTTGACATCATCCTTGAAGCGCTTGAGTGAATCAAGTTCACCGGTATGGATCACCACATGGTTGCGCAGTACACGAATCTGCGAATTGCGTTTGACCATTCCTTCCGTCACATAGCCACCCACCACGGTACCGATCTTCGAAATAACAAATACCTGGCGAACTTCAATCATACCGAGGATGCTTTCTTTTTTCTCCGGTGCAAGCATACCGGACAGAGCTGCTTTAATTTCATCAACCATCTCGTAGATGATATTGTAGTAGCGAACATCCACACCTGAAGCCTCGGCCAGCTTGCGTGCTGCTGCATCAGCCCGAGTATTGAAGCCAATGACTACCGCCTTCGAAGCAAGCGCCAAATTAATGTCAGATTCACTGATCGCGCCCACCGCACTGTGGATAATATTCACTTTCACCTCGCCGGTAGACAGTTTTAGCAAGGAGTTCGAAATCGCTTCGCAGGAACCCTGCACGTCGGCCTTAACAATCAGGGCCAAGCTGCGCACCTCACCTTCCGACATTTGTTCCAGCATATTTTCCAGTTTGGCAGACTGCTGCTTTGCCAGTTTGACGTCGCGGAACTTGCCTTGGCGGAACATAGCAATTTCACGAGCTTTTTTCTCATCCGAAAGTACGAGTACATCTTCACCTGCAATCGGCACTTCTGACAAGCCCTGAATTTCAACCGGTATCGAAGGACCTGCCTCATTAATGGCTTTACCAGCTTCGTCCAACATGGCACGCACACGACCGTATACCGCCCCGACCAATACTGTGTCACCGCGTTTAAGCGTCCCGGATTGAACCAGCATCGTTGCCACCGGCCCTTTACCTTTATCCAGACGTGCTTCGATCACAATACCTTTGGCATTGCTTTCCTTGGGCGCTTTTAATTCGAGAACTTCGGCTTGTAACAGCACCCCTTCCAGCAAAGAATCAATGCCCTGACCGCTCTTGGCTGAAACTTCGACAAACATGGTGTCACCGCCCCAATCTTCGGGAACCACCTGCTGTGCAACCAGTTCCTGTTTGACACGTTCCGAATTGGCTTCCGGCTTATCGATCTTGGTTACCGCCACCACGATAGGCACGCCAGCCGCCTTGGCATGGTGAATCGCCTCGATGGTTTGCGGCATCACGCCGTCATCAGCTGCCACCACCAGAATCACGATATCAGTCACTTTGGCGCCCCGCGCACGCATCGCGGTAAACGCTTCGTGCCCAGGAGTATCAAGAAAGGTAATCATGCCACGAGGCGTATTAACATGGTAAGCACCTATGTGCTGGGTTATCCCCCCTGCTTCGCCACTTGCCACGCGCGTGCGGCGGATATAATCCAGTAAGGAAGTCTTACCATGGTCAACGTGACCCATCACTGTAACCACCGGAGCGCGCGGTTCATGCGGGGCATTCTTGTGTTCGTCTGCTTCGTCCAGATAAGCCCCCGGATCGTCTGCCTTGGCCGGCTTGGCAATATGCCCCAACTCTTCCACGGCGATCATCGCGGTTTCCTGATCCAGCATCTGGTTAATTGTCACCATGGAACCCAGATTCATCAGCACCTTGATAATTTCAATCGCTTTGATAGACATTTTCTGGGCAAGTTCTGCTACGGTGATGGTTTCAGGAACCATGACCTCGCGAACAATCGCTTCTGTCGGCATTGAGAATGCGTGCTGAGCAGTTTCATCCTGTTTTGCATGCTTGTCATGGTGCCGCGGGCCCGCACGCCCACGCCCCGCTGTCCATCCACTGGGACGCACTTCTGCCGCTGCAGGTGTACGCTTTTTATGTCCCGATTCATTCCATGGACTGTTCTTGTCGGGAGGCGCAGTTTTGGTACCCTTTTTGGCAGCCAGTTTGACAACTTTGTCTCCGGGTTTGGGAGAAGGTTTATGCAAGGTGCCTTCGGCCAGATCGGCCTTGACTACCTGAGTAGTTTCTACAACTGGCGGTTCAGGGATAATTTCTGGAACAATAACAGGCGGTTGCTCAACAACAGGTTCCACAACCGGCTCAACCACCGGAGGCGCTTTTCGTTTACTGCGCTCCTTTTTAACCAATATTTCCGCAGCTTGGCGTGCTGCCAGCTCAGCCTGACTGCGTGCCTCCGCTTCGCGGAGAGCACGTTCATGCTCGTCAATTTTACTAACAAAATTCTTTTCAGGAATGACTTCCGGTGCAACCAAAACGGGTGCCACCACCACTACTTCCGCCTGCGGAACGTGCTTAACCGGTTCTGGCAGCGTTACCTCAACCTGGACTACAGGTTGAGCTGTTGATACGGCAACAGGAGCAACAACACGTTTTTTGCGAACCTCCACTTGAATCGTGCGAGGCCTGCCCGTGGCGTCAGATTTTTTGATCTCGGATGTCTCACGGCGGGTAAGGGTAATTTTAGCCTTTGAGCTACTTGCTCCATGCGCGCTACGAAGATGCTCGAGTAATTGTGCCTTGTCCTGTTCGGATATTAAATCGGCTTCGTGCTGTTTGGCCACTCCGGCCGCATTTAGTTGTTCCAGCAACAGCCCAACCGGTAAGCCAAGCTCACCGGCAAACTGCGCTACATTCAATTTTGCCATTACTACCCCTTAACCACTAAGCCGGACGAGCCGGAACTAATGTAGGTCGGATTATTCCGACATGGTGAGTTCACCCCACCCTACGATTACAAATTTGCCGAATGACAAAAGCTGTTCAAAAAACGTTAAATATTAAACAAACCAAGGCGCACGGGCGGTCATGATCAACTGATTCGCGCGTTCGCTATTCATGGCAGTCAATTCAACCAGTTCATCGGCGTCGAGATCAGCTAACTGATCCTGAGTACCAATGCCCTTGCCCGCAAGGGCACGAGCAGTTTCCTCGTCCATACCTTCAATTTTGAGCAAGTCCTCAATACCATGTTCGACTTTTTCTTCACTGACAATCGCTTCAGTTAGGAGTGCATTGCGTGCACGGCTACGCAACTCGTTCACGGTGTCTTCATCGAATGACTCAATTTCAAGCATTTCATCCAGTGGAACGTAGGCTACTTCTTCCAGTGTATTGAAACCTTCCTGTACCAGGATGTCAGCAACTTCCTCATCCACATCCAGTTTGGCAATAAACAAATCACGGATTTTGGAAAACTCTTGCTCATTCTTTTGACCGGACTCTTCTTCCGTCATGATGTTGAGAACCCAACCGGTTAATTCAGTTGCTAGTCGTACATTCTGACCATTACGGCCAATGGCTTGTGCCAGATTTTCTTCCTCAACAACGACATCCATGCTGTGATTTTCTTCATCGACAACAATGCTGGTCACGTCGGCTGGAGCCAGGGCATTGATAACCGAAGTAGCGGGATCTTCCGACCACAAAACAATATCAACACGCTCACCTGCCAACTCATTGGTAACCGCTTGCACGCGAGATCCGCGCATACCAACGCAGGTGCCAATCGGGTCGGTACGGGCATCATGAGAGCGCACTGCAATCTTGGCACGGGCACCGGGATCGCGCGCTGCACTGACGATTTCCATCATCCCTTCTTCGATTTCCGGAACCTCGAGTTCAAACAACTTGATCAGAAACTCTGGCGTGATGCGCGACAGAACAATTTGCGGTCCGCGTACAGAGCGATCAACACGCAGCAAATGAGCGCGAACACGATCCCCAACGCGCATGTTTTCTTTCGGAATCATCTGGTCTCGAGGCAACAGCGCTTCAATCTTGCCGAATTCAATAATGGCACTACCACGCTCAATACGTTTCACGGTTCCTGATACCAGATGTTCTTTCCGGTCCATAAAATCGTTAAGGATTTGCTCACGCTCGGCGTCGCGGATCTTCTGGAAAATAACCTGCTTGGCGGCCTGTGCTCCGATGCGCCCGAAGTCTATCGACTCAAGGGGTTCTTCAATGAATTCACCGAGATGAATGTCCGGGTAAGTCTTTTGCGCTTCAGCCAGTTTGATGTGTAGCTCGGGTGTTTCAAAGGTCTCATCGTCCATGACTTCCCAACAGCGGAAGGACTCATATTCTCCGGTATTGCGGTCAATTTTGACACGCACATCGGCCTCTTCGTCATAACGCTTTTTGGTGGCAGAGGCTAAAGCAGACTCCAGTGCGCCAAACACAATTTCCTTTTCCACATTTTTTTCGCGTGCCAAGGCATCTACCAACAACAAAACTTCACGACTCATAACTGTCTCCAACTAACAGGCATTAATTCCCGGATAAATCCGGGTAACCATATTAATAATTAAAATGTCGGCACCAAACGTGCCTTGTCTATGTTCAATAGCTCAATAGCTACCCAATTGCCATCCACTTCCAATTGCAATATTCCTTCCTGTACTTCCCCTAAAATACCGCTGAAGTTCTTACGGCCTGCCAATGGCATGCGCAATTTAATTTGCACTTTTTCGCCATTGAAACGGACGAAATCTGCTTCTTTCTTGATGGGTCTGTCCAGACCGGGAGACGAAACTTCAAGCCGTTCGTAATTCACCCCTTCAACCGTAAACAAGCGAGTCAACTGGTGACTGACTTGTTCACAATCTTCCAGAGTTATACCTGCCGGCTTATCCATCAATACGCGCATCAGGCCCCTGCCGGACACTTCCAAGTCAACCAACTCATAGCCCAAGCCGGTTAAAGTCGTTTCTACAAGCCTCAGCGCATCCATGTTTCTTTCCCACAAATAAAAAACG
>Ga0007854_10000607_pt1 | contig 23060 bp, 21 predicted proteins | sample CryBogCBH12Aug08_FD_60382 | JGI IMG/M metagenome (GOLD analysis project Ga0007854, IMG submission 60382) | Freshwater microbial communities from Crystal Bog, Wisconsin, USA - CBH12Aug08 | ecosystem: Environmental > Aquatic > Freshwater > Lake | place: Crystal Bog, Wisconsin, USA | collected... | reverse complement strand
TTCCTCGCGGTTATCGTTGTGGTTCAGCCAGATATATTTTTCTGTACCCGCTTCGCTGGTTTTTGCCATGTCCAGCATGTCGCGAATAAATAACTTACCGGATGCATCATGCAGATTGGTGACATTCAAGCCGACGAAAGTTCTTGATGCTCCACCACTGGCGTACATGATTCCATCAAGACCCACCAAATATACATAGTATTCATCGCTGACAAAAGCGCCTTTACGTTCGTTAAATTGAACTATAGCTTTATCCGGACCGTTGTGTTTCATGAACTCAACAGCGCGATCCAGTAACTCACCGGCCTGTTTGGCTTTGCTTCGCTCGATTGCGCCCAATGGAGGAGTCGACGTCTTAGTCGCCACACTGTCTGCGGCATGAACAAAGGTGGTAAACACCAAGGTAAGAATTAACAAGCCTACGCGATTCAATTTCATTATTTACTCCAGTTATTTGTGATCTCAGGGCGTAACCAGTTCCACGCCATGATTGGCAAATATTTTAGCCATCTCACCGGACGCAACCAGTTCATCAGTCGCGTCTTGCACGGCTTTAACAAGCTCAGCGTCACTCTTTTTTACTGACATACCTATAACCCAACCTTTGGGCGGCAAGCGCTGAAATGGGACTTCGCTGATTTGAAAGTTTGGATCTTTTCTGATAACAGATTCAATTTCGGATTTAGTGGCAAGCACACCGTCCAGTTCGCCTGCTTTGAGCTTTACGAGAGCTTCAGTTGCGGAATCAAAAATCTTCACGTTTTCGCGAAATTTACCGTCCTCTGCACCCAGGAGAACCAGCGCAGCGATGGAAACTTTTTCGACACCAATATTTTTTCCTTCCATCGAATCAAGGTTATCGAAAACGGGGACCTTGCGTATATCCCTTACCAGTCGTACCAACTCACGGTGATAAGGTGCAAAAATTTCAACCTTGTCATTCTGCACTCTCAATATCTGGTCTACCGGCACATGCATCATAACATCGGCAGGGCCATATCCGAGATAATGCCCCTTCCACACCATGTTTCGCAAATCATCGGCCAAACTATCACCGGCTGGAAACGGTAGTAATTGCAGTTTCAAGCCTAATTTTTTAGCCAATGCGTCTGCCAGGTCGATATCTATCCCATTTTTATTTAACGAAAAGGGGGCAAAGTCATCGTAAACGGCAACCTTCAACAAGCCTGACTGCTTGATCTTTAAATAGTCTTCATCGGCTTGTGCCGAAAAGGTAGTGCATACGCACACGAGCGTTAATATCGTGCAGAGGGCTTTACAAGAAAATTTGTTCATGTGGTTTTAAGCTCTATTCTGTAAATATATTTAAGTTTATGCTGGGTAACAACACTATGTTTTTCATGGGCAATTAAAAAATCAGACTAATCTGTCCCTTTCATAGCCTCCAGATAAGTCTTGATGGCCCACATTGCTTCCTGTGTAAAAAAGCCTTCAAACGGCGGCATATACACGGCACCATTGCGAACTTTTCCGCCACGAATTGACAACAGGAAATATTTATCTGTCTCTATAAAACAGGCCTTCTTTTTCTCTATGCTTTTAAGATCGTCGCAATCCCGATCCAGAAAGCGCAAGTCCGGCGCAATACCACCCGACTTAGCTTGTATGCCATGGCAACGAGCACAGTTCTGGGCAAAGGCAGACTCTCCGACTTTCGCCGCAGCCTCCATGCCCCGATAAGGATTTTCACCACGCCATTCAGTTCCAACTACGGGCAAGGATGAAGTGTCTACCGCTTGAGGAATCTCATCAGCATGAACCGTTACAAAAGGTGGCGCAAATACAGCAGCCAACAGACAAAAAACAGAAATAGCGGTGCTAACTTTTTTCATGGAATCTCCTCGAGAGTTTTTTTGAAAGAATTTGAGGATTATAATGCAATTGTCATGCCAGACAAATCCGGCATAGGGAAAGGTATTTTGTCGGGATTAAGCCCATGCTGAAGTGCAATTTTGTCAGCGAGAACGATCATGCCCAGTTCACCAAAAACAAAAGGCATTGAAGATGCAGGTGCGCCTTCAATGCCTTTATTTTCATAAGAATAACTTACTTAGAAAGTTTGAATACCCATACTGAACCGCCTTGTTCAAGGAAGTTAACTTTCTTGGCAACATCGCCACCCCACAATGGAACTGCACCGCCCCAACCGGACACTACAGCAACATACTGGGTATTGCCATCTTTCCAGGTTATCGGTGGAGCTACGATGCCTGAACCAGTCTGGAATTTCCATTCTTCTTTCCCGGACTTAGCGTTAACCGCTTTCAGGTATCCTTCAGGCGTTCCATAAAATACCAAGTCGCCGGCTGTAGCCAAGACACCACCCCAAAGCGGGGCATTGTTCTTGATTTCCCAAACACGCTTGCCGGTTTTTGGATCGATCGCACGCAAGGCACCGATGTAGTCATCGTTGAGAGGATGGATGGTAAAGCCTGCCCCCAGATAAGCGCCGCCTTTTTTGTAGCTGATTGGCTCATTCCAGATATCCATGCCCCACTCGTTAGCGGGAACATAGAACAACTTGGTTTGAGGACTATAAGCCATAGGCATCTGGTTCTTGCCGCCGAGGAAGGATGGTGCTGCAAATACGGTTGCACCCTTCTTGCCACCTTCACCCTTGGTTGGATCGCCTGGACGTCCTGCATCAATATAGTTAGGACGGCCTGTTTTCAGGTCAATGCTGGAAGCCCAGGTAATCTTGTTGACGAAAGGAAAGGCATTTTCCAGTTTGCCGGTGTTGGCATCAATAACATAAAAGAAACCGTTACGGTCAGCCTTACCACCAAGGCGTTTGCCATCCTGATCGAAGGTCACGAATTCGTTAACACCATCGTAATCCCAACCATCGTGAGGCGTAGTCTGGTAACTCCACTTAATCTGCCCAGTCGTTATATCCAATGCAACTGTGGAAGATGAGTACAGGTTATCGCCTGGACGTGTATGACTATTCCAGGGGGCAGGGTTTCCTGTTCCGAAATAGGCTAGACCAGTTGATTTGTCATAAGAACCGCCCAACCAGGTTGAACTGCCGCCGGTTTTCCACAAGTCACCGGGCCAAGTTTTGTTGGTAGTTCCGGAGATGCCGTTTTCGGTCGCTTTACCGTCCGCATCGTATTTGTAGCCCATGTAGCCTTCAATCATCGGGCGTGTCCATACGAGTTGTCCAGTCATCGGATTACGTGCTTCGACTCGACCTACGATACCAAATTCGCCGCCGGAAACACCGGTCAGCAACAATCCTTTGGCAATCAACGGTGCGGCTGAGATTGAATAGCCGGCTGCATAATCATCAACCTTTTCTTTCCAGACAATCTTGCCGGTATCCTGATCCAGGGCAACCAATTGCGCATCGAGCGTGCCAAAAATCACCAGATTGCCGTACAAGGCAGCACCACGGTTTACCACGTCACAGCAAGGCATGATCCCTTCGGGCAAGCGATGCTCGTATTTCCATAATTTGGTGCCGGTCTTGACGTCAATTGCAAAGATACGTGAGTAAGATGCGGTTACAAACATTTTCCCGTTGTAAACCAGGGGCTGTGACTCTTGTCCGCGTTGTTTTTCACCACCAAACGACAAAGACCAGACCGGTACGAGCTTGCTCACGGTCTTGGTATTGATATCCTTCAATGGAGAAAAGCGTTGAGCTTCTGTTCCAACCCCCCAGGACAGCACATCGTTAGTCGACGCTGCGTCGTTCTCAATCATTGCATCAGTTACGCCCGCCGCGTGAGCAGAAAAAGAGCTGCCCACAAAAATGCTCAGCAGAGCTCCCATCAGTATTTTATTCATTCCTACCTCCCTGTTGTTAATTCGGACATCAAACGTTTTTTATTGCACCAACCGGAAAATTATATGCAAACTACATGCCAGCAATCAAGATATTTATTTTCCCTATCGAATTGAAGCAACCATCATACCTGTTAAGTCATCACGATGGGCCAGAGGCTTCGGCTTTAAATTTGTCTGACTCATTTTGTTTAGCACATAAGCAAATTGTTCCATTTTAGACCATTTGTTACTTTATGCGACACATCAAAAACAAATTCAAGCCGGAACATCAACAATCAAAGTATCATAATTCTAATCCTCTGCCGAATAACTCATTGGCATAAATCATGCGTAAAATAGTCTCAAAATAATCTTTAAATGAAAAAATATATTTTTAGAATTGCCCAAAACGGGCAACACGGTAAAGGTAGGCGGATGAAAAAGCATAAACACCTTCTGAACATAATTTTAAAAATCTCGGATTCACTGCACCTGTATAAGCCATTGCTTTGGTCATTTATAGGTTTGGTATTGTGCATATCAACCGCTTCTTTCGCGCGTGCCGGAATGCTGACGCATGAGGATCTCGTAAAACAGTATCCGCTTCCGTATATCGTCGGTGAGAAAGAATCTCCCACGCCGGTATGGCCGATTTACCAGCAGAATGCCACTGCAAATCGATTGGTCGGCTATGTTTTTGAATCGAGCGATTTCGCCCCGATACCGGGTTTTGCCGGAGTACCATTTAATCTGCTGATTTTGCTCGATCCGCAAGGCAACTTTCTGGATGTCAAAGTGCTTTCTCAACACGAACCAGTGTTTGTCGATGGTCTCGGCGAAGCGCCGCTGATTGCCTTCATCAACCAGTATAAAGGTCTGTCGCTGAAGCAGAACTTGAAAATATTAACCGGCTCGAATGGCGCAAAGAGTGCATCCGCAGGAGCCGCTCAACTGGACGGTATTACAAAGGCCACCGCTTCCGTTCGTATCATTAACCAAACTATTTTGTCTTCTGCCCTCAAAGTCGCCCGAAAAAAACTAGGCTTTGCCGAGGGTCGCGACCCGGAATTGATGGCCAGAATCAAGCCTGATGTCCTGGAACCCCGTACTCTCAAGGATTTGATCGATAGCGGCCTGATTAAACACGTCATACTAAGCAATGCCGACATCGAAAAGAAATTTTCCGGGACCGCCGGGAGTGGACTGGATTCGGAGGCCGATGCACATCCTCAGGATACCTTCATAGATTTATATATGGCCTATGTTTCTGTTCCAACTATTGGCCGAAATTTATTGACTGAGGAAGCATGGAAAAAACTGCAAAACCGGTTGGATACGGATGATCAAGCCATCCTGTTTATGACAAAAGGACGATACAGCCTGATTAGCGAGGATTTTGTTCGCGGCAGTTCGTCTGATCGGATTGTACTGATGCAGGATAAGTTACCTATTGAAATGCGTGATTTGAACATGGATCTCGCATTAAAGGAAACCCAGGGACTGGAGATGGGATCCGTCACTGTGTTCAAAATCAGCGGACAGGCAGGCCTGGATCCCTCCACACCACTTGATTTCGTGATGCCGGTGACACGCCTGAAAGGAATGATTTATCCGGAAAAGTTTATACAGGAATTCAATTTCAGCTTTACCCTTCCGTCACACTTTTACATTGCACCTGAAGGGGACAACAAATCCTGGGTCGGCATGTGGCTCGACAAACGCATCGAAATTATTGTTCTGATTATCGGACTGGGAGTACTCTCATTCGCATTGTCGCGGCAAGAAAAGCTGGTTTCGAATGCGCGCCGATTTGCCCGGTTCAGAAATATTTACTTGTTGTTCACCTTGTGCTTTATCGGCTGGTACGCCCAGGGTCAACTGTCCATCGTCAATCTTACCGGAGTGCTTCAGGCATTGTTCGCCGGTCGCAGCCTTGGGTTTTTTCTTTACGACCCGATGACGGTGATTTTGTGGGCGTTTGTGCTGGTCTCGCTGGCACTATGGGGACGCGGGACTTTTTGCGGTTGGTTATGTCCATTTGGCGCATTGCAGGAATTTACGGCCAAAATCGGCCAATTACTGAAACTCCCTCAAATCAAGATCAAGCCAGAAGCTGATAGCCGCTTGAAATGGATCAAATATCCGATTCTGGCAATCATTTTGGTCAGTGCCATTTTTTCATCACGCATAACCGACATGATCGTTGAAGTCGAACCGTTCAAGACTGCCATCACACTCAATTTCGTGCGTTCCTTGCCATTCGTCGTGTATGCGGTTGGCTTGCTGGTAGCGGGCATGTTTGTGTACAAATTTTACTGCCGTTATTTATGTCCCTTCGGGGCCGCCCTTGCAGTGCTGGGGCGTTTCCGGATACTTGACTGGATACCGCGCCGTAAAGAGTGTGGCAAGCCATGCCAAGTTTGCCGTCGTAGCTGCGAGTATCAGGCGATCACTCAGGATGGAAAAATTCAATACGATGAATGTTTCCAATGCATGGATTGCGTAATTATTTATGCCAGCGATGAAAAATGCCCGCCCCTCATGCTGGAAAAGAAACGCAGCAAAATTATCCCTATCCAGGTTTCGCCTGTCACATCAACCGCAGAGGTAAAATAATTCTCGTGGCTGCTTGGCATGATGATTGCTGAATTCTGCATGCAGAGACATCAGGATTAGCTGTAGCGCGGCTACCTGCTCGCAGGTGCCGCGAACGATTTATATTTAAGGAAGCCATGACATCCAATCAGCTCACTCGCGTCATTGCGACAGACAGTGCTCTGGCGCTGCTTGCATCGCTGCGGGAAAAGCATGGTCCCCTGCTGTTATTTCAGTCGGGTGGGTTTAACGATGACAACTATCCGCTATGTTATTCTTTAAGCGAATTCTGCGCCGACAATACTGACATCTATCTGGGTAACCTCGATGGAACGCCCGTTTATATTGGGCAGGAACAATTTGAATATTGGAGACGTACTCAACTAATCATTGATGTGGTCAATGGAGTCTGCGCAATGGATTCTCTTGAAATCGGTACCGGAAAACGTTTTTTGACGCGCTCACGCTTATTCTCGGAGGATGAGAAAAAACTATTTGAGCAAACGGTTTTTTCATCCCAGTAGCATGCCACGGACAATACTTGAGGAATGACTAACATGAAACCATGCTTTATTGCCGATAAATCTATTTCCTTTCTGATGCGCCTTTGCTCCTCAACGCTTCTGCTCATAGTGGGCTTGACGTGGGGTATTGCCGTGGCGGAAACCGCACCACCGGGTGATGACGAGATCGATCTTTCAGATATTGTACGTCGTCCCGAGTATGGAAATTACCGCGGTTACGCTGAATTCAAGATGGGTCACTACGCATCCGCAAAACGCATCTGGGAGGCACTGGACGACCGGAATTTCAGTGAATCCGGATTCGATCTCGGCATACTTTATGAAGACGGTCTCGGTGTGCCCCGCGACATTGATCGCGCATTGACGTATTACCGCCGTAGCGCAATGCTGGGCAGCCCGAAGGCGATGTTTCGTCTCGGTGTTTTATATTGGCTTGGGGCTCCCGGTGTTCCGATTCAACGCGAAGAAGGTCGACGTTTTCTAAGCATGTCGGCAGCAGCGGGGGACGCCGATGCCCAGCGCTATCTGGCGTCAGAGAGTTCCCCCTTAAATGTGAATGATCCGGTACTGCGTGCCGATCAGGCACTGGCCGGAGGGCATCTCGACGACTACATCGCTACCCTGAAAACCGCCGCCGAGGCTGGACTAGCCCACGCGCAGACCCGGCTGGCTTGGAGCTATGAAGTAGGCAAAGGAGTTGAGCGCGATCTTGCTCTGGCAGCCCTATGGTTTTCAAAGGCAGCACAGGGTGGTGATGGCGAGGCAATGTATGCGCTGGCAGTGATGTTCAACACCGGTGCGGGGCAAACCAAGGATCCCGCCCAGGGTGAGCAATGGCTTAAGCGCAGCGCTGCAGCAGGCTATCCCGATGCAATCGCCGACCTTAAGCGGCTTCAGGCCTCAAAGTAGTATCATTGATGCTTTGGAAATTCAATTTTTTATAACCGGACCTCGAAGAAATAAGTGGCTGGTAACTTTACACAGGGAGAAGAAGTCTGATGAGTACACTAAATGGCGAGAATACCAACCAAAGTGAACGATATGGCTTGACCGCAATTGCCTTGCACTGGGGGATGGCGCTGTTGATCATAAGTTTGCTGATTTTAGGATACTACATGGCGGACTTGCCCAAGGGCTTCCCCAACCGGGCAGATTATTTTAACCTGCATAAATCCTTGGGTGTGTTGGCAGCTTTGTTGATATTGTTTCGCATGGGATGGCGTTGGACTCACCCCGCGCCGCAGTTGCCGCCCGACATGCCGGACTGGACAGTGCTGGTCGCGCGGTGGGGTCATATGACTTTGTATTTTTGCATGGCACTTCAGCCATTGACTGGATATTTGTCATCATCGTTCAATAAATATGGTGTCAAATTTTTTGGGATTGAACTACCTAAATGGGGCTGGGAAGATGCGCCACTACGCGATATGTTCATGTTTTATCATCATCTGATAGCTGTCTTGCTGGTTGGGCTCATAGTGATTCATGTGTTGGCAGCATACAAACATCTACTGGTGGATCATGATCAGGTTTTCCAGCGAATGCTTCCCTCGAGAAGTAAAAACGATTAACGCGGCAAAAATTTTTGCCGCGTTACGTATGTATAAACGGATGTTTTGCTGTTCATACTGATATTTCACGGTATCGTGTTGTATGGACTATTGCTGGTTAAAGCACTAATCGACTACCTGACTACTTGCCCCGCTCTTCGAGGGTACGCGAGTCGACGTAGGCCTTGATGGCCCATACAGCCTCCTGTGTGAAAACACCCCCATAACCGGGCATGGTGGAGCGACCCTCGCCATTCTTCTTGCCATTTAGGGTGATATCCTTGAAATAGACATCCGCATCCTTCATGCAAGCTGCCTGTTTGACTTTCGACGCCAGATCCAGACACTCATTGTCAAGTTTCATCAGGTCGGGTGCGACGCCGCCGGACACCGCATTAAGACCGTGACATCCTGCGCAATTGTGCAGGTATCCCACCGCACCTACCGCCACGGCCTTCTCGTTGCCGCGATAAGGATTGGGCACAATCCATTCGGCACCAAGCGAATCAAGACTTGATGTATCGACAGGATGCGGCGTAACGTCGCCGTGCGCCACTGCTCCGACAGTTATCGATATCAGAAACAGGCCAAATATAACGCTCTGAAACTTACACAATTTTTGCATGTCAAAATCCTCGAAGTGATGTCAAATAGTCGACTGCTGTTTGCTTTGCCTGCGCCAACGTCGACTGCTACTGTCAAAAGTTATCTTACGGCAAGGGGGCTACACTTTATCATAGTCCGCACCGGACAGCTCCCTCTTGGTAGACTCAACTAGCAATCCGCTATGGAATGAGTCAGCATAATTTGGTTGGATTTTGCCAGAGAACAATACTCACCTACTCGATAGAAAGTTCCGGTAGCCAGCTGGAACCGGGGGGCGGGTCATAAAAATCTTCTTCGTGAAGAGGACGCGCAGGATGTGGAATCGTCAGAGGTGCAACAAAAGGGGTCATGTCAACCTCACGTAATTTTCCGATGATGCCGTGCTCTGTTAAACGCAACTTGTAATACAACCCGTCAAATGGGTTGATATTCAGCGCGTGTGGTTTTGTGTGAAAGAACATCAGCGCCTGCTCAAGCGGAACCAGATCGTCCGGAGTGATTTGTGAAGGTTCGTTATACACAGGAAACCAGCACAATTGCTGCCTCTCTCCGGTCAGGCAGCGAAACGGTCGCATGGCAAGAAAGTATTCCTGAAGATTATCCCCGATTTCTATCTGGAAGGCAGTCTTGCTGTTGCCGGCATCTTGAAAGGTAATTTTTCCTATGACATGGCGCTCGCCGGTCGGGCTTGCGAGAACGATGCTTTTCACACCGTCCAATGAAGCTGCAATTCCTTGAGGGCAGAACCCGAATGAACCGGAGATAACCAGCAATATGACTGCGAACCATGATTTCATTATTGTCCCCATGAAGAAAGGCCGAGTGTGAGTGCCACCCCATGCCGGATTGACGATTGATTTTAATTTTGCACTTCGCAATAAATTCATGAATTGATCGTTACAGAAATTGTCGGCGGCTGTTTCAGTGTCTGGTAAATAACGCAATAGCGCTCGGTCAATTTGATCAGACTGGACAGCTGTTCGGGAGTGGCATTGCTGTCGATGTCAAAGCGCAGACGGATATTGGAAAATCCCACCGGCACTTCTTTCGACACGCCCAATGTCCCGCGAAAATCCAGATCCCCTTCCACATGCACCTCACCTTTATGCAAAGTAATGCCCAATGCGGTGGCGACCGTTGTTAATGTCACACCTGCACAGGCGCCTAAAGACTCAAGCAGCATGTCACCCGAGCATGCATCTTTTCCATCGCCCCCGGTTGCGGGGTGTAAACCGGCTTCCACTCTGGAGGCACCCGTTTCGATATGGCAAGTCAGGCGTGACTGGTGCAACGACCCTTGCGCCTTCAACACCCATTGGGCTTGTTCGGGTTGATCTTTATATTTTTGTTTTAACGGTGCCTGTGCGGCACGCAATTGTTCAGCGTCCAAACTTTTCTCCTGAAATAATGACCTTCAATCAACTTTATTGAGCAGGCTTAATTGCCGACTTGGGTCGAAATACTTTGGCCACCGAGGAATCTGTCTCAATATAGGGAGCACCTATCAAATCCAGACAATAAGGCACTGCGGAAAAAATACCATCCAGCGTTTCTTTGATCGCTTTGGGCTGACCGGGCAAATTGAGTATAAGCGATTGCCCCCGGATTACACCAACCTGACGCGACAAAATGGCGGTAGGCACGTATTTGAGGCTGATACGGCGCATTTCCTCGCCGAAACCGGGCATTACCCTATCCGCTACAGCCATGGTGGCTTCGGGTGTCACATCCCGCAAGGCGGGGCCCGTGCCGCCCGTAGTCAAAATCAAATGACAGCCCGCTTGGTCAGCCAATTCGATCAGACAAGATTCAATGGCGGGTTGCTCATCCGGGATAAGCCGGGTTTCGCGCTCCCAGGGTGTTGTCAAAGCCGCACTCAACCATTCGATCAGACCGGGCAAACCTTTATCCTCGTAAACCCCTTGGCTGGCCCGATCGCTGATAGAGACCAAACCTATTTTAAGAATTTTCTGCATAGGGTATGCGTGCTAAAAAGTGAAAAGGGTACTAGAACCAGAATTCATCCAACATATCTTCCATCTGTCAGCGGCAGATGGAGTCTCGATGATACCGTGGCAGGAAGTGTCATTCATCCCGAAGTCCTACATACGTTCTAGCCGGGTACGGGTTTAAACCCTTAAACACCGTTTGGTTGTATTGGTGCGAAAGACAGGAATCGAACCTGCACGGGTCGCCCCGCTGGAACCTAAATCCAGTGCGTCTACCAATTCCGCCACTTTCGCCTGCTACTTAATGGGTCTAATTGTAGCATAAGCACTATGATTAATTAATCAGTTCAAGCATGAGCGGAAAGTCTCAGCCCCCAAAAGCCACTACCGGTGCCAAACTAATGAAATTGAAGTGGACGACAAAAACACTAACTGATTTGGTTAGACTGCATGAGTTTTTATTGCCATTAAACAAGGTATCGGCGGCGGCTACTCAATTTTGCTTCAACAAGTTTGATTGCCCCCATTTTCTGCAAAAGCCAGCGCATTATTCAGTGCCTTCATAAATTCATTAATCTTGATCGGCTTGGTTAGATAACTGAAGAATCCAGCTTCTTGACCCTTCTCAATATCCTGAAGCATGGCATTGGCACTCAGCGCAATAATGGGGATATGCATCGTCGCCTGGTCTTTGCGCAAGATATTCATGGCTTCAATTCCACTCATACCGGGAAGATTGATGTCCATCAGGATGACATCCGGGCGATGGGCACGCGCCAGTTCAACGCCGTGATTGCCGTTGCGAGCGCTTAACATGCTTATGTGCGGGTGCTCTAACATGATTTGTTCGACCAGCATCAGATTGGCAGGGTTGTCTTCAACATAAAGCAGAGTGCGTCTGGCTGCATTTTCCTGACTTCGAACTTGCTCTAAAAACTCTTCGCGCATGGCGTTTATGGAGGATACTTTTGGCATGTTGCCGCGATTCAGTTCGATCCAGAATTCGCTGCCTACCCCGATGGAACTTTCTACGCCGATTCGCCCTTCCATCAGGTCAATCAGTCGCTTGGTGACTACCAAGCCGATACCCGTTCCTTCAACGGCTCCACTTTCCTGTCCAAGTCGATTAAACGGCTGAAATAGCTGTGACAGTTTTTCCGGAGTCAGCCCAACTCCGCTGTCCTTAATGCTGATGCGTATTCGGTCATCCGGTGTTACAGTCCACATCACTTCAACCGTTCCATGCTCGCGGTTATATTTGATCGCGTTGGAAATCAGGTTAGTCAAAACCTGCTTCAGGCGAATTCGGTCAGCATGGACAAACACCTTGCTGTCGACTGGCAGAAAGTTTATGTGGATGTCTCGTTGGAGGGCCAGAGGTTCAAACATGGTCTGGCATTCAAGCATAATATTGGTCAGCGACAACGGTTCAGGCGACAGAGCAAGCTTGCCGGACTCAATCACCGCAAGATCGAGAATTTCGTTAATCAACTCCAGCAGATACCATCCTGCTTTGGTAATCTGTTGTATTTTCAATACCTGACCAGGCATGGGTGGAGGAGTTCCGTTCTCAAGCAACTGCGAGAAGCCAAGGATGGCATTAAGCGGGGTACGTAGTTCATGGCTCATGCTGGAAATAAAATCCGATTTGGCGAGATTGGCTTTTTCAGCTACAGCTTTCGCTACCTCAAGTTTGGTTATGTTGTCTACCAGTAGTTGCTCAAGCCGCTTTGGTTCGGTGATGTCGCGTATGATGGTCGACATAAATTGCGGATTACCCGAGGCATCGCAATGAAGCCGGGAAATTTGAGAAACGGGAATCTCGTGACCGTCGCTGTTCAATATGGCATTATTGCCTTGCCAGACACCCTGTTTTAGCGTTACAGGAATAACTTCTTCCAATACTTTTTTACCTCCCCACTTTGGATGCAAATCTTCAATCTTCATGGTTGAAATGTCTGCATCATCAGTCAGTCCAAGCATTCTGCGTGCTGTAATATTGTGAAACATAAGATGTCCCTGCAAATCTATGGTTCCAATATAGTCCGGGGAATCCTCAATAATCTTGAGCATATTGTCACGCTCTGTTTGTGCAACCCTGCGCTCGGTGATGTCGGTGAGGGCAATACGCACCAAGTGCGAGTCTTCTGCTTTTATTTTCTGGCAATCAAGTTGAGCGTGAAAGGTGGATCCATTCTTGCGCTGGATCAGAACTTCGCAAACATTCCGTCCGACAAGACTGAGTACGTTCAGAAAATGTCGACCCCAGCGATCCTTGTCGCTGGGAATAATAAAACTGTCAAAACGGCGATTGATCAGTTTTTTTCGATCTATCCCCAGTAGTCCGGTACACGTGAGATTTGCCTCGGCCACCATGCCCTCGCGGGTGAGCGTGAGGTAACCGATAGGAGCGAATTCATAAAGATCAATATAGCGGTCGCGTGTTTCTTCCAGTTCGAGTTGCACACGCCGCAATTCCTCATTCTGCATTTCCAACTCAGTCTGAAGGACTCGGCGTTCATGCAGGAATTCATTTTCAGCGGGGGGCGGAGTGTTCATTTTGAATGATGATCAATGATGTCCCTTAAAAGGGATGGCTTAAATGCCATGTCAATCTTGCCCACAAGGATGTGTGCGATGTTGCTCCTTTCAGCAGTGTACTCTTTTTTAATGTGGTTATTATTTAAATAACTTGTGAATAAATATAGACCAGAATCATTTGATTTCCACGCCGTTATTACGTGCGCCACCCCACAGAGCAATAATTCTCATCAGCGCATAGTTAAAACGTTTAACAATTTGCAATAGTTATTTTGTTTGTCAACATCCGCTTGCATGGGAGGCAGGTATGACAATCGTTAAGAAAACCGAAAACAAAAGCAGCTCCAACATTCAAGCTGTTGAAAATAAACCAGTCATTGCCTCAAGTATGACTTCAATCAAGCTTGAAAAAACACGCAATATCACCCAGCGGCAGCAAAAGGCGCTGGACAACTTCTTATTTGGTTCAGACCCTTTTGGGATCGGTAAAAGCTGATGATTATGCAGAAAACAAAGCAAATTCTGTTATTACCCCTCAAAAAAACATAGGAATATTTGGCCATGCTACCTCCTAACCCTGCTTTAGAAGATTTTCCATCAGATATTGTGCGTGAGCAGTTTGACAAAGTTTTCACGAGTCCGAATTTTGTTCCAACTTCACCAAAAATTCATGAGTTACGGAATCGGCATGAAAAATCTCGTACCAAAACACTCAACACGACTGAGATTAAATTAGATCTGACCAGATAACAACTTGAGTGTTATTCGGGCATAACAGAAACATGCTTAAACATGGGAGCGATCATAATGCGTAAATTAGCAGGCCTAATTCAGTTTATTAGGAATTTCCGTTATTACCGACGAAATGGGTACAACCTCAAATCGGCATGGTTCTTCGCCACCATGACAATTCCTTAGCAAGTGAGATTGAATCACAATGTACTTGCAACGAAGCAGCTTTGAATAGGCGATATTGCTGGTCGTTGTTGAAAATGAATTGAAAATCAGGGTAACTGCGTCGTGACATATGCTTCCAAAGCTTACCAAGGGCGTTGAGTCGTATCTGGGGACCGACTTCGCGTATTAGACACTGTGCTTGCCATGTCAAAAAAAAATAGCATCTTGTGGCAATCTTGGCGATATCATAGTAAGCTTTTCCTGTAAGACTTGTCGCAGGATGATCGCGTTGCCGGGATCAAATTCCCATAATAGATATTATAATAGGAGACTAACCACATGAAAAAATCCCTCATTTGTACATTACTCTTAGGTTTTTTTACCAACCCAGTTTTTTCTGCTGAAACCATCAAAATTGCCCTTACCGGGCCGTTCAGCGGCGGTTCCGCCCCGATGGGAACTTCCATGAGAGACGGTGCAAAATTGGCTATCGCAGAGATTAATGCCGCCGGTGGAATTGCTGTTTCGGGCAAAAAAAAGAAGATCGAGATCATCGAGCGGGATGACGAAGGCAAAAATGAGCGCGGTGCCCTGATCGGACAGGAACTGGCTTCAATGGATGATTTGTCCGGCGTAATCGGCACGGTGAACACCGGGGTCGCGCTGGCGGGTGACAAGCATTTGCAGGAGAAGGGCATCACCAAAATTATCACCCCGGCGGCAGGATCAGCTTCCATGACCCAATGGAGCAAGGCCGGAGTCAAGGATCTTTCGATTTTCCGCTTTGCCGCCGATGACAGCATCCAGTCTGCGATGGTCGTGGAAGAGGCAGTCAACCAGAAATTCACCAAGGTTGCCATCATCAATGATTCCACTAACTATGGTGTGTCCGGGCATGATGATCTGGTCAATCAGATCAAAAAACAAGGCAACAAACTGGAAGTGGTCGCTACCGAAAAATTTAACATCGGCGATAAAGATATGACTTCCCAGTTGTTGAGTGCAAAATCCAAAGGAGCACAGGCAATTTTGATCTGGGGCATCGGCCCGGAACTGGCTGCCGTCTCCAACGGCATGGCTAAACTGGAAATGAAGATGCCGCTGATCGGTGGCTGGACGCTTTCCATGTCAAACTACATTGACAACTCCGGCAAAAATGGCAATGGCACGCTGATGCCTCAAACTTTCATTGAGGAAGCCATCACACCCAAGGCCAAAAGTTTCATCGAGGGCTACCATAAAACCTACAACGTAACCCGTATTCCTTCACCCGTTTCCGCTGCACAGGGTTATGATGCCGTTTACATTTTCGCAGCGGCTATCAAACAAGCGCAAAGTGACGACACCCATAAGATCAAGGAAGCGCTCGAAGATCTGCACGACCCGGTGAAAGGCGTGATTGAAACCTGGAAACATCCGTTCAGCAAATGGGATCCGGCCAATGAGCAGACCCATGAAGCGTTCCGCCGAGATAATGCGGTAATGGGTAAAGTACTGGACGGGCATGTGGTGTTTGCCAATGAAAGCGAGCGTCAACGATTGATTAAAAACGCATCGAAGTAAAACAAGCTTAACGCCCATCATGGATTCAAATATCATCGCGCAGATGGCGGTAAGCGGTGCCTTGATGGGCTTGGTTTACGCCCTGATCGCTTACGGTTTTCAGCTCACCTTTGCGACCAGTAAGAGCATTAACTTCGGCCAGGGTGAACTGGTCATGCTGTCTGCTTTTTTCAGCCTGACCCTGCTCGACTTGGGTGTGCCCTATTGGTTGATGGTGCCGGGCGGTTTGCTGTTTGGCGTGGCAATGGGATTGGTGGTCGAGCGTGCTTGCGTGCGTTTGTCGCTGGAACAAAAGAGCGAGGGATGGATATTGCTCACCATTATTTTCGGTTTGCTGGGATTTTCCGCCGCAGAGAATATATGGGGGCGCGATGACCGTCCGTTTCCTACGCCTATCTCCTCCGAAGCATTGCACATTTTCGGCATCAATATCACTCCTGTCGAGATTTCTGTGGCCATCGGAGTGTGCGCTATCATGGGGATAGTCGAATTGTTCAAGCGCAAGACGCTGCTGGGCAAGGCTTTTGAAGCGGTATCGGCAGACCGCGATGCGGCCGAACTGATGGGAATTTCGGCTACCCGCACCATCATGCTCTCGTATGGTTTGTCCGGGATGGTGGCAGCAATGGCCGGCATCCTGATTTCGCCTATCACCACCGTCGGCCCGACCATGGCCTCGGCACTGATCCTGAAAGCCTTTTCGGTTGCCGTAGTGGCCGGGCTGGATTCCGGTTTCGGTGTGGTGATCATCGGAATTTTTATTGGCGGGCTGGAAAGTTTAACCAGCTACTATTTGGGCAGCGGCTGGCGTGAAGCGCCCGGTTTGCTCATGTTGATCCTTGCCTTGGCGATACGTCCCAATGGCGTGTTTGGCAAAGCCAGCATCCGCAAGGTGTAAGGGCAGATCATGCTAAAACGATTATTACTACTGCGCGGCACCGAAATCATAGTACTTGCCCTGCTCGCCAGTATTCCCTTGTTTATCAGCAACTCCTACGCACTGGGCTTACTCACTTTACTGGCAATTTATGGAATTCTGTTGATTGGCCTGGATGTGACGGTCGGCTATCTCGGACAAGTTAATCTGGCCCAGGCCGCATTTCTTGGCCTCGGTGCTTATGCGGCGGGAATCAGTGTCACGCTTCTCGGATTCGGTATTTTTGAATCACTCGCTATCAGTATGCTGGTTGGGCTGGTGTTGGGCGGCTTGTTGGCTTTTCCGGCGTTACGCCTGGAAGGGCCTCAATTTGCACTTGCCACCTTGAGTTTCTCTGCGCTTTGCACGACCGTGCTGAATGAATGGGAAGGATTGACCGGAGGCGCGCAGGGCCTGTCCCTGACCAGACCGGGATTATTCGGTTACGCGTTCAATGCGCAAGGATTTTATTGGTTATGCCTGATCTTGTTTGCACTGGTTTGGATGGCGCTGCGCAATCTGCTCTCGTCCCAATGGGGACGTGCTTTTGAAGCCCTGCGTGACAGCCCGATCGCCACCGATGCCATGGGGGTAGGAACTTATCGTCACAAGGTCGCCGGATTTGCCTTGGGTTCTGCGCTTGGTGGCTTGGCGGGGGGGCTGTATGCGCTCAATTTTCAGTATCTGCAACCGCAGGGATTTACTTATGACCTGATGGTCATCTTGCTGCTGGGCGTGGTACTGGGTGGCCGCAAAAGTCTGTGGGGGGCGTTCTTTGGGGCCTCTCTGATCGTGCTGTTGCCCAATCTGTTATCCAATCGGTTGCTGTTCGAGATTATTTCCGCACTTGGGTTACTGCTGGCGGTGATTGCCGGCATTCGGGGCAGACTGCGAAAAACCACTCAAACGTTCCAGGCGCTGGCTCCGGTGGTTGCGATGAGCTTGTTGGTGGTGGGCGGTTTTCTGGTGGAAAACACCGAAAACTGGCGCAAGGCGATTTTTGCGTTGATGTTGTTCTCGGTCGTGGTGGGATTGCCCGATGGCATCATGGGGTTTGCCGCGCGTTATCTCACCCGTTTGTTTCACCTTGAGCCGCCTTCACTTCCTCCTGCTTCGGCACTGGGTGACGTGCTGCCAAAGAAACCGGTCAACAATAGCGTACTGCTGGAATTAAAGGAGTTGAAGCGCTATTTCGGGGGTGTCAAAGCGGTCGATGGCATCAGCATGACGGTAAGAACCGGGCATGTTCACGGGCTGATTGGCCCGAATGGTTCTGGCAAAAGCACGGCAGTCAATGTTATTTCGGGCCTTTATGCCCCCACTTCGGGAGAAATTCTGTTGCAGGGGAAAGCGTTGCCCAAGGGAAGCTTGTTCAAAGTGGCCAGAGCAGGTGTTTCACGCACTTTTCAGAACCTGCAATTGTTTGGCGAATTATCCGCTCTGGATAATGTAATGCTGGCTATCAAAGGCGCTTACCGTATCCCGCTTCCATTGGTTTTGCTAGGGCTGGCCAAGGCTGAAGAAAAGCGCGCCCAAGCGGATGCATTAGCTTTGCTCGAATTAGTCAGGCTCAAACAACATGCCAGAACCCGTGCCAAAGATCTGACTTACGGTTCACAACGGTTCCTGGAAATTGCCCGTGCCTTGGCACGCAAACCGGAATTATTGATTCTTGACGAGCCGGCGGCAGGTCTTGCCCATCCTGACGTGAACGAGTTGGTGGACATTATCAAAGCAATCAAACAATATGGAATAGCCATTATTCTGATCGAGCACCACATGCATGTGGTGAGCGAGTTGTGCGACGTGGTGACTGTGATTGATGGAGGGAAGGTCATCGCCGAAGGCTCACCCGCCGAAGTGAAACGCGATCCCAAAGTGATCAAGGCCTATCTCGGTGTGGCGACTGAGCCGGATGGGCCGGACACGCACCCCCTTCCGGTTTAATTCAAGGAAACAGACGGAAATGCTCAAGGTCGAAAATCTGCATGCGGGCTATGGAACCAGCGAAGTGTTACTCGGTGCCACCTTGCATGTCAAACCAGGCATGGTGGTAGCTTTGATTGGTGCCAATGGTGCAGGAAAGACCACCACCATGCGCGCCATTTCCGGAATGATCAAACCTACCCAAGGTCAAGTTATCCTGAATGGAATCCCGGTGCAGGGGATGACTGCCTCCCGCATTGCCAAGCTGGGCCTCGCGCACTCTCCCGAAGGCAGAAAGGTATTTGGACCGTTGTCGGTCGAGGATAATCTGTTGCTCGGTGCCTATAACCACTTGCCTAAATTTTTTGGTTTTCGCGGCAAAGCTACAGCCGATCTTGAAAAAGTTTACGAACTGTTTCCACGCTTGCGCGAGCGCTTCCGCCAAGCGGCAGGCACCCTTTCAGGCGGCGAACAACAGATGCTGGCCATTGGCCGCGCGCTGATGGCTAATCCTAAAGTCATCCTGCTGGACGAGCCTTCCATGGGACTTGCCCCGGTTATTGTTCAGGAAGTATTTGCCACGATCCGTCGACTCAAAGAAGCCGGAATTACCCTGCTGCTGGTGGAACAGTTTGCCAAAAGCGCGCTGGAAGTAGCCGACTATGCCTATGTTATGGATCATGGGTGCATAGCAGTAGAGGGGACACCTGCGGAGCTGCATCAGAACGAGAAAGTGATCGCCGCTTATTTGGGCTGATTCTGAATTGCATAAGGCTTCTTGAGAGGATACGCAGGAGGTTCATTATGATCCCAGCAGGAATTATTTTCATATCATCATTTACGCGGTAAATGCTCATAAGCCTGCAGAGCCTGCAAGCGTTTATCAGTCATTGCTCCCCCAACGGTTAAATGAGGTTTAGTGCGTTGGCGGTAATCGAATATGGTGTCGAGGACATTTACAAAATACACCACCGCTTTCAATCATCCAGTTTTATGCCACATGCAATGCCAACCCCGCACGCACGGTGGTTTCATCCAGTGCAGGTGAACACAGTTCAATAAATCGATAAGCGAAACTACGCAGGTAATGTCCATGACGCAAAGCGATGAAGGTCGTGTTGGATTCAAACAAATGATCGCATTTCAGCAAGCGCAGATCTGTATCTTTGACCGGGTTAAACGCCATAGATGCGATGATGCCTATCCCCATGCCCAATTCCACATAGGTTTTGATGACGTCTGCATCCAACGCGGACATGGCGATGTCTGGGGTTATGCTCACTTTGGCGAACGATTGATCGATCTTGGCACGTCCGGTAAGTCCTTCGTGATAGGTAACAATGGGGTATTCGGCGAGTGCCTGTAAAGTCAGCACACCTACCTTCTCAAGCGGGTGTCCGGCAGGTACGATCACAGCATGATGCCAAGAGTAATAGGGAAGCGAATCCAGTCTGGTCACGTCGGAAAGCGCTTCGGTCGCTACGCCGATATCTGCTTCACCGCTCAGCAGCATGGATACGATTTCATTCGGTCCAGCCTGATGCAGCTTGAGATGAACTTTTGGAAAGCTCTTCTTGAATTCGGTGATAACCTTGGGCAGCGCATAGCGTGCCTGGGTGTGGGTGGCAATCACGGTAAGTTGCCCCTCGTCGCGTTTGCTATATTGCTCAACCAGATTTTTGATGTTATTGGCATCCAGCAGAATACGATCTACAAATTCCAGCAACTCTTGTCCCGGATCAGTCAGTCCGAGCAAGCGTTTTCCTTTGCGAATGAATAACTCCACTCCCAATTCATCTTCAAGATCCTTGATGTGCTTTGAAACACCGGATTGGGAAGTAAACAGAGAATTGCCAACTTCGGTAAGGTTGAAGCTGCAACGTACCGTTTCGCGAATGATCCTAAGCTGCTGAAAGTTCATTTTGCTCTCCCGTCGCGAACACGCGGAACTGGCGTGGACGAATGAAAATTTTGTCACCGTTAACCAGCGGCGAGGTATCAAAGCGCTCGCGGCTAAGTTCGATTTCGATGAACTCGCTGCTGCCTTCTGTAGCCACTTCAACACGCACCACAGAGCCGATGGCACGCACCAGTTTCACCTCAACCTGCAATGCGTTATTGTTCTGTTGTATGCGGCTGATCTCTATGTCGTGGGGACGTACGTAGGCTACCGCGTCCCCATGAAGCTCCGCCCACGGCGCGTGGTCGCGACTGTGAAACAGGTTCACGCTACCGATGAACTGGTAAACAAAGGGCGTGGCTGGCGCAGCATAAACCTCATCCGGAGTGCCGATCTGTTCGATCTTCCCTTTATTCATCACCACCACGCGGTCGGCAACTTCCAGCGCCTCTTCCTGATCATGGGTAACGAAGATGCTGGTGATATGCAAATCGTCGTGCAAGCGGCGTAACCAGCGACGCAATTCTTTGCGTACTTGCGCATCAAGCGCACCGAAAGGCTCATCCAGCAACAATATTTTCGGTTCGACAGCGAGGGCGCGCGCCAGTGCGATACGCTGTCTCTGCCCACCGGAAAGTTGTGACGGATAACGGTCGGCAAGCCAGTCGAGCTGGATCAGATTTAATAATTCATGTACGCGTCGCTTGATCTCCGATTCCTTGTGGCGTTCCTTTTTCGGCTTTACGCGCAACCCAAATGCGACGTTCTCGAACACCGTCATGTGGCGGAACAACGCATAATGCTGAAACACGAAACCGACGTTGCGTTCACGTGCATTGCGCTGCTCGACATCTTCGCCATGAAACAGCAACTTTCCGGAATCGCCCACATCCAGCCCGCCAATGATGCGCAGTAGCGAGGTTTTGCCACAACCTGACGGGCCAAGCAGCGCGAGCAGTTCGCCACTGTTCACTTCAAGGTTGATATCGTTCAGTGCCTTGTAGGTGCCAAACTGTTTATTCAGATTTGTTATGGTGATGCTCATTGTTATGCTCCGTGATGCAAAGGTTGGCCGCTTCGTCTCGCCTGTAATTCAACCAGAGACTTGATGACCAAAGTCACCAGGGCCAGCAAGGCCAGTAGCGAAGCCACACTGAATGCGGCGACAAAGTTATATTCGTTATACAAAATCTCGACATGTAACGGCATGGTGTTGGTCATGCCGCGAATATGACCTGACACAACAGACACCGCACCGAATTCACCCATCGCACGTGCATTGCACAAAATCACTCCGTACAGTAGTCCCCACTTGATGTTAGGCAAGGTCACGCGCCAGAAAGTCTGCCAGCCTGAAGCACCAAGAGAGATTGCAGCTTCTTCCTCATCCTTGCCCTGTGCTTGCATGAGCGGGATAAGTTCACGCGCAATAAATGGAAAAGTGACAAAAATGGTTGCCAGCACGATACCCGGCACAGCGAAAATGAGCTTGATGTCATGCTCCTGCAACCACGGACCAAACCACCCATTGGCACCAAACAACAGCACGTAGACCAATCCGGATACCACCGGACTGACTGCGAACGGCAGGTCTATCAATGTAATAAGCAGGCTCTTGCCGTGAAATTCAAACTTGGCTATTGCCCATGCCGCAGCAATGCCGAACACCAGGTTGGCAGGAACCGAAATGGATGCTGTAATCAGTGTGAGCTTGATCGCTGACAAGGCATCCGGTTCCTTGATCGCCTCAAGATAAAGTTTCCAGCCTTTGCTGAATGCCTCATAGAAAACAGCGAACAGTGGTAAACAGAGGAAAATCAGCAAATAACCCAGCGCTATCGCGATCAACAGCAGTGTTATGCTTTTGGATTCATGGGTGGAAATTTTTCGTTGCAAAGAATGGCTGGAAACGGACATTATCTGGCCCCCCTTCTACTACTCCACCACTGTAAGCCATTGATGGTAAAAAGCAGGGCAAACGAAATCAGCAACATCAGCACGGCAATGGCTGTAGCTCCCGCGTAGTCATATTGTTCCAGCTTGGAGACAATCAGCAACGGGGCAATCTCGGAAATATAAGGCATATTCCCTGCAATGAAAATGACCGAACCGTATTCACCGATCGCGCGCGCAAAGGCAAGCGCAAACCCTGTCAGCAGGGCCGGGTAAACCGCCGGGAAGATAACGCGGCGGAAAACGGCCATACGTCCGGCACCCAAACTCGCTGCGGCTTCTTCTACTTCTGCCTCGAAATCGGCCAGAACCGGCTGAACTGTCCTCACAACGAATGGCAGACCGATA